>OGXG01000475.1_pt1 | contig 22357 bp, 16 predicted proteins | sample 1576251 | NCBI WGS metagenome assembly OGXG01 (sample SAMEA3541533, study PRJEB24748) | human gut metagenome | biome: human gut; feature: human-associated habitat; material: faeces | place: China | collected 2012
GTGAAATAAAGCGTATGCATGGGTGGCTCCTTACTGGTCATATCCCGCCTCGATCTCGCGGATGCGGGTGTAGAAAAAGTCGTTGGCAGGGGTGGGCATCCCGTACTTCTTGGCCCGCTGGCGCACCACACCGGCAAACTCCTCCACCTCGGTGGGGCGCTTTGCCAGCACATCCTGCCGCATGCTGGGCATGCCTTCGGGGTTGAAGGTGGGCATCATGGCGTCGATGAACCTCACATCGTTGTCCGGCGGCAGGGGCACGCCCTCAAGGTTCGCCAGCCGGATGACCTCCTGCATGGCCGCGCGCATCATGTCCTGTGCCTCGCCGGGCTGGCGCAGGCCGCCGTAGGGCTGGTCGAAGGCGGCTGCGGCCTGATTCAGGCCGTCGTTCACCATCAGCTTGTTCCACTGCTTGTAAAGGATATCCCCACAGGGCTCGTTGGCAATGCCGCACTCGTCCAGATAGTCAGCCACGGCCTGCACACGGTCGGTCATTTCGCCGCTGCGCTCACCGAACTGGATCTTGCCCGCCTGATTGAACACCAGCGTGCGCCCGGTGCGGGTGGCGTCCATGCCGATGGCAACGCTCCACAGGGTGTGGCCGGGATAGGCTGCGTCAATGTGCTCCTCGCTGGTGATGCCGTTCAGCACGCTGAGGATCACGGTGTCCGGCCCTACGAACTTTGCAATGTCCTGAATGGCCTGTTCCAGCACCGTGGCCTTGACGGCCACCAGAAGCAGGTCTACCGGTTTGCCCTCGGCAGGGGTGACGTAACGGAAGCTGCACGCTTCGCCGTTGCAGACGACCGGTTCGGCAGAGTAGCGGGCAATGCGGTCCTCATCGGCAATGACCTGCACGCCGGGCATTTTGCGCCCGAACAGGATGCCCAGTGCGCCCAGACCGATCAGGGCCGAGGTTTTGATCTTTTTCATAAGTTCCTCCTGCATTTTATGCTTTTTTCAGTGTGCCGTCTGCGGTCAGGACGACCGTGCTGCCCTCGTCGATGCCAAGGCGGGTGAGCTCTTTGTCCGGGTAGGGCAGGGTGCAGCAGGCACCGTCGGTGCCCTCCAGCACCACATCGCACAGCACAGGCTGCCCGGCGGGCAGTTCCTCACAGCCGTACATCTGCTCTTCAATGCGCAGCACACGGTATTCCGGCATGGCACAGCGCTCCTTTGCATTTATGATAAGTATAATCGTATTATAGCGCAACCGGCTGCCGCCGTGCAAGAGGTTCCTTTGCCGGGTCTTTGCCGCCCCGGCGGCTTGACAGTGCGGCAGGGAAATTGATACAATAAACAGTATCACACAAAACGGGGGAACAGCATGAATATTACGGAACTTCGTTATCTGGTGGCCATCATGAAGTGGGGCTCGGTGAGCGCGGCGGCAAAGCAGATGTATGCCGCCCAGCCCAACGTGAGCAAGGCGCTGAAGAACCTGGAAGAGGAATACGGCATCCGCATGTTTGAGCGCTCGTCCACCGGCATGATCCCCACCGAACAGCGGCCTGGTGCGCGGCACCGAGGCCGTGGACACCGGCGAGTCCATCAAGGTCCCCGTCGGCGACCAGTGCCTGGGCCGCGTGTTCAATCTGCTGGGTGAGCCGGTGGACAATAAGCCCGCCCCCACCCCGGAGGCTTACTGGCCCATCCACCGCCCCGCTCCCAGCTATGAGGAGCAGCAGTCCACCACCGAAATTCTGGAGACCGGCATCAAGGTCGTTGACCTCATCTGCCCCTACGCCAAGGGCGGCAAGATCGGCCTGTTCGGCGGCGCCGGTGTCGGCAAGACCGTCCTGATCCAGGAGCTGATCTACAACATCGCCACCGAGCACAACGGCTACTCGGTGTTCACCGGTGTCGGCGAGCGCACCCGTGAGGGCAACGACCTTTACGGTGAAATGACCGAGAGCGGCGTCATCAACAAGACGGCGCTGGTCTACGGCCAGATGAACGAGCCCCCAGGAGCCCGTATGCGCGTGGCACTGTCCGGCCTGACCATGGCGGAGTATTTCCGCGACGTCAAGAACCAGGACGTGCTGCTCTTCATCGACAACATCTTCCGCTTCACTCAGGCAGGCTCTGAGGTGTCGGCTCTGCTGGGCCGTATGCCCTCCGCCGTCGGCTACCAGCCTACGCTGGCTACCGAGATGGGCGCTCTGCAGGAGCGCATCACCTCCACCCGCAAGGGCTCCATCACCTCGGTGCAGGCTGTCTACGTCCCCGCCGATGACCTGACCGACCCGGCCCCTGCAACGACGTTCACCCATCTGGACGCTACCACGGTTCTGAGCCGTGACATTGCCTCTCAGGGCATCTACCCCGCTGTGGACCCGCTGGACTCCACCAGCCGTATCCTCAGCCCGGAGGTCGTGGGTCAGGAGCATTATGAAATCGCCCGTGCCGTCCAGAAGGCGAGCTGACGGATGTACTCCGCACTTATATGGAAGAACGATTCGGCTTTAACGCTATGGAGATGACTTCATCCGAAATTATTGATAAGCTACAGGAAATCAACGACAAAGAATCTATCAAGGATTTGATGTATTTGTTCCAGACTGCCGACTTGGTGAAATTCGCCAAACATTCTCCGTTGATGAACGAAAATGATATGAATCTGGTAAACGCAGTAGACTTCATCAATAATACAAAAGTGGAACCAGACCCTAATGCAAAGCCCGAACCTACGGAAATCACCGTGGAGGAAAAGCGAAGCAAACAGGGCAGAATGATTCTGCTGGGCAGCATCAGCATCATTGTTATTGCTATTGTGGTAATTCTGTATAAGGTGCTGAGTGGTGTATATAACCTCTGGTTTTAACAAATAAATACTAGGAACAATGATTTTTGCAAATATTGAATATCTATTTCTGCTGGTTCTGCTCATACCTTATATAGTATGGTACGTCATGAAGCGGAAGAAAACCGAGCCTACGCTTCAGGTTTCTACCACACGCATGTATATGAAGGCACCCAAAAGCTGGAAGATTTACTTGCTGCATACTCCGTTCGTACTCCGTACGGTGGCTATCATCATGGTAATCCTGATCTTGGCACGCCCTCAGACCACAGACAACTGGCAGAATACCGAAATAGAAGGAATCGACATCATGCTGGCAGTGGACGTTTCTACCAGTATGCTGGCCGAAGACTTGAAACCCAACCGACTGGAAGCTGCCAAACAAGTAGCTTCCGAGTTTATCAACGGCCGCCCCAATGATAATATCGGTCTGACCATCTTTGCCGGTGAGAGTTTTACCCAATGTCCGCTGACGGTAGACCATGGGGTGTTGCTGAATCTGTTCAACAGCATCAAAGGCGATATCGCCCAGCGCGGACTGATTGAAGATGGTACTGCCATCGGTATGGGCATTGCTAATGCGGTGACCCGTCTGAAGGACAGCAAGGCGAAATCGAAAGTGATTATTCTGCTGACGGATGGTAGCAATAACCGTGGAGATATTTCTCCGCTGACGGCTGCCGAGATAGCCAAACAGTTCGGAATCAGGATCTACACCATCGGTGTCGGTACAAACGGAACTGCTCCTTATCCGATGCAGACCTACGCAGGGACGCAATATGTGAATGTCCCCGTCGAGATAGACGAAAAGACTTTGACCGAGATTGCAGGTACAACGAACGGAAATTATTTCCGTGCCACCAGCAATTCCAAGTTGAAGGAAGTCTATCAGGAGATAGACAAACTGGAGAAAACGAAGTTGAACGTGAAGGAATTCAGCAAACGCGAAGAAGAATATCAGGTATTCGCCTGGATTGCTTTCTTCTGCATTTTGCTTGAACTCTTGTTGCGTAACTCAGTATTAAAGAAAATACCTTAAAAAAAGAAAGTCATGTTTCGATTTGCAGACCCGAACTTTTTATATTTACTCATCCTATTGCCGTTTTTGGTGGCGCTGTATTTGTATTCCAATTATCACCGCCGCCAAAATATTCGCAAATATGGTGATCCGGCATTGCTGAAAGGGCTCATGCCGACTATTTCCAAGTATCGTCCTGACATCAAGTTTTGGCTGACTTTTGCTGCGTTGACATTGGTTATACTGATGTTGGCCCGCCCACAGTTCGGCTCAAAGATGGAAACGGTGAAACGAAGTGGAGTGGAAGCTGTCATTGCCTTGGACATTTCAAACTCCATGCTGGCAGAAGATGTGACTCCCAGTCGTTTGGACAAATCAAAGAAATTGATTTCCAGACTGGTAGATACGTTCAATAATGATAAAGTGGGATTGATTGTTTTTGCAGGTGATGCTTTCACGCAATTGCCCATCACAAGCGATTATGTTTCCGCCAAAATGTTCTTGGAAACCATTAATCCGTCATTGATAACCACACAAGGTACGGATATCGGTGCGGCCATCCGCCTGGCAATGAAGAGTTTTACTCCGCAAGAAGAAGTGGGACGTGCAATTATTGTCATTACCGATGGTGAAAATCATGAAGGTGGGGCAGTAGAAGCAGCCCAAGAAGCAGCCGAAAAAGGTATGCAGGTATTTGTATTAGGAGTAGGTTCACCGGATGGTTCTCCAATTCCAGCTGAGGACGGTAGCAACAATTTCCGTCGCGATAAGGATGGAAATGTTATCGTCACCCGCTTGAATGAGCAGATGTGCCAGGAAATAGCCAAGGCTGGCAATGGAATGTATATTCGCGTGGATAATACCAACTCTGCCGAGAAGGTATTGAACAATGAAATCGCCAAACTGTCAAAAGCTGATGTAGAAAGTCAGGTTTATACTGAATTTGATGAACAGTTCCAGGCTTTGGCATGGCTGGTGCTTATCCTGCTGGTGGTAGAAATGCTTATTTTGGAACGGAAAAATCCGCTTTTCAAAAATGTCAGACTATTTAAATAAGGAATGCTTATGTTACAAAAAACCTATATCACTCTGTTATTCTTACTTGTGGCAAGCAGTGCCTTCGCCCAAAAAACAGAAAGAGATTATCTGCGCAGCGGAAACAAGCTGTATAATGACAGCTTGTTTATCAAAGCGGAGGTAGATTATCGTAAGGCATTGGAAATTAACCCGAAATCAACAGATGCCATGTTCAATTTGGGAAACTCGCTCTTGATGCAGCAAAAAGCAAAGGAAGCGATGGAACAGTTTGAATCTGCTTCTAAGGTAGAGAAGGACAAGGATAAACTGGCACAGATTTATCATAACATGGGAGTTATCCTTCAGTCGTCCAAGCAGTATCCACAGTGTATAGAGGCTTATAAGGAATCTTTACGGAATAACCCGAAAGATGATGAAACTCGTTATAACTTGGCTTTGGCGCAAAAGCTGTTGAAAGACCAACAGCAAAATCAAGACCAGAATCAGGATAAGAATCAAGATCAAAAACAAGATCAGAAAGACGACAAAAAGGATCAGAACAAAAACCAGCAAGAACAGGATAAGAAAGACCAACAAAATCAAAATCAGCAGCAACAGCAGCAAAATAAGGATGAAATGTCCAAGGAAAATGCCCAACAATTATTGAATGCTGTGATGCAAGATGAAAAGAATGTGCAAGACAAAGTTAAAAAACAACTGCAAATTCAAGGAAAGAAGTTGGATAAAGACTGGTAATTTCTTAATTTTGGCAAATAAAAAAATAATTAGATAGCAATGAGGAAAGTAATTCTCTTATTCATATTAATAACATCGGTGCTCGGAGCATGGGCAGACGGAAATGTGACGTTTACCGCTTCTGCGCCTGATGTAGTAGTAAGCGGGGATCAGTTCCGGCTGACTTATACGGTCAACACTCATAAAGTCAGGGATTTTCGTGCACCTAATATCAAGGGGTTCGATGTCTTAATGGGACCAAGCCGTTCACAGCAGAGTAGTACACAGATTATAAATGGTAATGTTACTTCTACCAGCTCCATTACTTTTACTTATATTTTGATGGCTGATAAAGAAGGAACTTACACCATTCCTGGTGCTACTATTGTGGCAGACGGACAAAACAAAACTTCAAATTCCGTACAAATCAAAGTATTACCGCCTGATCAAACAAATGGTGTTGGAGGTGGAAACAATAGCGGTGGAAGAACTTCTTCACGCAGTCAGGTTGCCGGAAGCAAAATAACCAATCAAGATTTGTTTATTACCGCAACAGCAAGTAAGACTACTGTTTATGAACAGGAAGCCATCTTATTGACATACAAGGTCTATACTTTGGTAAATCTGAGACAGTTGTACGGGAAAATGCCGGATTTGAAGAATTTCCATACACAAGAAGTAGAACTTCCCCAACAAAAGACATTCTCTTTGGAGCATTATAACGGAAGAAACTATAACACTACCGTGTGGAGTCAGTATGTACTTTTCCCTCAGCAATCAGGTAAAATGGAAATTCCGTCTATTACCTTTGAAGGGGTTATAGCTCAACAAGTTGCCTCAGACGATCCTTTTGATGCTTTCTTTAATGGTGGAAGTAACTATGTGGAAGTAAAGAAAAACATTGTCACTCCTAAGCTGACCATCAATGTGAAAGCATTGCCCGATGGCAAACCGGCTAATTTCTCCGGAGGAGTAGGAGAGTTTACTATCAGTTCGTCTATAAGTACAAAAGAACTGAAAACAAATGATGCTGTAACCATTAAGTTAGTCATTTCTGGTACAGGTAATTTGAAATTGGTCAATACTCCGGAAGTAGCTTTCCCAAAGGATTTTGAAGTATACGATCCCAAGATTGACAATAAATTTACATTAACTCGCGAAGGTTTGTCAGGCAATAAGGTGATAGAATATCTAGCAATTCCAAGACATGCCGGCAATTTCACTATTCCGCCTGTCGAATTTTCCTATTTTGACTTAAAAAGCAATAGCTATAAAACAATAAAAACAGAAGCTTACAACCTAAAAGTGGAAAAAGGTGCAGGAAATGCAGATCAAGTTATTGCAGACTTTACCAACAAGGAAGATTTGAAAGTATTGGGACAAGACATCCGCTACATCAAAATGGGGGAAACTAGTTTAACTCGTAAGGGAGATTTCTTCTTTGGCTCAACAACATATTATCTATGGTATATCATTCCATTGGTTCTCTTCGTTGTTTTCGTAATTGTCTATCGTAAAAAAGCTATTGAAAATGCAAATGTAGCAAAAGTACGTACTAAAAAAGCGAATAAAGTGGCTGCCAAACGCATGAAAAATGCAGGCAGATTATTAGCTGAAAACAAACAAGAAGCATTCTATGATGAGGTGTTGAAAGCACTTTGGGGATACATCAGTGATAAGTTGAATATCCCGGTTTCTCAATTGTCTAAAGATAATATCGAGGACGAATTGACCAAATATGGTGTTGCCCCCGAACTGATTAAAGATTTCATCGGAACATTGAATGAATGCGAGTTCGCCCGCTATGCTCCGGGTAATCAGAATGAAGCTATGGATAAAGTATATTCTTCGGCTGTTGAGGTCATCAGCAAAATGGAGAATAGTATAAAACACTAAATCAAAGGAGATTATAACAATGACAAAAATATATTTCATTTTGATATTCCTGATAAGTTTTGTCACAGTCTACGCACAGAATGAATCAGACTCTGCACAGGTTACCGCCCAAACAGAAATGCCACAAAGTGCTGCTGTGCAAACTTTCCCAACAAAGACAGAAGCCGATAGTGCATATATAAGAAACGACTTTGCAGCTTCTGTAGAGATGTATGAGAATATATTAAAAAACGAGGGGGAATCTTCCGATATTTATTATAATTTAGGTAACAGCTATTATAAAATGAATAACATTGCCAAAGCTGTCCTTAATTACGAACGTGCCTTGTTGCTAAACCCAGGAAATAGTGATATTCGTTTCAACCTAGAACTGGCTCGAAGCAAAACTGTAGACAAGGTAATCCCTTCTAGTAAAATGTTTTTTGTTACCTGGACTCAATCACTTATTAATACAATGAGTGAAAAGGCATGGGCACATACAGGCATTATCATGTTTATTCTGATGATATTGGCACTGTCTTTATTTATTTTCGGAAAACGAGTAGTCTTGAAGAAAGTAGGATTTATTTCAGCAATCTTTTTCTTTCTAGTGACCATTTTAGCAAATATATTTGCCTCAGAACAAAAATCTGAATTAATTAATCATGATAACGCTATTATAATGGCTCCTAGCGTTACAGTCAAAAGTACTCCTAACCAAAGTGGAACAGACTTATTTATTCTTCATGAAGGTAGGAAAGTAATAATAAAAGATAATACGATGAAGGAGTGGAAAGAAATTAAACTGGAAGACGGTAATGTGGGATGGGTACCTACCAATGTTATTGAAATCATTTAAAACATAATCAATGGATATACAACAGTACATAGCAGCAGATAAAGAATTACTACTGAATTTGAACGGAAGCCAATCCTTATTTTGGGACGGATTCATGTGGGTAGCTACCAGTACAATTGTATGGGTACCTGTAGCTGCTATGCTGTTATATATCATAATTAAAAATAACAAAATTCAAGAAGCATTATTGACTATCGTTATGATTGCCTTAGTCATAACTTTAGCAGATCAAATAGCTTCTGGTTTATGCAAACCGTTTTTCGCACGTTTCCGTCCAACACAAGACCCCAATATTATGTATATGGTTGATATTGTAAACGGATATAGAGGAGGACGATTTGGCTTCATATCCAGTCATGCTGCCAACACATTTGCTATTTCTGTCTTTTTATCTTTACTAATTAAAAGGAAATCTCTTACTTTTATGCTTCTTTTTTGGGCCGTACTCAATTCCTATTCTAGAATCTACTTAGGAGTGCATTATCCGGGAGATATTCTTTTTGGTGCTATAGAAGGTTGTTTCATAGGATATTTGATTTATCTCCTTTATAAATTTATTCAAAAAAAAATCTTTTATAAACCACGTTGCATTTCTAATCAATACACTGCCAGCGGTTATTTGATTAGTGATATTAATTTATTCTACATAATTCTCATTTCTACTTATTTCTTCATTATTATAGCAGGTATGATTGTGACTCATACACTCAATCTATAATCAGCAAATTAACCATTATAAATTTACATATAGTCAAAAATAGCACAAAAAGATTTGTTTTATGCATTTTTTTGATTAAGTTTATACCATGATTTAAGTACTCACTTTTATAACTAAATTTAATACATCATGAGAACAATAACATTTAATGAACTGCGCAGAATCAAAGATTCATTACCTAGTGGGAGTATGCACAGAATCGCAGATGAACTCAATATGACCGTAGAAACTGTACGTAACTTTTTTGGTGGACACAATTTCAAGAATGGTAAAAGTGTTGGAATTCATTTGGAACCGGGACCAGATGGGGGACTAGTAATGCTAGATGATACAACAGTTCTTGAAAAAGCCCTTCAAATATTGAGAGAAACTGAAGAAAAAGTAACGCAAGAAGCGTAATATAAAATCCCGGTTGAATGCAACATTCAATTGGGATTTTTTGTTTAACCTGAAAATCACTTAAAATATAGAATTATGGAAGATAAATTGGTAACCTTAGCAATCCTCACTTATGCTAAAGCACAGATTTTAAAGAATGTACTTGAGAATGAAGGAATTGAAGCGTACATTCACAATGTGAATCTTATTCAACCTGTCATATCTTCTGGAGTAAGGCTAAGAATTAAAGAAAGCGACCTGCCTCATGCCTTGCAGATTATAGAAAGTTCTGCATGGCTTTCAGAAGATATAATCAAAGGTAAGGAGAGCAGCTCAGAAAGAAATAAAGAAAAAAGAAAAGTACTTATCCCGATAGACTTTTCAAACTATTCTCTTAAAGCCTGCCAATTTGGTTTTTCTTTTGCTAATGCTATTAATTCAGAAGTTGTGCTTCTACATGCTTATTTCAGTCCTATTTATGTGCCTACAATTCCTTATGGAACTGATAATTTCAATTTTCAGATCGAAAGAGAAGAATCTGTAAAAAGTATGATAGAAACAGTGCACAACGAGTTGAATAAACTTTCTGATACAATCAAAAAGAAAGTTGAGTCGGGAGAGTTTCCTAATATAAAATATACTTGTATTTTGCGTGATGGTATTCCCGAAGAAGAAATCTTACGATATGCTAAAGAATATAATCCTCAGATAATTATAATGGGAACAAGAGGGAGAAGCCAAAAAGATATAGACTTGATTGGTAGCGTTACAGCTGAAGTTATAGAAAGAAGCAAATCCTTTGTATATGCTATTCCAGAACATACACCACTAAAAACATTCAATGATATAAAAAAAGTAGCTTTTGTGACCAATTTTGACCAAAGGGATCTAATAGCTTTTGACTCCTTGATAAATGCTTTTAAATCGTTTCATTTTGCTGTTTCCTTCATTCATTTAAGTACAGATAACGATGCATGGAATGAAATAAAACTAGCAGGTATTAAAGATTACTTTCAAAAACAATACTCTAAATTGGAACTATATTATAATGTAGTGAAAGAAGATAACATACTGAGCAATTTGGACAACTATGTAAAAGAAGAAAATATAGACGTGATTTGCATCACAAATTATAAACGAAACATATTTGCTAGATTGTTTAATCCTAGCATAGCAAGAAAAATGATATTTCATGCTAATACACCTATATTAGTAATAAAATAAAGAATCAAGAAGGGTAGCACAAGCAAATCACAATGTGTTACCCTTCAACATATTAATGTTCACTTAGTATTTAATTAAACATAATACTAATTATATATCAAAAATGGCTCGCGTAAATAGACTTGAAAAAGGGATTGGTTGATTAATAAAGACGAAAATAAATTTTGCCATAACGCAAAAAACTAATATCTAAAGATACATAAACTTTAGATAATAACAAAGCCCAGACTGGAAAAGTCCGAGCTTTGTGCATAAATAAATAGAAAGATCGTATTAATATCCTAATTCTTTTTCCAAAGAATCATATTCAGCTCTATTTAACTTCCAATAAATATTTAGCAAATAATTTCCCCACAAAGCTTTATTATCAGGCTTTAATTCTTTTGCCTTCTCATAATATGGTTTAGCTTTCTCATACAACTCTTTAATCTTATTTTCGTTTTCATTGTATTTGGGATCATCAATAGCTAACTTTGCATTTTCCTCAACAATAATCTGGGCTGGGAAAAAATAACAATCACCAATCTTTGAATATGCTTCAGCAACTAAATCTCCGTTGTTTGAAATAATTTTATTAAATATAGCAACTGCATCATCATACTGCTTTTTCTCATACAATAAGATACCTTTTACATAAAGATAGTACGGAGTTTCACTCGTAGCAAGCAATTTATTAATTTGAGCCAAACCCTCATCAACCATACCTTTTTGAATATAATAATCCATAATATTACCAACAAAGTATTCTTGCTTAGGAAACGATTCAGTACCTTCTTTGATTACTTCAAGCCATTTTGCAGAATCACCACCTTCTTTCTGACCATATGTTTCAGCCAAGCACATTAATGCTCTATAACCTTCTTCTTTATGATTCTTACCTATATTGCCATATTTGATGACAGCTTGATTGTCTTTCAGCATATTAGCAGCTAAAGTTGCATAACAAGCATATAATGCATTCAAAGTGTCAGCCTTCAACTCATCATCATCAGCAAACATAGGCTCGTTTACTACATCAACAAATAATCCAAAATATTTTAGAGCATCAGCATAATCTCCTTTATTGTAAGCATCACCACCACCATTAACTAGGTTTAAACGCAAAGTCTTCAAAGCATCTGCATTCTTCTTTCTGAATTTGGGTTTCTTTAACTCACCACTTTGGACTTTAGCCTGCTCTATTTCATCGCATTTCAAGTAGAAGTCATACATCTTAGCTAAGCTGTTATAAAGCTTAGTTGTATCTGCCTGACCTCCGGGTAAATAAAGTTTCATGTTTTCTTCATCATAAATTGCTTTCTGAAAATCTCCAGCTAATTTCCATGTTTCCGGATCATTAGCGGTTTCAGGATTAGTTAAAGCCGGTTCGATAGCTTTTGCAGCTTCTTCAGGTTTGCTTTTCAAGGATTTAGCCTCCTTAACAACACTTACTTGTGCAGACACAAAGCAAGCTGTTAACAATAAAGCCACTGTAAATAATACTTTTCTCATGATTTTGTGGATTTAATAATACAATTTATTTTATTCTTCACTATTTGCTTCGGCAGTTAAATCTGAATTAGTATCAGAATTAGTAGTACCACCACTCTCTCCTTCAGTTATATTTTCAAGATCTGTATTTGAATTTTCATCTGTAACCTCTTCTTCAGATGTCACCTTACATACAGAGCCTATTTGGTCATTACGTTTCTCCAAATTTATCAATCGCACACCTTGTGTTGCACGTCCCATGATGCGGACTTCAGCGACTTTTAAACGAATTGTAATACCAGATTTATTAATAATCATCAAGTCATTCTCATCTGTAACAGACTTGATAGCTACCAATTTACCCGTTTTATCTGTAATATTCAACGTTTTTACACCCTTACCGCCACGATTGGTCTTACGATAATCTTCGATATCAGAACGTTTACCGTATCCTTGTTCAGAAACTACCATAATTGATTCAGCTTCAGGATCTTTTATACAAATCATACCGATAACTTCATCGCCACCATCTTCATCCAAAGTCATACCACGCACCCCTGTAGCCGTACGTCCCATAACACGAACCGCACTTTCGTGAAAGCGAATTGCACGCCCGTTACGGTTAGCAATAATGATTTCATTATCACCGTTAGTCATACGAACTTCAATCACTTTATCATCCTCACGAATAGTTATCGCATTAACACCATTCTGGCGAGGCCGTGAGTATTGTTCCAACAAAGTCTTTTTAATGACGCCATTCTTTGTACAGAACAGCACATAATGGCTGTTAATGAACTCGGTATCATTAAGGTTTTTCACACGTAGATATGCTGTAACCACGTCATCGGAATCAATATTCAGCAAATTCTGAATAGCGCGTCCTTTAGCATTTTTAGTTCCTTCGGGAATTTCGTAAACTTTCAACCAATAGCACTTACCTTTCTGAGTGAAGAACATCATAGTATTGTGCATTGTAGCCGGATAAATATGCTCTACAAAGTCTTCATCACGGGTTTCACTTCCTTTTGATCCAACTCCACCCCTATTTTGGGCACGGAATTCTGATAAAGGAGTACGTTTGATATATCCCATATGAGATATCGTGATAACCATCTGATCATCAGCATAAAAATCTTCCGGATTAAATTCTTCTGAAGAATAAACTATTTCAGACCGACGCGCGTCCCCATACTTCTCTTTTACCTCTACTAACTCATCTTTGATTACTTTTTTACAAAGTTCATCATTTGAAAGAATTTCTTCATAATAAGCAATCTGTTTCATCACCTCTTCATATTCTGCGTGAAGCTGATCTTGCATCAAACCTGTTAATTGGCGCAAACGCATTTCTACAATAGCACGTGCCTGAATTTCACTCAGATTAAAACGCTCTATTAACCCTGCTATGGCATCATTAGGGGTTTTTGCAGCACGAATAATACGGATCACTTCATCAATATTATCAGAAGCTATAATCAATCCTTCAAGAATATGAGCACGCTCCTGTGCCTTCCGTAAATCATACTGAGTACGACGAATTACCACATCATGACGATGTTCTACAAAATATCTGATTAAATCTTTCAGATTCAACATTTTGGGGCGACCATGGACCAGAGCGATATTATTTACTCCAAATGAAGTTTGCAGAGCTGTCATTTTGAACAATTTGTTCAGCACCACACTAGCATTTGCATCACGTTTAACATCAATAACAATACGCATACCTTCACGGTCGGATTCATCATTTACATACGAAATACCATCAATCTTCTTGTCATTGACTAAAGATGCGATATTTTCAATCAATTCCTTCTTATTTACATTATAAGGAATTTCATTAACTATGATCTTGTCATGTGTAGTATGAGTTTCTATCTCAGCCTTAGCACGCATCACTACTCTACCACGTCCGGTTTCGTAAGCATCGCGTACCCCGCTTATACCATATATATATCCACCTGTAGGGAAATCCGGTGCTTTTACATATTGCATAAGCCCTTCAATATCAATATCATTATTGTCAATGTAAGCAATACATGCATCGATTACTTCAGAAAGATTATGGGTAGGCATATTGGTTGCCATACCTACAGCAATACCGGATGCTCCATTTACCAACAAGTTAGGAATCCGTGTTGGCATGACAGTCGGTTCCTGCAACGTGTCATCAAAATTATTCTGAAAATCAACAGTTTCCTTATAAAGATCCTGCATCATCTCTTCACCTATTTTCTTTAATCTTGCTTCCGTATAACGCATGGCAGCAGGGCTGTCACCATCAACAGAGCCGAAGTTACCCTGACCATCTACCAACGGATATCTCATAGCCCAATCCTGAGCCATTCTGACCAAAGCTCCATACACGGAAGAGTCACCATGCGGGTGATATTTACCCAAAACTTCACCTACAATTCTTGCTGATTTCTTATAAGCTTTATCGGAGGTATTTCCCAGTTCAATCATACCATATAAGATACGTCTATGAACCGGTTTAAAGCCATCGCGAACATCCGGGAGGGCGCGCGCAACAATTACTGACATTGAGTAATCAATGTACGACGACTTCATTTCCTCTTCGATGTTAATCTTTATAATTCTGTCTTGTTCTAGCATTTAAACAAATATTAATTATACATCTTTTTGGTTTACCAAAAACCACGCTAAAGTACTACTTTTATACGACATACGAAACAAAACCCATAAAAAAGTTAAGTCTATTAAATGTTTTTACTTATATAAGTAAAAAGTATCCCTATACCTTATTTTATAGTATATAGTGATTATCACTCCCACTTCTCATTTACTTTGTGAATAGTTCGCTATAACCCTTATTTTTGTTTAATCCATTTAGCCTGTCAAAGCTTGGCATACATTTTGTTATGCTAATATAAATAAGAAAACAATGGTATGCATTGTTATTATGTGTATCTTTGCACACTGGGAAATAAATACTATACTTTAGGAGGACGATAAATTTATGAACAATCAATTTACACAAAGAGTGTCCGATATCATCATGTATAGCAAGGAAGAAGCCAACAGGCTGCGAAATAGCTATATTGGTCCCGAACACTTGTTGTTGGGACTGATACGTGAAGGTGAAGGAAAAGCTATCGAGATTTTGTTTAATTTGCAAATAAACTTACAGGACATAAAAAATCAGTTGGAGGCCATTGTGAAAAACAATGCAGAAAATGACACCACCTATGACGAGAATATTAGCTTTAATGACAAAGCATCCAAAGTGTTAAAGCTATGTATTCTAGAGGCTAAGTTATTGAGAAACATTGCGGCTGACTCTGAACATATTTTGTTAGCAATTATGAAGGTCAAGGATAATGCAGCTTTCCACGTCTTGGAAAGCAATGGCGTAACATACGAAAAAATCAAACTCACTTTACAACCAGACACCCATGCAGGTCTGGGGTTCAGTGAGGACGAGGATGAAGACGAGGATATACGTCAGAGTCCAAGTGGCAATAAATCAAATGCAGCACAACAGCAGGCACGCCCGGCACAAAAAAAGCCGGCTAATGACACTCCTGTACTCGACAATTTCGGCACAGACATGACAAAAGCTGCCGAAGAAGGAAAACTAGATCCTGTAGTTGGCCGGGTGAAGGAAATAGAGCGACTGGCACAAATATTGAGCCGTCGCAAGAAAAACAACCCAATTTTGATTGGCGAACCGGGAGTCGGCAAATCTGCCATTGTTGAGGGACTTGCATTACGGATTGTGGAAAAGAAAGTATCACGTATCTTATTTGACAAACGAGTGATAGCTCTTGATATGACTGCCGTTGTCGCAGGCACTAAATATCGTGGACAATTCGAGGAACGTATTCGTTCTATCTTAAACGAGTTGAAGAAGAATCCTAACATCATTCTTTTCATCGATGAAATCCACACTATTGTGGGAGCAGGTTCTGCAGCGGGCTCAATGGATGCAGCCAATATGTTGAAACCCGCATTGGCCAGAGGCGAGATTCAATGCATCGGAGCGACGACGTTGGACGAATACCGCCAAAACATTGAAAAAGACGGTGCATTGGAACGTCGGTTCCAAAAGGTTATTGTAGAACCAACAACTGCAGAAGAGACACTTCAGATATTGAAAAATATCAAGGATAAATACGAGGATCATCATAATGTGAACTATACAGATGCAGCCCTTGAAGCTTGTGTGAAACTAACAGACCGATATATCACAGACCGTAACTTCCCCGATAAAGCGATAGATGCTTTAGATGAAGCCGGCTCGCGCGTACATCTTACTAATATCACTGCTCCTAAAGAAATAGAAGAACAGGAAAAACTGATTGATGAGATGAAATCTCTTAAAAATGAAGCTGTCAGGCTACAGAATTTCGAACTGGCCGCCAGTTATCGTGACAAAGAGAAAGAATATACGAATCAGCTTGATACCCTGAAGGAAGAATGGGAAAAAAGTCTGAAGGAAAACCGGGAAACGGTAGATGACGAACAAATAGCTGAAGTCGTTTCCATGATGTCAGGCGTACCTGTACAAAGAATGGCACAGGCTGAAGGAATGAAATTATTAGGAATGAAAGACGATCTGCTTTCTAAAGTTATCGGTCAGGACAAAGCAATCGCCACACTGGTAAAAGCTATTCAAAGAAGCCGTGTAGGCCTGAAAGATCCTAATAAGCCGATTGGTACATTCATGTTTCTAGGTCCGACAGGTGTCGGCAAGACTCATTTGGCCAAGGAGTTAGCGAAACTAATGTTCGGTTCAGCAGATGCACTTATCCGCATTGACATGAGTGAATATATGGAAAAATTCACCGTATCCCGTCTGGTAGGAGCACCTCCCGGATACGTAGGTTATGAAGAAGGTGGGCAGCTGACGGAGAAAGTAAGGCGTAAACCCTACTCTATCGTTTTATTGGATGAAATTGAAAAAGCGCATCCCGATGTATTCAACATATTGTTGCAAGTGATGGATGAAGGTCGGTTGACTGACAGTTATGGCAGAACTGTAGACTTTAAAAATACCATAGTCATCATGACATCTAATATTGGAACCCGCCAACTGAAAGAATTCGGAAAAGGAATCGGATTTGCCGCCCAGGTCCGTACTGATGACAAAGAATACTCGCGCAGCGTGATTACAAAAGCTTTGAATAAGTCTTTTGCGCCCGAATTCATCAATCGTTTGGACGAAATAATAACTTTCGACCAACTCGATCTGGATGCACTGACCCGGATTATTGATATTGAACTTAAGGGCCTTTACAGTCGTGTGAAAAACATTGGTTACAAGCTTGTTATTGACGAAGATGCCAAAAAGTTTGTAGCCACCAAAGGTTACGATGTACAGTTTGGAGCACGCCCATTGAAACGTGCCATCCAAAACAACTTGGAGGATGGCATCTCCGAGCTGATACTTGGATCAGAAATGGCAGCTGGTGACACGATCAAGGTAAGCTATGACAAAGAAAAAGACCTCATTGTCATGACTGTGGGAAAAAAAGTAAAGAGTCCAAAGTTATTCAAAAAATAACAGACAAAATGTCAGATATCACTGTATCTGGCATTTTTTTTGCCCATCATCCAACAAAAAGACGATTCAAACGTATATATAACATAATAACTTAAAACCATAAATAGTATGCAAAAAGGAAATATTGGGGTAACCACTGAGAACATTTTCCCCATCATTAAAAAGTTCTTATACAGTGATCATGAAATATTCCTCCGTGAATTAGTTTCTAATGCAGTAGATGCCACACAGAAGCTGAAAACCCTTGCATCTAAAGGTGAATTCAAAGGAGAGATGGGAGATCTTACCATTAAAGTAAGCTTAGGAAAAGATACCATCACCATTTCCGACCGGGGTATCGGACTTACAGCCGAAGAGATCGACAAATATATCAATCAGATAGCTTTTTCAGGTGCTAACGACTTCCTTGAAAAATATAAAGATGATGCCAATGCCATCATCGGACACTTTGGTCTGGGTTTCTATTCTGCCTTCATGGTAGCCAAAAAAGTGGAAATCATCACAAAATCCCACCAAGAAGGAGCACAAGCTGTGAAATGGACTTGCGACGGAAGCCCTGAGTTCACTATCGAAAACGTTGAAAAAGAAAGCCGCGGATCGGATATTATCCTTTATATAGATGATGACTGCAAGGAATTTCTGGAAGAAACACGTATTTCTTCATTGCTGACTAAATATTGCCGCTTCCTTCCTATCCCCATTGCATTCGGCAAAAAGAAAGAATGGAAAGATGGAAAGCAGGTTGAAACAAACGAAGACAACGTAATCAACGAAACCTATCCTTTATGGACACGCAAACCGGTAGAGCTGAAAGACGAAGATTATAAGAAATTCTATCGGGAGTTATATCCTATGGCAGACGAACCTCTGTTCTGGATCCACCTGAATGTGGATTATCCGTTCAATCTGACAGGTATTCTGTACTTCCCGAAAGTGAAGAGCAACATTGAATTACAAAAAAACAAAATCCAACTTTACTGCAACCAGGTCTATGTCACCGACTCGGTAGAAGGTATTGTTCCAGACTTCCTGACCCTGTTACACGGAGTGATTGACTCACCGGATATCCCGTTGAACGTATCCCGTTCTTACTTGCAGAGCGATTCCAACGTGAAGAAAATCTCCACTTATATTTCTAAGAAAGTATCAGACCGCCTGCAAGCCATTTTTAAGAATGACCGCAAAGAATTCGAGGAGAAATGGGATGATTTGAAGATTTTCATCAACTACGGCATGTTGACTCAAGAAGATTTCTACGAAAAGGCTAATAAATTTGCTCTGCTGAAAGACACAGATGACAAATATTACACTTACGAAGAATACCAAAGCTTGATCAAAGATAACCAAACAGATAAGGACGGCAACTTGATTTATCTGTATGCTACCCATGCAGACGAACAATACAGCTACATTGATGCGGCCAAAAACAAAGGCTACAACGTATTGTTAATGGATGGTCAGCTGGATGTAGCCATGGTAAGTATGCTCGAGCAGAAATTTGAAAAGAGCCGCTTCACCCGTGTGGACAGTGATGTAATTGACCACCTGATTGCTAAAGAAGAGCGCAAAGATGCCAGTTTGGAAGTTGACCAACGCGATATTCTATCTTCCGTATTCCGCAGTCAGTTACCACAGATGAAGAAAGTGGAGTTCAATGTGGAAACACAATCTTTAGGCGAGACAGGAACTCCTATCATGATTACCCAAAGTGAATATATGCGCCGTATGAAAGAAATGGCCAATATCCAGGCAGGTATGAGTTTCTATGGAGAAATGCCGGATATGTTTAACTTGGTTCTGAATGTCGACCACAAACTGGTGAAACAAGTTTTGAATGATGCGGACAACTCTTGCAAAGCTGCTCTTGAACCTATTGAAGCTGAAATGACCAGTCTGAATAAACGTCACGACGAACTTCACAAAGCACAGGAAGGTAAAAAAGCTGATGAAATACCTCAAGCAGAAAAAGATGAATTAAGTAATGTTGAGAAAAAGTTGGCCGATGAAAAGACCAAGAAAGAAGCTGTTTTAGGTGAATACGCAGGTGGTAACAAAGTAATCCGCCAATTGATTGACCTTGCTCTGTTACAAAACAACATGTTGAAAGGTGAAGCTTTGACAAACTTTGTAAAACGCAGTATCGAACTGATTTAACAAATCTATCACATTTTGCTATCAAAAGCGTCGGGAAGTTCATTTCCGGCGCTTTTTTATTCTAAAAAACGATTGGAAACGAAGATTTCTTTCTATATTTGGAGCGACACATACAAAGATTCGACATCCATGAAACATTATCTATATATACTTTTTCTTCTCTTTTTACTACTTCCTCCCATCCATGCACAGAAAGTGGGACTGGTACTGAGCGGAGGAGGTGCCAAAGGCCTAACCCATATCGGCATTATCCGCGCATTAGAAGAAAACGGTATCCCCATAGATTATATTGCAGGCACATCCATGGGAGCCATTGTCGGTTCACTTTATGCCATGGGCTATTCTCCCGATGAAATGGAGGCTTTACTCAAATCCGATGACTTCAAACGCTGGTATTCAGGTAATGTGGAAGAGAAATACATCTATTATTTCAAGAAAAATCCTCCAACACCCGAATTTATCAACATCCGTATCTCCTTAAAAGACTCGCTGAAGAATGTCAAACCTCAGTTTTTGCCTACCAGCATTGTAGATCCCATTCAGATGAATATTGTATTTCTGCAATTATTCGGTCAGGCAACAGCTGCAAGCAAGGCCAATTTTGACAGCCTGTATATTCCCTTCCGCTGTATAGCTTCGGATGTGTACAACAAAAGACCACTGATATTGAAAAAAGGAGATCTGGGAGATGCCGTACGTGCCTCCATGAGTTTTCCTGCCATGTTCAAGCCTATCGAAATAGACTCGATACTGGCATACGACGGTGGCATTTACAATAATTTTCCAGTGAATGTAATGCGTGATACCTTCCATCCAGATATCATTATAGGAAGTGCCGTATCCGCCAATCCGGGCAAACCCAAGGAAGGTGACATTATGGGGCAACTGGAAAATATGATTATGCAAAAGACAGATTACTCTTTACCCGATTCCCTCGGCATCCTCATGACTTTTAAATATGATGATGTCAATTTAATGGACTTCCAGCGCTTTGACGAGTTGCATGACATTGGTTATAAACGTGCCATAGAAATGATGGACTCCATAAAAAGCCGAATTCATCGAAGAATCACCCCCGAACAAGTGAAAGTTAAACGACTGGCCTATAAGAGCAATTTACCGGATTTCCGTTTCAAAAGAGTTAATATAACCGGTGCCAATGAACAGCAAAAGCAATATATACAAAAAGAGTTTCATGAAAACGACTCCGATGTTTTCACTATGGAGGATGTCAAACGAGCATATTTCCGTTTGTTGTCCGATAATATTATATCCGAAATCATTCCTCATGCCGTTTATAATGAGAAAGACCAAACCTACGACTTGAATCTTCAGGTCAAAATGGAGGCCAATCTCTCCGTTCGTGTCGGTGGAAACGTGTCTTCCAGTGGCTCCAATCAAGTCTATTTTGGTGCTTCTTATCAAAACTTGAACTATTATTCAAAAGAATTTAATTTTGACGGACAGTTAGGCCGGGTCTACAATAATGTACAACTTGCAGCACGAATCGATTTTCCAACCAAACTGCCTACATCTTATAAATTCATAGCCTCGATCTCTACCTTCGATTATTTCAAAGAAGCCAAATTCTTTTCCAACAAAGACAATCCGGCTTTCAACAAGAAAAGGGAAGAGTTTGTAAAATTGAAGGTGTCATTACCGTTTCTAAGCCGTAAAAAAGCTGAATTCGGTGTGGGTATAGCCCGTATGGAGGACAGGTACTTCCAAACCAATATCATCGACTTCAGCGAAACAAAACATGATGAAAGCACTTATTCTATCTTCGGAGGCTCTATCGTATTGGAAGGAAGTACCTTGAATGCCCGCCAATTTGCCACACAAGGAAGTCGTGAAAAAATGGCTGCACAAATTTTCACCGGCACAGAACATTTCAGATCCGGTATATCCAAAGTGACTAAAGGCACACCGGAGCCTTATAAAAAAGTACAATCCTGGCTTCAAGTTTCATATCAGAACGAAACATACCATAAGGTAAGCCCTAAGTTTACTTTGGGAGCGTATCTGGAGGCATATTACTCATCCCGAAATTTCTCCAACAATTATACGGCTACATTAATGCAGGCAGGAGAATTCACTCCGACAGCCCATAGCAAAGTAACCTATAATGAGGCTTTCCGTGCTAATCAATATGCCGGAGTCGGCACCATGCCCATCTACCAGTTAAGCGAGTCTTTTCAATTACGCGGAGAATTTTATGGATTTATACCCATCTTTCCTATCAAGAAAGATGAATATGGACAAGCATATTACGGGAAAGCTTTCACAAAATTCGAATATCTTGGAGAAATTTCATTAGTCTTTCAATTATCGTTCGGTTCTATCAGTGCCTATGTAAATCACTATAGCTCACCGTCTAACGATTGGAATGTAGGTTTAACACTAGGCTGGCAGCTGTTTAATTCCCGTTTCGTCGAATAATTTTTAGAAAAAAGTTTAGTAAAACGCTTGCATTTTCAAAAAAAGTCCGTATCTTTGCACCCGTTAAAACGAAAGAACAATAAACAATGGCCGCGTAGCTCAACTGAATAGAGTAGCTGACTACGGATCAGCCGGTT
>OGXG01000486.1_pt1 | contig 21992 bp, 24 predicted proteins | sample 1576251 | NCBI WGS metagenome assembly OGXG01 (sample SAMEA3541533, study PRJEB24748) | human gut metagenome | biome: human gut; feature: human-associated habitat; material: faeces | place: China | collected 2012
CCTACACGCTGGGCGGCACGGCGCTGACGTATCTCATCACGCGCAACGTGACGAAGATGCTCGCCGTGCTGATGGTGGACTTCTCCTGCGCGCTGAAGCTGGCGATCCCTGTCGCGGTGCTGTCTGCCATGCGGGAGAGCAGCGGGCATCACATTTCAGTCAAGGGCGGCTTTGCGGGCTACTATAATGTAGGCCCCGACGACTGCGACTGCGTCACCACCGGCACGCTGGTGGATCTGTTCTGCCGGGCCTGGGGCGGCAACGCCGCCTGGGAGAATCAGGCCGAGGCCAATGCCCCGCACGAGGCCAACTTCCTGAAACTGGACTGCAGCAAGCTGAAAACGACCTTCGGCTGGACGCCGCGCTGGCACATGGCCGAGTGCATGGAAAAGACCGTCGCCTTCAGCAAGATCTGGCTTGCCAACGGCGACGTCCCGGCGGAGATGGAAAAGGAAATCAATATTTTTTTGGAGGAGCAATAATTATGTGGAAGAACGAGGCAGAAGCCCGCGAGCAGATCAAGGCGATGGTCGCCGAGTATTATCACGACTTCAAGGAGAAAAAGACCCCCTATCAGGAGGGTGACCGCATCACCTACGCCGCCCGCGTCTTTGACGAAAAGGAAATGTGCGCCCTGACCGATGCCACGCTGGACTTCTGGCTGACGACGGGCCGCTTTGCCGATCAGTTCGAAAAGGAATTTGCCAAGTGGATCGGCGTTAAGTTCGCCCATCTGGTCAACAGCGGTTCCTCCGCCAACCTGATCGCCTTCATGGCGCTGACCGCCCCCGAGCTGGGTGACCGCCAGATCAGGAAGGGCGACGAGATCATCACCGTGGCCTGCGGCTTCCCCACCACCGTGACCCCGGCCATCCAGTACGGCGCGGTGCCCGTGTTTGTGGATGTGACCGTGCCCCAGTACAACATCGACATCACCAAGCTCGAGGCCGCCCTCTCCCCCAAGACGAAAGCTGTCATGATCGCCCACACGCTGGGCAACCCGTTTGACCTGTCCGCCGTCAAGGCGTTCTGTGACGCCCACAACCTGTGGCTGGTCGAGGACAACTGCGACGCGCTGGGCACCCAGTACACCATCAACGGCGAGACCCGCTTTACCGGTACCTGGGGCGACATCGGCACGTCCAGCTTCTACCCGCCGCACCACATGACAATGGGCGAGGGCGGCTGCGTCTACACCAACAACCCGCTGCTGAACCGCCTGATCCTCTCCTTCCGCGACTGGGGCCGCGACTGCATCTGCCCCTCCGGCCAGGATAACTTCTGCGGCCACCGCTTTGACGGTCAGTTCGGCGAGCTGCCCAAGGGCTACGACCACAAGTACGTCTACAGCCACTTTGGCTATAACCTCAAGGTCACCGACATGCAGGCCGCCATCGGCTGCGAGCAGCTGAAGAAGTTCCCCACCTTCATCGAGCGCCGCCGCCACAACTGGGACCGCCTGCGCGCCGCGCTGGAGCCCGCCGCCGACAAGCTGATCCTGCCGGAACCGGCTGCCAACAGCCGCCCGTCCTGGTTCGGCTTCCTGATCTCTGTCAAGCCGGAGAGCGGTCTGGACCGTAACGCCGTGACCCGCTATGTGGAGAGCCACAACGTGCAGACCCGTCTGCTGTTCAGCGGCAACCTCATCAAGCACCCCTGCTTTGACCAGATCCGCGGCACCGACGCCTACCGCGTGGCGGGCGAGCTGACCAACACCGACTTTATCATGAACAATACTTTCTGGGTCGGCGTTTACCCCGGCATGACCGACGAGATGATCGACTACATGGCCAAGACGATTATCGAGGCTGTGAATCAGTAAGACGGAAAGGCCGAACCATAGGACAAAAAGCAAAGCCGTGCTGCGCGGAAGCATCAAGTCCGACTTTGCTTTTTGATTGTTTATAAGAAAATAAAAGGAATGGACCCATGCAGAAATTGTTAGCCCTGTTGGGCGCGAAAAGCAAAGAGGAATTTTTGGCGCTGCTTGCCCAGTTTATCAAGTTTGGCCTTGTAGGCGTGAGCAACACGGCGGTATCCATGGCGGTATACTATATCTTTTTGTGGATCGACCCAGGCCTGTACATGGTAGGCAGCATATTGGGCACGATTTTGAGCATTGCCAATGCCTTTTTTTGGAACGATAAGTTTGTGTTTACCGGAAATGCAAACGACTGGCGCAGCAAGCTGAAGCGGTTGGGCAAGACCTATGTCAGCTACGGCGGTACATCGATCCTTTCCAATGTTTTGCTTTGGATAGAGGTTACCTTCTTCGGCGTGAGCAAAACGATTGCACCGATTGTGAATTTGCTGGTTACGATTCCGCTGAATTTCATTATCAATAAGCTGTGGACATTTAAGGAGATCTGAATCAATGATATTAGGAAAGAAAAGGCTGGCGGTAAGGTGGTTCAGTATTTGCTTGATTATTCTTGCAACGGTGGCACTTGCCTATTTGGCAATATCCAATGGGCAGGCAATCCAATACATGACATGGACATACGACACGGCAGGAATTTATCCGGATTTGTTCGAGTCGATCCGTGATGCGGCAGATTTACATCCATATGAGGGAAGATCGATCTATCCACCGCTGACATATCTGATATTGTGGATCTTTTCAAAAATGGTTCCGGGAGATTACAGTGCAGGCTTCGCATTTGGCGAAGCATCTGTAACGCCGAATGGGGTTCTTGTCGGGACGATGTTCTTTCTAGTGTCAACAGGCGTTGTCTGTGCCATGGCAGCAAACAAGTTGTCATTGAAAGGCATTGATGTAGTACTTTACAGTGTGGCCTTTGTATCTTCTCCGGCGTATGTATTTATGCTGGAACGCGGGAATATTGTCATTCTGTCATTACTTTTTCTGATGTTTTTTGTGTTCAATTACAACAGTGAAAATACGGTAATAAGAAATTTGGCATTGCTGTCGCTGGCAATTGCAACAGGTTTGAAGCTATATCCGGTGTTTTTTGGTCTTTTACTTTTGAACAAAAAGCATAAAAAGGATGCAGTAAAGTCTATTGTATACGGTGTGGCACTTTTTATCCTTCCATTTGCAGTTACGGGTGGGATTCAGAACATTGCCAAAATGCTTCAAAATATTACTGATATATCAGCGGATACGATCAATAATGCCAAAGGATTTGGATATGGCTTTAAGGTTAATATTTCCAATATCTGTCAAGCGTTTGGCGAAAAGATGAAAGTACAGTCTTCAACGACGGATTGGATTGCCGGAGTGTTGATGCTGATATTGCTATGCATGGTAATTTTTGTTGTTTTTATATCCCGGCAAGAATGGGAAAAAGCTTATGCACTGTGCATGGTCTTGACGCTTATTCCGACATTTTCTTGGATATATAACGAGATTTATTTATTGATACCCATTACATTACTTCTTTATGAAAGACCGGAACTTAAGAAAAACACGGTTTTGCCGCTTATACTAATGATGCTGATTATGGGGGAATTCCCATACATAAGTCTTTTTAATAGCCTTGAAGGATATCATAAAATCAGTCTTTCAACAATGCTGGGAAATGCATCGATGTGGGTATTGATGATTTATCTCGTTGCAGAAAATTTTGGAAAGTTGAAAATGTGGAGCAAAACCAAGGAAGGAATGTGAAGACCAATGCAGGGAGCTGTGCTGCCAAAAGCGCAGGAAATGCCAGTACCTAAAATAAGTACCATAAAAAATGTACTGTCGATTGGAATCTTCCTGGCGGTGGTATGTTATTCAGCAATTTATGCGAACAATACATTCCCCATCAGTGAAGGGTGGAACGTTAATTATGTGGAGCTGATCTGGCACGGCAAGGTGCCGTACCGGGACTTCTACTATTATCTGCCCCCGCTGAATCTGCTGGTCGATGCAGTGCTGTGGAAGCTCTCGTTTGGGAGCCTCTTGCTGTATCGCCTCTGGTGGCTGTTGCAGCGTGCTACCATTTTTACGCTGCTGTTCCGGCTGATCTCGCGCTATATCAATGTGGTCAGCACGTTTGTGGCGTGTCTGTTTTCGGTCATGCTCTGCGCGTCGTCTGTCTATGACCTGCTGGGTGACTATAACCAAACGGTTGCTCTTCTTTCGATTCTGCTTCTGTATTGCGTCATCGGCTTTCAGGAGGCGGACACAAGCAAGCAGAGGTACACCAAAATTTTTGGGGCCGGCTTTATGCTGGGATTGGTTTTTCTGAATAAGCAGACGATTTTTCTGGCGTCGGGCATCGTGTATTTTGCAGCGCTGGCGTTTTACTGCATCCGCAAAAAGGATGCTCGCTTTGGCTGGTACTGCCTTTTTGTAGTCGCGGGTGCGGTGATTCCGCTGGCCGTGGCCGCGGCCTATCTGCTGGCGAACGGTGCATTCTTCCCATTTGTGGAGCAGGTGTTCATGCACACGGGCGGCAAGGGCAGCATCTTTACGATTCTGTTTGGCGGTCTTTCCATGGCCCTGCTCAAGGTGCAGAACTGGCTGATCGCTGTGGCCGCGGTGCTGCTTGCAGTAAATACGGGCGTGTCAGCGTCCCGGGAAAAGGCGCTCCGCGCCCAGTCGCTGCTGTTCCCGCTGCTGTTGCTCCTGCTCTATGTCAATTTTGAGAAGGAGATTTCCTCCTTCCTGGAGCTGCTGGGCAAGAGTCCGGAGATGCAGGCAATTCTGCTGATCGACGCGGTGCTGACGGCGTTGCTGTTATATCTCTGCGTAAAGCGCAAGGTCCGCGGCAGCCGCGTGATGCTCCCGGCGGGCAGCATCCTTCTGCTGCTGTTTACGTGGGCGGCGACCTTTGTTTTTTGCGGCGGGGCAAACTCCGGCAACAGTGACTTCCTGCATGATCTCTACCGCGGCACAGACGTTTGGCAGGCGGTACAGGGGAAGTTCTACGTTGTGGTCCTGCTGTTGACAATTTTGCAGTTGGTCCGCTATGGTGCAAGGGTTGGCAGTCAGGGAGAGAACAGTCAGGCAGAGGGAATGTTCTGGCTGTTCTGTGCGGCGCTGGCTACGATGAACTCCGGTATTATGTCGTCCGGCACCAGCAGCATCCCGTACTTCTGCACGATGGTCGCAGTTCCAGCGGTGCTGGCAACGGTGCTTTCCTTCTGCGGTGTGGATGCCTGGATTGAGCTGGCTGTCCGGGGCATTGCCATCGTTGGTTGTATTGTACTGTCGATCACCTGCATGGCGCAGAAGGTTATCTGCTCCTATGCGTGGTGGGGTACTGAAGAAAAACCCCGAAATTACAAGACGTACAGCACGGACATCCCGGCACTGAAGGGCTTCAAATTTTCCAAAGAGGACAAGGAGATGTTTGAAGGCATCACGCAGCTGATCGAGGAAAACACGACGGAGGATTCCGTCATCTTCGGTTACCCCTACGTCAAAATTTTCAATATTTTGACGGACAACTACAATATGAACACATTCGTCCCAGTTCTGTTCTACGACGTAGTGGATGATAAGTACGTGCAGGAGGAAAAGGCGCTGCTGGAGGAAAAACTGCCGGATATTGTGGTCTGGAAGGACATCCCGGACTGCAAGGAGGTCCATGAGCGGGAGTTCCGCGACGGAAAGCCGTTGGAGCAGCGCAAGATCGAGGACATGTTTGCCGAACTGCTGCCGACGCAGTATGAGCAGCTTGGAGAGTTCGACGACGTGACCGTGTATAAGCTGCGGGACAAGGCCAGCCAGACTGAATTTGCATTGGACGGCGAGGGAACCTATGAGGACCCGTATCGCATTGAGAACGCCGCAGACCTGCTGCATTTTGCAGAGCTTGTCAGCGATGGCATGACCTTTAAGGGCCAGTACGTCGAGCAGACCGCTGATATTGATCTGGATAGGCAGAATATGCAGCCTATCGGTGATGTGGAGAACGAGCACTGTTTCTATGGCGTGTACAACGGTGCAGGGTATGTCATCCGCAACCTGAATCTGAAGCAGAGTAACGGCGAAAACGTGGGCCTGTTCAGCTGCCTGGGCGGTCAGGTGTACAACTTGGGCCTTGAGGGCGGCACTATCCGCGGCAAATATGCCGGTGTGATTGCGGGCGGCTCTGTGGGCAAGGAGGCAAGGATCGTGAACTGCTACACGGATGTAGCCGTTACGGCCACCCGCGCGGGCGGTATTGCAAACGACTTCGATGGCCGAATCTTCAACTGTGTCAGCGTGGGAACGCTGACGGGCCAGCAGAGTGCTGCGGCCATCAGCGGCAGCGAAAATGCCTGGGAAGAAGAAATCTACCAGCTACAGGGCAGCGGAAAGAGCGCCTTTGAGACGCCGTCCCAGCAGGGGCAGGACATTGCCTACGGTGATGCGGAGGCCATCAACGGTGACTATCTGGTCAGACAGCTTTCCGACAATGCCAAAGAGGAAAACAAAAAAAATCGAGATGAAGATGAAGTGACCCACCTGCTCACATGGCAGAAGGGTAACGATGGGCATCCGGTTTTCAAGAAAACAAAGTAAGAAGGAGCAACCCAATGAAACAGCGTTTAGCGGATTATGTGGCGGACTTTCTGGCGGCGCGCGGTGTGACGGATGTTTTCTCCGTCGTGGGCGGCGGCGCTATGCACCTGAACGATGCGCTGGGCCATAACCCCCGGCTGCATGTGACCTACAACCACCATGAGCAGGCCTGCGCCATTGCGGCGGAGGCCTACGCTCGGCTGGAAAATAAGATCGCGGCGGTCTGCGTGACCACCGGCCCCGGCGGCACCAACGCGCTGACCGGTGTCGTGGGCGGCTGGCTGGACTCCATCCCCATGTTCATCGTCTCCGGCCAGGTGCGCTATGACACCACGGCCCGGTACGCCTTGCAGTACACCGGTACGCCGCTGCGCGCCATGGGTGACCAAGAGTACGATATTACTAAGTCTGTCCAGTACATGACGAAGTTCGCCGCCATGCTGGAGGACCCCAAGGACATTCGCTACCTGCTGGAAAAGGCGTGGCATCTGGCTACAACGGGCCGCCCCGGCCCGGTCTGGCTGGACATCCCGGTCAACTTCCAGGGCGGCTACATCGAGACTGACGAGCTGCGCGGCTACGACCCCGCCGAGGATGACGCCCAGCTGCCCCCGCCGGTGGACGCCGCCACAATCCAGACGATTCTGGAAAAAATCAAGAACGCCAAACGACCCGTGTTCCACGCGGGCTACGGCATCCGCCTGTCCGGCGGTTACGCGGCGTTCCGCTCTGTGGCGGAAAAGCTCAACATCCCCATCGTCACCTACTGGAACGCTGTGGACCTCATCGAGGATGACAATCCGCTGTACTGCGGGCGTGCCGGGAACATGGGTGACCGCCCGGGCAACTGGGCCATCCAGAACGCGGACTTGATTCTGGCCGTAGGCACGCGCATTTCTATCCGACAGGTCGGCTACAACTGGAAGACCTGGGCCCGCGCGGCAGAGGTCATCATGGTGGACATTGACCAGGCCGAGCTGAAAAAGCCGACCCTGCACGTCGAAATGCCGGTCTGGGCCGACGCGAAGGACTTTTTGACCAAGCTGGATAAGGTCGCCGCGGCCCCCGTGAACGCGGGCGGCGAGTGGCTGGCCACCTGCCAGCGCTGGAAACGCGACTACCCCGCCGTGTTGCCCCGCCAGTGGGAGGAAAACGGCGAGACTGCCAACGTCTACGCCTTTGTGCGCTATTTAAGCAGTCGCCTGCCGGAGAACAGCCTGACCGCGGTCTCCAACGGTGCGTGCTGTGTCGTCGGTAACCAGGCGTATGTCATCCAGAAGGGCAGCCGGATGGCAAACAACAGCGCCATTGCCAGCATGGGTTACGGTCTGCCCGCAGCCATTGGCACCTGCATCGGCGGCGGACGCCGCCAGACGATCTGCCTTGAGGGCGACGGCTCCATCATGATGAACCTGCAGGAACTGCAGACCATCCTGACGAACAAGCTGCCTATCAAAATCTTCCTCATCAACAACAACGGTTACCACTCTATCCGCCTGACGCAGAACAACCTTTTCAAGGAGCACTGCAAGGTCGGCATCGGCCCCGAGAGCGGCGACCTGTCCTTCCCGAAGTTTGAAAAGCTCGCAAAGGCGTTTGGCTACCCCTACTACAGCGCCCACAGCAACGCCGAGATGAAGCAGGCCGTGGACACGATGCTGGCATTGGACGGCCCGGCTTTCTGCGAGATTTTCACCGACACGAAACAGGTTTGGGAGCCCAAGAGCAGCACCAAGCGCCTGCCCGACGGCACGCTGGTCAGCCCCCCGTTGGAGGATCTGGCCCCCTTCCTGCCGCGTGAGGAGCTGGAAAAGCAGATGTTCATCCCGCTGATGCCGGAAGTGTAAGGAAGTGCATGATTCAAAAATGGCAAGCATTCAAAGACAAATCCGAACCGCCATCATCACTGGCCCTACGGGGGCAATCGGGATGGCGCTGTGTGCAAAGCTGCTGGCGGAGGGCGTGACGGTCTACGCGGTCACCCACCCGGGCAGCGCGCGGGCGGCGCTGCTGCCGCAGGACGCGCGGCTGCATGTGGTGCCCTGCGATGCGGCGGAGTTGGCCGCGCTGCCGGAGCTGATCCCGGAAAAGGCCGATGCGTTCTTCCACTTTGCGTGGGCGCATACGATCGGCCCGGGCCGCAACGACATGCCGGCGCAGATCGAGAACATCCGCTACACCATTGCGGCCTGCCGCGCCGCGGCGCAGCTGGGCTGCCAGGTCTTTATCGGGGCTGGCAGTCAGGCCGAGTATGGCCGCGTGGAGGGTGTGCTGACCGCGCAGACCCCCTGCTTCCCGGAAAACGGCTACGGCATGGCCAAGCTGTGCGCCGGCCAGATGAGCCGCGTCGAGTGCCAGAGGCAGGGCGTAGCCCACATCTGGACGCGCATTTTGAGCGTCTACGGCCCGCACGACGGTCCGGCCACGATGATCAGCGGCACCATCCGTAAGCTGCTGCACGGCGAGAAGCCCGCTCTGACCGCGGGCATCCAGCAGTGGGACTACCTGTACGCCGCCGACGCGGCAGCTGCGTTCTACGCGCTGGCCGTCAGCGGACAGGACGGCAGAGTCTACCCGCTGGGCAGCGGCACGGCCCGCCCGCTGAAGGACTACATCGAGGCGCTGCGCGACGCCATCGACCCGGCGCTGCCGCTGGGCTTGGGGGAGATTCCCTACGGCCCGCTGCAGGTCATGCACCTGCAGGCGGACACGTCGGCCTTACAGGAGGACACCGGCTGGCGGCCCGCGACCCCGTTTGAAGAAGGAATCCGCGAAACCATTGAGTGGGTAAGGAAAGAGACAAAATGAGTGAGAAAAAGACGATTTCGGTAATGATCCCCTGCTACAACGAGGAGCAGAATGCCCGCCCCATCTATGAGGCTGTGCGCGATGAGCTGGTCAAGAGCTGCCCGAACTACGACTATGAGATTTTGTTCATCGACAATAAGAGCGAGGACGGCACCCGTGCCATCATCCGGCAGATCTGCGCCGAGGACAAGCACGTCAAGGCCATCTTCAACGTCAAGAACTTTGGTCAGTTTAATAGCCCGTACTACGGCATGATCCACACCTCCGGCGATTGCACGATCACGATGTGCGCCGACTTCCAGGACCCTGTGGAGATGATCCCCAGGTTTGTGGCCGAGTGGGAAAAGGGCTACAAAATCGTCATTGGCCGCAAGACCCAGAGCAAGGAAAACCCGGTCATGTACTGGCTGCGCGGCTGCTACTACAAGCTCATCAAGAAGATGAGCAGCTGCGAGCAGATCGAGCAGTTCACTGGCTTTGGCCTGTACGACAAGAGCTTTATCCAGACGCTGCGCAACCTGAAGGATCCGACGCCCTTCATCCGCGGCATCGTGGCCGAGCTGGGCCCCGAGCGCAAGGAAATCGAGTACACCCAGCCCCAGCGCCGCGCGGGCAAGACCCACAACAACTGGTACAGCCTGTACGACGCCGCCATGCTGAGCTTTACCAGCTACACCAAGGCCGGTATGCGCATTGCAACGTTCGCGGGCTTCCTGGTGGCGGGGCTGAGCTTTCTGGTCGGCCTGTTCTATCTGATTGCCAAGCTGCTGTTCTGGCAGAGCTTCCGCGCCGGGTACGCGCCGACGATGATCGCCATCTTCTTTATGGGCGGTATTCAGCTGGCGTTCCTGGGCTTTTTGGGTGAGTACGTCATGGCTATGAACACCCGCATCATGAACCGCCCGCTCGTTGTGGAGGAAGAACGCCTCAACTTTGGGCCGGACGACCAGTGACCGGCATGAAGCAGGAGTTTGGTTATTTCCTGAAAAACGCGAAATTCCGCGCGGCGCTGGGGCTGACCCTGCTGCTCAGCTACGGCTATGCCATCGCCACGACACGGGTCAGCATTGACTCGCTGGAAGGGGACCGCTACATCGGCACGGGCGGCGTCATGCTGTCCACCGGACGGTTCGGCATGAACCTCTGGGCCGCGGTGCTGGGCTACGGCAGGGCCGAGCCGAGCTATGCCTTTGGCATTGACCTGCTGGCGGCGCTGCTGCTGGCGCTGGCGGCGGTGAGCTTCTGTGCGCTGCTGCGCAAGGCCGCGCAGGACCACATCAGCATGTTCGGCTATGGGCTGTTTGCCTGCCTGTTTGCCTCCTACCCGCTGATGAACGAAATTTGGGAGTACAGCGGCGCGAATGTCTGCGTCTGCGGCGGCTATTTGCTGGACGCCGCTGCGCTGAATCTGCTGTGGGACGCGCGCCAGCCCGGCGTGCCGTGGCGCGGCAGGGCTCTGCGCATGGGCGCGGCGGCGCTCTGCCTGATGGTGGTCTGCTCGTCCTATGAGTCACTGGCGGCGGTGTTTGTGCTGGCTGTCTTTGCGCTTTTAACGCTGGAGCAGCTGCTGGCCGCCGAGCGCCCGCGGCTTGCGGCAGTCCTGACCGAGGGACTGTGGTACGCGGCGGCGCTGGTCGGCGGGCTCTGCCTGCGCGTGCTGGTGACGTCGGGCATCCATCTTGTGCTGCCGCAGGCTGCGGCCAACGGCGCCACCGAAATTTTGTGGGCGTTCTACCCATTTGTCTATCTTGCAAAGCTGCTTGTCAAGAGCATTCTGATTAACTACGCACTGCGCGGCTGTTTCTACCTGCCCATTGCTGAATTGGCGGTGGCGGTGCCGGTGTTTGTTGCTCTGGTCATCGTGCTGGCGGTGCGCAAAAAGCGGCCCCTGCTGCTGCTCACCGGCGCGGGGACGCTGTTCTCACTGGTGCTGCTGTCGTTTGTGCAGGGGCGGTACTCGCCCTACCGCACCTGCCAGGTGTTTGCGCTGTTTGTGGCGCTGACGGGGCTGGCCGTGTATGAGCTGCTGCGCCGCGCTGCGGCCCGGCGGGCTGTGCTGCTGGGCAGCGTGCAGCTGCTGGCGGTGCTGCTCTGTCTGCACCAGGCCATGTACCTGAACCATCTGCTGGCCGTCGATTACCAGCGTTCCGAGCAGGAGGCCGCTGTGGTGCGCACTCTGGGCACCGAGCTTGTGCGCGACTACGGCACCGACAAGCCCGTGGTGCTGGTGGGCCGTTACACGCTGGGGGAGAATATCACCCGGTACACGACGGCTGACCCGATGCAGCACCCGCTGTACCGCTTTTTCCGTGAGCACACGAGCTGGGAGAGCGGCGACACCGTCAAGTACGTCGACACCAACTGCAACTCGGTGCTGAACTGGTCGGTCACGGCCTTCTCCGAGGTGGACGATGTCTACGGCCAGGCAGCGGAGCACCTGTTCCGCTACTATGGCTTTGCTTTGGACATGACCCACAGCGCTGCCCTGCATGAGCAGGCGCAGACCTACGCCGACGCCCACGACCTGCCGGGCTTCCTTCAATCCTGCGACCTTATAAGCGGCTTTCTCGCGCTTTAGCTTGCGGATTGTCCGCTCTACGCGCCGTTGCATCTGCGTTGCCTCGTATGCCGTGTATGTCTTGCCCTCGAAGGTGCATCCAAGGCCATCGTCGATATGCTCAAGCTGCTTATCGGTATAGCTGCGCTCCGACACACCCTCAACCCAAACGCTGCGCTTGTGACGGCAGTTGGCCCCTTCCAGCCCATCCACGGCACCCAGACCGCACACCTCGTAGATGCTCGGGTAGATGTCCCCTGCGTGAATACTGTATACCTTGCCTTGCCAATCCTTATGGCTTGACCACGGTGACGGCCCCGGCTTATCTCTCGCTCCAGCATGGGCAGAAACCTCGAAATACGGAGTTTCGAGATACTGCGCCGACTGCTCCGTATATTTAGCGCAAATTTGATTTACGCCAGTCATTACGGCTCTGCGCGCTGCCACATCGATCTGATCTCGATGCCCGCTCTCATAGTCAACTACCTTCAACCCGCTGTCTGCAAGCTGCTTTACTGCCATCTTGATAGCCTGATTGTAGCTGATAGCGCCGCTCTGGATTTGCATTGTGGCATTGTCTAAAGCCCATTGATACGCTTTTGCAGGGGGGAGCATCGTCCGCCCAGCGTCTACCAGAAAGCCCATAGACCGCGTAATATTGCGCATTGTTTGCTTCGTCTGCTCGTATATTGCCCAAGTATCTTCTATGCTTACCAGAGTTTCCGGCTGTGTAATGTGAGCAAGGTCAATCAACTCGGTATAGTACCGTTGGTTACGCTCAACCACATCATCAAGTAGCTTGTTTAACTTCGATTCGCTGATGCCCGTGGTCTTACGGATTGCCTTTTTGATGTCCTTCAGGTCGATGCCATGCGACCGAAGCGCCCGAATATCCTGCACTGTGACCTCGTTGAGCTGATCTGCCAGCTTCAAGCGGCTGCATATCTCGTCAAGGAGCGTATCTTCAAGTGCGCGGTACAGTTCAGCGAGTTCTTCTGGCAGTGCGTCAAGCAGGTCTGGGCTAAAAGGGTAAGGACGCATACGCCGTCACCTCACTCGATTCCTTCTTCCGGTTCTTTTGTCATGTCCTGCATCTTCGGGAGTGCCGCCTTTGCGGTTTCACTTGTCATTTCATCTTCCTCCTTTGACCAATCGGCATTGTCAAGGCTTCTTCTTCGCTATATCCTCGTTGCAATCGGCCTTGAATAATTCCGTGCTTAAAGCCGAGGATTCTTTCCCACTCCGCCACAATATGCGTTTCTCCTCCATATGCGATAACACGATTTGTCCGCTTGTTCTTTTGCTGTTCCTCAATGGGAATCCACCTGCAATTATCCGGGGAATAACCGTCATCAACATTGTTCCTCTCAATAGTAAGCCCATCTTTATATCCATTTTCAACAGCCCACTTTGCGAATGATTCATAATCTTTCCATTCTTCGCAAATTGAAATCCCGCGCGCTCCATAGTGGGAATAATTTTTGTTATTGCGGTTGTAACACCTTGCTTTCATCCCATGATAAATCTTGTAAAGATGGCTGTTTGATGCCCCGTGCGTTTTAGATGTTGGATTTTCTATCATATAGCACCCGCACGAAACGCTTTTCCCAAGTCGCAAGTCATTTCCCCTTACGGCTCTGCGAGTTCCACAATCGCAAACGCAATCCCACATAGACACAGGATAACCGCTCTTTGTAATGTGATTTGGTGCAGCTCCTATGACCGTCCATCTTCCAAACTTTCGCCCCGTATAATCAGCTTTCCGCCACATAGCAACAGCCCCTTTCAACTACTTTTTACTACATTCAATTATAGCACACATAAAAAGTAATTGCAAGTAGTTGCATTGTGTGGTATTCTGTATGCGGGAGGTGAGCGCATGGGAGATAACAGAGGGCTAAAAAACCGCACTGCCATATCTACTGCTATTGACAAAGATTTATGGGCAAAACTAAAGGCCTATTCAGAAGAAACATCTATCCCAACAAGCAAGTTGCTTGATAAGGCTATCGCCGCATTTCTTGAATCTCTGGAAAAGGGTCGGGAGTAATCCCGGCTCTTTTATTCTACTTCATCTTGTTCCTCGGTGGTGAGGTCGTCCATCCCCGGAAGATTTCCCCGTGCCGTTTCAATGTCCTCGTTCATCAGAATGGAGCGGGCTTCTTCCGCTTTCATTAGTCCAGCACTAAGCATTTGATAAATGCGGGCTTCGTTCTGTTCACGGCTCTCGATGATACTATCGTCAAAATCAATGCTGATTTCAACACCCTCGTTCAGACCAGCGCCCATTGCGGTATTGCCAAGTCGCAGAAGAATGCGGCACAGCTCAACCAACGCATCTTCGAGGATAATTTCATGCTTTTTTATCGTGCGGAACATAGTACTATTCTCGCTAATGACCTGCGTAGCCGTTGCCACGCTGCCGCCGTCAAAACGATAGTAGGTCTCACCAAATCCGCACTTGCTGGATAGAATATTGAGTTGGTCTTGAATACCCGTGTTGTGCTCCGCCGTCCGTAAAGTCATATCAATGGGGGTAATGACCGCGCCGTCGCTCACATCCTCCGGCAGCACATAAAACGCCACGTCGGCCGGGTCGAATACCGGCTCGCCGTCAAGATATTTTGCCGCAGAGGGCTTGACCATGATACGCTTTTTACCAAGCCGGAATTCGTTGACGTAGCTGTCATAGGCAATGTCCACGCCTTTCAGCACGTCGATAGCATTTGCATACACCGCAATGCCGGTCGGCAGCAGATAGTTGAAGTTATTGGCAATGTTGAGCCGGTCAATGACAAACTGCCGTTTGTCGCTCCCGGTGTGCACCACAGGAGGGATATTTTCAAACCCCTTGACGTTGGCAAGTTGCTCGTCAGACAGCATCTCGTTATCATAGCGGTAAATGCGGTTGTCGATGATGTAGCTGCCGCTCTCATCTTTGTGGTGGATTTGGAGATACAGGTAATCGTGCCCGTTGCGTGTCACCACGGAAGAAAACGCGCACTCGCTAATAAAGCCGTTTTGCCAAGCCAACGGGAAGATGTTCTCGATGGTCACATAGTCCAGAATGATACCAGAGGCGTTCCCGGGGACGATCTCGCCGCCCTCGTTGATCTCCTGCCCGATGACGCGCGGGATATAGGCCACCGTACCAAGCGCGGATTTCATTTCCTGCATCTCGTTCGCCTTGACCGCAAAATTGTTCTCGGTCAGTACGCGGTCGATGAACTCCTGCTCCTTCTGCCCTTCAAGGGTGATCTGTACTTTCTCGTTCATCAACAGATTCGCCCAATCCTCGCACAGCTTCTTTCCCATGCCGAGGGAGTACCGCTTGCAGTTAACCATGCTCTCGCCGTTGCGCACGCGGTAGCTGTGGAAGCCTTTCACGTCCCCCTGATACCAGCTTTTCCACTCCGCCACTTTGCTATAAAACGCTTCGGGTATGGTGGAATAGCCGAGTTCATTCAGTTTAAGGATGACTGCATTGCTCATAATCAAATATCCTTTTCTGCCGCAGTATTTCTACGCTTAAACATTTTGGCTCCGCACATGGGGCAATACAAAAAACTTCTCGACCCGCAATTAAATCCGCAAACAGAGCAACTGCTTAACATGGATTCACAAATGGGGCTTTCCTCCCAAATTCCATATACAGTCTCCGCAACATCGGCGTCTGGGAAATTCTCCACGGCATCGACGCATTCATCGTATCCGCTGGAATAGTGATCGTGTTCTCCGTATTCTTTAAACAAATCCGACAATCTGCGGTTTAGCTTAGCTTCTAACGCTTTTCTGTTGATATATTTCCTCATGCGATAACTCCCATTCTGCGGCTGATCGGCTCAACTGCATAACGCAGTGCGTCGATCAAATGATTCTTCTCATCGGGATAGCCGCTAATAAAGTCCCCGTCTTTGTCACGGTCGTACTCATAGTTTACAAGCTCGTCATAGGCGTGTGGTGTGCGCCTGCGGTCAATAACAATCTTCCTCCGCTGTAGCCACTTCATTCCGTACGCCACGCTGTCAGGGCCTTTTACGGCAGCTTTGGCGGGTAGTCCCATCGCGCGGAAGTCCGCAACGCTTTTAGGCTCCGCGCTGTCGCAGATGATATAAGCATCGGTGTAGCCTTTTGCCTTAATCATGCCCGCGCTCTGCTCGTTGGAAAGCTTGTTTTGATATATTTCGTCTATCAGGTAGATCGTTTCCCGCGTCTTGTCGTAATGCACGCGGATAAATGCAAACGGGTCAGGGAACCAGCCGTAGTCCACGCCCTGATAAATCCTATCAAAGCGGCTGATTTCCTCGTCGGTAATCTCTCGCAGTTCCAAATTCTCAAACACATTGCCGCCAGTTCCGACCGGAATTCCGAGATATTCGTGCTGATATGCGCGCTCGTCCGTCTCTTTCAGGTGTTCCGCTTCTGCAAGAAACTGTTCTCCCAACCACTCAGGCGGCGCTTGCAAATACGTTGACTTGTGGCAAAGCCGGTCAGCTCGTTCTTCCAAGCTGTCTTTGTTCGCCCAGTTGTCTCGGCTGATCGGCGGGTTATAGCTTTCGAAATTCCAGAAAGCCGAGCCGCCGCGCATTGTCGACTGCAAAATGTTTCGGATTTCCGCGCGTCCAGCAAACTGGTCTTTCTCTTCAAAGTGCGTCACGGCGATATAGCCGAATGGCACCTTGATAGACTTGATCTTCATTGGGTCGTCCGCGCCGCGAAACATGATCTTTTGTCCTGTCGGCTTGTAGATCAGCTCCATCGGGGAGACCTTGGCTTCCCAATACGCCGCCATGCCCAATTCACCGATTGCCCAGATATACTGCGCATATACGCTATCGCGGATCGTGTTTGCCACCTTGCGCAGCACAAGCGCGTGCGTTCCCGGATTGCCAACCAGCAGAAGCGGAACGATAATTGATACTGTGGAGGATTTCAGCGAGCCGCGCCCGCCGCTAAAATCATAGTGCGTGTGACCATGATGGAAAATGTCATGCGCAATGTCATAAAACGCAGGGCCGATTTTCTCGGACAGGAAAATATCAGACATCGATAATCACCTTAACGACGGAATCGGCGGTAGAATTGTCTTGCTTGTCGAACACACCCGTATGCTTCGCCAGCATTTCAAGTGCTTTTAGCTTATTCGCATATTTCAAATCGCTTTCCGTGCAATCAGACGCAGGCTTGTCTGCTATTTCTTTGAGTTTTTCTATAACATAGTCCTGCGTTACTTCCGTCCGTTTCTGTCTTTCTGCCTTTGCTTTTTGGATAGCAACCGAAACGTTACTATTCGTAACTAACTGCCTACCCTTTTCAGCATTCTTGTAACCGGCTCTTGCGGCGGCTTGAGTGGCATTCAAATCCACAAGATACTCTTGCACAAATCTCTCTTGCTTTGCTGTTAATGGCACTCGTCACCACCTCTCTTGTCGCATTTTTGCTACCAGCCCCCACCCCTTGGCCTTACATAGCAGTCTTTCCCCGCCCGTATGGGCTACACTTGCCGCACTTTCAGGCGGGCGCTTTGCCCATTGCCAAAGGCAGCGGCTTTCCTCTTTTGGTACGGCGAGGCGGTATTGAGCCGCCACACGTCCACAATGTTGCCTATAGCCATTGCTTTCGCGTCTGCTTCTGCACGCCGCATATGTCCCCGCTGGGACACATCGTTGAGAGGTGCGCGGGGTCCTGTGCCGCATGAGAGGTGCGACCTCTCGGCCCTGATCGTGAGCTGCATCGCGCGTGCGGCATGTTGCGGGGGGGCGGCGTGAAAAAGATGAAAAAACACCGCCCCCCGCTATGGCGCAGGAGGTAAACGCCATAAATGAGAGAACCGCAAAGGCTTTTACACCTCTGCGATTCTATTATCTCATAAGCAAATGGCTTTTTAAGGCCAACTTTTAGTCATCAAGCAGCCCGTAGTTCCGCGCGACGCACTTGATAAAATCGGCATGCCATCGTCTCGCCGTTCGGTCGGAACAGTTGACTGCCATCGCCGCCCCTTCAAGCGTGTGTGTCTTGTCCCAAAAAACAAGTCGGATAAATTTCAAGCGTTCTTCGCCGTCTTGCAATCCCCCTGTTTCGCTTACCGCTTGGCTCACGGCGCAGCTTTCTTTTAACGGCACGCCGCGCAACCCCAGTTCTCGGTCTGGGTCGTAGCGGCGGATAATGGATTTTACATAACCCCACCAACTATAGCGCGGTTTACTCATGTCGTGCCGCCTTTCTCTTAAACCGCGCCCAAAGGTTTCTCCACGGGTGGGCTTCTGCGTAATCGGCGCGCTGCTCGGCGTTGTAGCGCCTGTTACGCATTACATTAAGGGCCTCTTGCTTAAAAGCGCACTCGTCGTTTGCCCGCCCAAGCGCCGCCTCAGTGTCAGCAAGCTTATTTCGCAATGCATCCGCGTCCGCTTTCAGATTCGCAATCACGTTCTCGCGGGTGATAGCTTCGCCGTTCATTTGGCTGACCTGCTCGGTCAGAGCGGCGTTCTCGGCCCTCAGGCTACTGATGGTCTGGTTCTTCTTCACCAAATCGCTTTTCAGTTCAACGATTTCTTTTTTTTGGGATTTAAGCTGTTCAGCCAACTCGTGATATTCATCTCTCTTCGATTTGAATTTTTCCTCAGTTTCCTCCACCATTTTTGCTATCTGGTCTTTGGTGTACTTTTTGATGTTAATGCTCATAATTTGGCCCCTTTCATTCGTAGCTGTTCTTCCCGCCCCCGGTCGCTCACGATGCTCACGACCTTGCAATCGCCGTAGCGCTCAATGTCCATTGCGATGCGCTCCTTGATGCCCTGCGCGTCCTCTGCTGGTATGTTGGCTTTAATCGTGATCATCAGCATATACGTTACCTTTCACGTGCTCTTTCCACCACAGATATTCTTTGCGCTCTCGTCGATATTCAAAAATCAGGCTTTCCGCCTTGCAAATATCGCGGAATCTGTTGCTTGCTGCAATCCATGCAGTCTCAACCAGCCACCATAAAAAGCATAACGCTGCAAGAATCGCTGCAATTCCGCCAATCGCTATAAAGAACATTTTAACGCCTTCAACAAAAGATTCCATTCGTTATACCTCCTTCGGCTCTCCGTAGCTGCAAAAATCGTCAGGCCCAAAATTCAGGCTGTATTGTGCGCCGCCCTCATGGTCGGTCGAAATGGATTCGTTTTCGCATTCCATGCGCTTATGGTTAAAATGTACACAGTCCTTGCACCGAGTAACGACCACAGCATCGACGGTTGGAAGAACATACTTGATTATGTGATGTGCTTCTGTAAATCCCTCGGCAAGACTATCAATACGCCGGGTTTTGCCTCAAAGCTGAGTTGAGCGCCGAACGCCCCAGCCACGCTAAAGCAGATTTTATATTCAGCCATTGTCAGCCCTCCTGTTCCACTTTTCGACGATGAATTTGGGTTCGCTATATACGCCACTTTCAAAATCGCACTCTGGACAGTATATATAGCACTCTTCTTGGCTGTTGCCATCTACTGTTTCAAGTATTGCTTCTCCGCCGCAGAACGGGCAAGGTTTCAATCCAGTCATCTTTCATCGCCTCCAATGCTTTCTCCGCTTCCTCGTGGGTGAGAAATACGGTCTTGCCGATATGGTTGATCTCGTAATCCCTCGTCCCGTTGATTTTGCGGGTATCGAAAAGCAAATTCACATATAACCCGTGGGAATACATCTTCATGCCATTGACGTAGGCATCTAATGGTTTTTTTAGCAATTTACCCGTCCACGGATTTCTTGTTACCCATACCGTATCGCCCACTTTGCACGGCAGCACCACCAACCGCCCGTCCTTGTCGGCTGTCAGCAGTTCCGCAAGTCTTCCGAAGGATATGTCACAGCTTGAAAGCACCTTTCCGGCTTCCCGTGCCTCAGCGCACGCCTGCGGAGACAGCCCCGTGTCCTCATATTCCACCAGCCGGTCTAACAGACGATTGCGGCAGTACAGCGCGGTACAGTCAACCATCGGCTTGCCATGCTTACCCGTCCAATCCGCTTTGCACTTCTCGCAGTCCATCATTGCCTGTCCATCGGTGCCTCGCTTCGTTAGTCGTTCCATCACTCCACCTCTACAATGACCATCATTTGGGCCCCGCTTGTAGTTACGGCGTCTTTCAAGTGCTTTCAAAAACTCAACAGCATCCATTTATGCCTCCATTCTATCGATCACTTTGCGAATCACATCGCCGCCGTAAGCGTCTTTTGTCAACTCCAAAAACTCCGTCAGCGTCATCATGCCGTGCTCAAGATCAACACCGTGGTCACGGGCAAACTGCTTTCTGCCCATGTCACATGAGCCGGTCAAGCGGTGGTGCCAGTCGTAAAAATACTGCGTCGGATACGTTTTTTCGCGGTCTGTCTCGCGCAGGAACATCGCAATGCGTTCATCTTCCAGCATATCCTCAAACAACTTATCGCGCAAGGCCTCCATTGCCTCGCGCAGCGTTTCGCCGTGCGCGAAAACATTTTCCTGCTTGACGATGTAGCACGGTGTGAGTGTCAAATCCTCGTTCACGATTGCCCCATGCGCAGTGTTACCGCGCACGGAACGAATCAGCGTGTTTACGCCGTCAATTCGATAAACCGGGGCCCCATTGAAACTTTTAATGCCGAAGCCGTCGCCGAAGCCGTCGCCGAAGCCGAAGCCGGAGCTGAAGCCGTCGCCGGAGCCGGAGCCGGAGCCGGAGCTCACAACCAGAAAGTCTTTGATCTTCTCATCAAGCGTCATCTCTTCCACTCCTTTACGCCGCGAAGCGATACCGATGCAGCATCCGTGCACGGGATGATCTGGATTGCCCCCAGCACGGTCATTTCCGGAATCGTCACGGTAAAACGGCAGTTGCCCGGTGCTTTTGTACCGTCCTGCGCCAACTGCTCCACGGCACACGCGCCGTCCCAACTCCACAGCTTACGCACCTCAGTCATAGTGACCTCGGATCCGTTTCTCTCCTTGATCTTGCCGAAAAATACGCCTGCGCGGTCGCAGCGAACGATATAGTCCTGATTGTTGTTCATGATGATATTCCTCCTGATTTTTGTTAAAATTTGAAGCTCTCTCTGAGCTTATTTCCGTTGATATCCGCCTCCGCCGTAAAGTAGCGGTGGCGCTCGTTGATGTACACGATTCTGCCGTGTACGGTTCTCAGCTTTTCAAAACTGCATAATCCGCTCGCGCCCTCAAAGGCTGCGGGTGTCCAGCTGTATGTGTCTCAGATGTTCATGCGTCCTCCCTAAATCTAAGTTTTGTGACGGCGATGGGGAATTCCTCGATCTCGCTCGCCCAGCGTGCCGCGCCTTTGCCGTTGTGACGCTCGAACACCAAAGGAAAACCGCCGATGCCGTCAAATAAACTGCCCATCGTAACAGGACGCAGATATTGCGCGCTGATACGCTTTGCCAAGAAGTCCCAGAACGGCAGGGCGATAGAGTTGCCGAGTGCCTTATAGCGCGGGCTGTCGCTTGGCCGAGCCATTCACAGATTGGCAGTCTGGTCGGTAAGACGTTTTGCGAAGCTGGCTATACACGATTTGTGGAAATTATCGGACCGCAGGATCTAATCGACGTGATACATAAACATGAAGCTTTTGCACGTGTTTTGCATCAGCATGGGCATAAGCTGTCAGATACGCACATTCTGCATGCAGATTACAACCTGAAGCAGGCTACGCAGCAGGTTTTGGAGCATATTGAACTGTTTCAGCCGGGTACAGCGTGTTTTGTGCAGAACGATATGATGGCATTAGGCGCGCTGGAAGCACTGCGCGAGCAGGGCATTCAGGTGCCGGATGATGTGGTTCTGATTGGTTCGGATAATATCCCGATGGGCAGCTGGTTTACGCCGCATTTAACCACTGTGGCAATAGATTATGACAAGATTATCAATTTAACAGTAGAATGGGTCATGGCAATGGCATCGAACAAACTGCCGGATACCTACCGGTATATACTGGACAGCAAATTGATCATCCGAGACACATTCTGTCCCTCAGCAGGAGAATAATTCTTTTATTCTCCGCAATTGAATACGTATGCAAACGCGAAAAAGCGTTTCAAATATGAAAAAGAAAGAAGGAAAAGAAAATGAAAGGAAAAAAATTGATGGCTATGCTGATGGCGGGATCCTTGCTGCTGGCAGGTCTGACGGGCTGCGGC
>OGXG01000491.1_pt1 | contig 21871 bp, 15 predicted proteins | sample 1576251 | NCBI WGS metagenome assembly OGXG01 (sample SAMEA3541533, study PRJEB24748) | human gut metagenome | biome: human gut; feature: human-associated habitat; material: faeces | place: China | collected 2012
GGTGCTCGATGCCGCTTTCCGGGAGGCGCGCGAGGAGACGGGGATCGGTCGGTTTTCCGGAAGTGTACCAGATATTTTGGCATAGTATTTTTTGTCTATATGCTTTTTGGGAGAAAGGGTATTGTGGGCGAAAATTCCGTCATTTGTAAGAATTAAAAGACCAACTGTATCCTTATCTAATCTACCTACAGGAAAAAGGTCTAAATTTTGAAGTTCCTTTGGTAAAAGGTCAATTACTGTCTTTTGCTTGTCTTCTGTCGATGAAATTACACCGTCAGGTTTATTCATCATAATATATGTGTATTTCTTATAATTTATTTCTTTGCCATTAACGGTAACAACATCTTTTTCTGTGTTTATTTTTACATTTGCTGATGTTATAATCTGACCATTAACAGCTACTTTTTTATTTTTAATAATGTTTTTAACTTGGCTTCTTGTGCCTATCCCCAGGTCTGCCAAGAATTTGTCTGCTCTTAAATCTGCCATTTTTTCCTCGTTAAAATAAATTAATTATTTTGTAATTAAAATGTGTATACAAACCGTCAAAATTTTGCTATAATTGACTTGATTTAATTATATAAAATATAATTAAGAGAGGGTGATTATTATGTTATTATATAATACTTTAACTAGAAAGAAAGAGGAGTTTATTCCTTATGATGGAAAAAGAGTAGGTTTTTATACTTGTGGTCCTACTGTATATCATTATGCTCATATAGGTAATATGCGTAATTACATTGGTCATGATATACTTGATAAAACTCTTAGGTATTTAGGATATGATGTTACTAGAGTTATGAATATTACTGATGTTGGACATTTGAAGAGTGATTCTGATAGTGGTGAAGATAAGATGGTTGCTAGTGCTAAAAGAGAGCATAAGAGTGTTATGGATATTGCTAAGTTTTATACGGATGCTTTCTTTCATGATTTTGATGCTTTGAATCTTAGAAGGCCTGATATTGTTAGTCCCGCTACGGATAATATTGACGAATATATTAAGATTATTAGTAAATTATTAGAAGATGGTTATGCTTATCAGGCTGGTGGTAATGTTTACTTTGATGTTAGTAAGGTAGATGATTATTATAAACTTACTAATCATAAGGAAGATGAAATGGTTGTTGGTGTTCGTGATGGAGTAGAGTATGATAATAATAAGAGAAATCAGGCTGATTTTGCACTTTGGTTTACAAAGAGTAAGTTTGATGATCAGGATTTGAAATGGGATTCTCCTTTTGGGGTTGGATATCCTGGATGGCATATTGAATGTTCTGGTATTAGTATTAAGTATTTAGGAGAGCATCTTGATATTCATGGTGGTGGTGTTGATAATATTTTTCCACATCATACTAATGAAATTGCTCAAAGTGAAGCTTATTTAGGACATAAATGGTGTAATTATTGGTTTCATAATGAACATTTAATGGATGATAGTGGTAAGATGAGTAAAAGTAAAGGTGCTATTTTATCTGTTAGTAGGTTAATAGAGGAAGGATATAATCCTTTAGCTTTTAAACTTATGTGTTTAATGAGTAATTATAGAAAACAACTTGTATTTTCTTATGATATATTAAAACAAGTAGAAGGAGCATATAATAAACTTAAGAATAAAATATTAGCTATTAATGATATTGGTGAATTAGATACTACTAAGTTTGGTTATTATACGGATAAATTTAAAGAGGAATTATCGAATGATTTGAATACTGCTAATGGGATAACACTTATTTATGATTTACTTAAGGATGATAGTGTTAATGGTCATACTAAAATAGAAATTATTAATGATTTTGATAAGGTGTTTTCTCTTGATTTGACTAAGAAGACTCCTAATACTTCTATTGATATGGATAAGTATATTAAAGATAAAATAGAAGAGAGAAGAATTGCTAAAATGAATAAGAATTATGAACTTTCTGATAGTATTAGAGATGAACTATTAGATAAGGGTATTATTCTTACTGATACTAGAGAGGGTACTACTTATAGAATTAGTAAATAAATATGAATAGTTTATAATACTATTCTTTTTTTTACAGATTTATATATTTTTTTCTGTACTTTATTTGGATTATTTGTTACAATTAATGGTATGGAGTAGTGATTATATGGAATTAATTAGAGTAGTAGATGAAGATGGTAATGATACTGATGAAGTATTAGAAAGAGAAGACGTTCATGATTTATCTAAACTTCATAATGAGGTTACTATTTATATTATTAATAAAAAGGGAGAGGTACTTCTTCAGAGAAGGAGTAAGAATAGAAGATTTTGTCCTAATATGCTTGGTGTAATAGCAGGACATGTTGGATATTTAGAAGATCCTTTATCATGTGCTAAGAGGGAACTTGAAGAGGAAGTTGGACTAGTTGTGGATAAAAATGAGGTACATGTATTATGCAATAAGTATCTTGTGTTGGAAGATGAGAATAATCATTTTATGTATCCTTATTATGTTATAACTGATTTAGAGGAAGATGATTTTAATATTCAAAAGGAAGAAGTTAGTTATGTTAAATGGCATAATATTGATGATGTTATTAATCTTATTGAAGTTGGTGATAAAGAGTTGGTATTTAAAAAGGAAGAGATTTATTTGTTTAGAATGCTTAAGGATATTGTTTCTTAATAACTAAGAGAGGTATATTATTGTGGTAATTATTTGACATAATATGGGTATATAAAGAGGAAATAATGTATTTCTTCTTTTATTTTATTTGTTTTTATGTTAGAATTAGATTGTAAGGTAGGTTATAGATATGAAACTTAATGAAAAAAGAATTATTAATGATATTAGATTATTAGCTCTTGATATGATTAATACTGCTGGTAGTGGACATCCTGGTATTGCACTTGATTTTGCTCCAACTATGTATACTCTTTTGGCATATCATTTGAAATTTGATATGGAAAGAAAGGATTGGTGTAATAGGGATAGACTTGTTATGTCATGTGGACATGGGTCAGCACTTCTTTATGCTAGTTTGTTTTATATGCTTGATGAGTATAGTATAGATGATCTTAAGTCTTTTAGAAAGATTGCATCTTCTACTCCTGGTCATCCTGAGTATGATTTATCACATCGTATTGAAATGACTACTGGAGCATTAGGACAGGGATTTGCTACTTCGGTTGGTATGGCTATAGGAGAAAAATACTTGGAGGCTACTTTTAATCGTAAGAAAAATACTGTATTTGATTATAATATATATTGTATATGTTCTGATGGTGATTTGATGGAAGGGGTATCTTACGAAGCTGCTTCGATGGCAGGTAATCTTGGTCTTGATAATCTTATTGTTTTATATGATTCAAATAATATTACAGCAGATGGAGATATTGCTAAGACTTTTGATGATAATATTACTGATAGGTTTACTAGTATGAATTGGAATGTTATTAAGGTTCGTAATTCAGAGTCGGTTAGTGAGATTACTTCTGCTATTGAGAAGGCTAAGAAGAGTAATAACCCCACTATTATTGAGATTGAATCGGTAATTGGTAAGTATTCTAAGTATGAAGGAACTAATCGTATTCATTCGGATTTGGATAAGAGTGATTTGGAAAATATTAGAATGACTTTAAAGGGTACTAGTCCTTTTACTTATAGTGAAAATGATAGAAATGGTATTATTGAATTTATTAAGGGTGGTACTAGTGATTATTATAGGGATTGGTATTCTGAGTATGAGATGTATTTGGCTAATGCTACTGATAGTGAGAGGGATAAGATTAATTTAGTTATTGAAAATGAGGGTATTTCTTTGGATATTGATGCAGTAGTGGATGCTAGTAAGATATTTGAGGATAAACCTATGAGGGATATTAATTATCAGATTATGAATGTTATTGGTACTTTTATTCCTAATTATATGGGTGGTAGTGCTGATTTGTTCTGCTCTACTAAAACTTATTTAAAGGGTAAGAGAGAGTTTAGTTATGATGATTATGGTGGTAGGAATATTAATTTTGGTGTGAGAGAAGCTCTTATGGGAGCTGTTATGAATGGTCTTGCTCTTACTAATATTAGAAGTTATGGTAGTACTTTTCTTGCTTTTGCTGATTATATGAAGCCTGAAATAAGAATGAGTGCGATGATGGATTTACCTGTTACTTATATTTTTACACATGATAGTGTTAGGGTTGGTCCTGATGGTATTACACATCAGCCGGTAGAACAACTTGGTATGCTTCGTAGTATTCCTAATTTTTCGGTATATCGTCCTTGTGATTATAAGGAACTTATTGGTTCATGGACAAATATTTTAAGAGAAGGTAAGCCTTGTGCTTTGGTACTTCCTAGGGGACACTTGGAAACAATGAAACATACTAATTCGGAAAAGGTAAGTAGGGGAGCATATATTATTAGTGAGGTTAGAACAAGACTTGATATTATTATTATTGCTACGGGAAGTGAAGTTGGTCTTGCTATGAAGATAAAAGAAGAACTTCTTAAAAATTATATTGAGGCTAGAGTAGTTACTATGCCTAATCTTAATTTGTTTTTAAAACAAGATAAGGATTATCAAGAGCAGGTATTTCCGACTGGTTATAGAAGAATGGTTATAGAACTTTCTAATGATGCTAATTGGTATCGTTTTATATCTAGTGATGAGGATTTTGTTGGTATTAATTCTTTTGGCAAGAGTGGTAGTGAAGAAGAGGTTTTATCTTTCTTTGAACTTGATATTCAGGATTTGGTTATTAAAATTAAGAATAATTTATAATTCGACAATTTATTTATATATAGTATGTTACATTAATATTGGTGATATTAATGAGAACATACTATATTTTTAATGTTAATAAATATTTTTCTTATATGTATAAAAGAACTCCATTTAAGATGTATAAGATATTTGAAGAAATTTATAATACAAGAAATTATGATACTAATATGACTTATCATTCTCTTCTTGATGTAGCGGATCCTTTTAATAAGATTATGTTAAGTGAATATATTTATTATGAGTATAAGTATAAATATGGATATAAGAGATGTGGTAATGTTCATACTTTGAATAGTGGTGAAAAGACACTTCTTAGAATTAATAATTATAATATTAAGCTTAAGACTGAGAATAATTATAGTGTGTTTTTTAAGTATCTTAATAGATATAATAATAATCTTTTTGTATGTGATTTTGAAAATAAGGATTATTTTTGGCTTAGTATATTGGAAAATGGTTCTTTACAAAAGGATAAAGCTGTAGTAAAATAGTTTTAAGGAGGAAAGAGATATGCTTAGGGATATATTATATATAGTAATTGGTTTAATAGTTGGATTTATTTCTGGTTTTTTAGTAGCTAGACGTGTTATGAAAAATGAACTTAAGAAGAATCCTCCTATTAACGAACAAATGATAAAGACAATGATGAGTCAAATGGGAAGAACTCCTAGTCAAAAACAAGTTAATCAAATGATGAAACAAATGAATAAGATGATGTAATATCGTCTTTTTTTGATGCTTTTTAGCTTAATATGTCGAAGATGTTTACTTTGATATGATAGTGTATTATAATGTGGTTGTAGTAAGATTTGGTAGTAAGAAAGGAATATGTTATGGATAGTACTAAAACTCTTACTGTAGATGTTATTAATGCTAGAAGGATACTTAGATTTTGTCCTTATTATGATGATATTATTAATTATGATATTAGGTATGATGATGAGTTTTCTTTTGATTTGATTGATTGGTATAAGGATTTGATTTTTTCTTGTGATGGGAATAATGATAATGAAATGAATATTGTTAGGCTTATTGATAAGAGCATGTATTTATATATTAATAGTTATGAATATAGAAATGGTTTAAAGAGAATTGTTAATATTAGGGATATTGATCTTAATAGTGATAAGAGAATTAAAAGACTTATTAAGAAGATTATTAATTATACTAATAAATATGAAACTATGGAGGTTCTTAATGTTAGAACTAATAGGTGGATATAAGTAATATAGTGAAAATAATTTATTTTCTCTTTTTTATTTTATTTCGATAAAAGCCTAGGTCTTTTATCGTAATTTAGAGCCTAAGGTCTCTAAATTAAATATTTTTTATAATAAATTTTAATAAATATTACAATTTTATTATATTATGTTATAATTGTTTTAGGTTTATTGATATTTGGAGGTGATTATATGTATGTTTCTGTTCTTACACAAATTGGGGCTAAGGCAGTAGATCAAACTTTTTTTTATCATGTTCCTAAGTTATTAGAAAATAATATTAAAATTGGTGTTAGGGTTAGAATTCCTTTTGGAAATATGATACTAGATGGATTTGTACTTGGTATTTCTGATAATAGTAGTTATGATAATAGTAAGATTAAGGATATTATTAATGTTATTGATAAGGAACCTGTTCTTAATAAGGAGATGTTACTTCTTGGCAAGTATATGAGTGATAATTTATTGGCTTCTTTATCTTCTTGTTATCAGGTAATGCTTCCAAAAGCATTAAAAGCGGAAGTTAAAAGTAATATTAAGATTAAATATGATAGATACTTACATAGAATTAAGAGTATAGAAGAGATTGATAGATATATTGATAATTGTAAGTATGAAAGTCAAATTAATTTGCTTTGTAAGTTAAAAGAGGGGGATATTTTAATTACTAAGATGTCTAGTAGTATTAATACTATTATTAAGTATGGTTTTGCTAGTATTATATATGAAGAGTGCAAGAGATATAAGTATGATGGTATTAGTAATTATAAAAGAGTTAATTTAACTGATAAACAAAGATTGGTTAGCGATACTATTATATCTTCTTTTGGTAAGAGTGATACTTTTCTATTATATGGCGTTACTGGTAGTGGTAAGACTGAGGTATATATGGATGTTATTGAAAAGGCTATTAATAATGGGAAAAGTGCTATAATGTTAGTACCAGAAATTGGACTTACGCCTCAAATAGTTGGTAAGTTTATATCTAGATTTGGTAATGTTATATCGGTTTTACATTCTAAATTATCTGATAGTGAAAGATATGATGAATATCGTAAAATTACTAATGGGGAATCTAAGATTGTTATTGGTACTAGAAGTGCTATCTTTGTTCCTTTTAATAATATTGGTGTTATTATTATTGATGAAGAGCATACTTCTTCTTATAAGCAAGATAATAATCCTAGATATTCCGCTATTAATGTGGCTGAATGGAGAAGTAAATATCATAATTGTCCTTTGGTACTTGGTAGTGCTACTCCTAGTTTGGAAAGCTTCGCTAAAGCTGGTAATCATGTGTATAAACTTCTTTCTTTAACAGAAAGAGCTGGGGGGAGTGTTCTTCCTATTGTTAATATTATTGATATGAAAGAGGAGGTTAAGAAGGGTAACTTTATTTTATCTGATATGCTTAAGAATAAAATTTCTGAGGTTTTAAGTAAAGGTGAGCAGGCTATTATTCTTCTTAATAGAAGGGGTTATTCTAGTACTATTAGTTGTAAGGAATGTGGATATGTATATAAGTGTCCTAATTGTGATATTACTTATACTTATCATAAGAGTAGTAATAATCTTAAATGTCATTATTGTGGTTATTCGATGGTACTTCCTAACAAATGTTCTATATGTGGTAGTGATAATTTGAAGGATTATGGACTTGGTACGGAAAAATTAGAAGAAACTCTTAATAGTTTGTATAAGGCTAGAATTGTAAGAATGGATGTTGATACTACTAGTAAGAAAGGACAGCATCAAAAGATTATTGATGATTTTGGAGAACATAAGTATGATATTTTAATTGGTACACAGATGATTGCTAAGGGACTTGATTTTCCTTTGGTTACTTTAGTTGGGGTTGTATCTATTGATAGTAGTCTTACTTCTCCTGATTATAGGGCTAGTGAAAATACTTTTCAATTGTTATCGCAAGTATCGGGTAGAGCAGGTAGAAGTGAGAATAAGGGTGAGGTTATTGTTCAAACTTTTAATCCAGATCATTATGCTATTACTTTGGCTAAGAATCATGATTATATAGATTTTTATAAAGAAGAAATGAAGGTAAGAAAAATGCTTAAGTATTCTCCTTATTATTATATGGTTCTTGTATCTATTACTTCTAAGGATTATGAACTTGGATTTAAAGAAGCTAATAAAATTGGTAGTTATATTAGAAATAATATTAGTAGTGATAGTATTGTTTTAGGTCCTACTATGGCTAATATGTTTAAAGTTAATAATATTTATCATTATCAAATTATTATTAAATATAGAAAAGATGATAGTCTTATGAAAGTACTTAAATTTATTATAGATATGCAAGTGAAAAATAACAAGATTGATGTTTCGATTGATTTTAATCCTTCGAGAATTTAACTCTTGTTTTCTTTTCCTTTTTATTGTATAATTGTTTTAGATAATATACGATGATAGGGAGATTGGATGTGAGGGATATGAAGAAGAAAATTAATAATAAGGGTTTTACTTTAATAGAATTACTTGCTATTATTGCTATTACGGCGATAATACTTGGCGTTGGTACTTATGGTATTGTTAATTTGGTTAATAAGTCTAAAGAAAAGGGTTCTTTAATTAGCGAAACTAGTATTAAGGAGAGTGCTAGTTTATATGCTGATGAAGCTGGTGATAGTTTATGGATTGATCCTGGTAGTGGGGATTATAAATATTATTGTATAACTATTGAGGAACTTATTAATAAGGGTATTATTAAGAAGAATGCTAAACTTCCTAAGGGTATAGATAAATATAATTATGTTTCGATTAAGAAAAATAAGGTTACTTTTGTTAAGGGAGAATCTTTAATAATAAAAGATGCACTTGATGGTAGTGCTGATGCTAGTGTATGTGTTGGAAATATTATTAAAGAAAAAATAGAAAGTGCTCCTAAAGAAAAAAATGTTACTAGTTATACTGATGAAATTGATAGTGTTTTTGATGATATGGTTGGAGAATCTAAAATTATTGATAAAACTTGTTATTTTAATAAAGATAGTTCTTCAATAGTTAGAGATGATGGGCATAAAGGTGATTTTGATAAGTCTTCAAATACTTGTTTAATTAAGGGATTAGATGATGAGACAATTTATTATTATAAAACTTGTATGACGACAGAAAAGGGTTCTATTATTTGTTCTGATTCTTATAGTACTAGTACGGCTTCTTTTGTTAGTCCAGAATTTTCTACAAAAGATGATACTATTACAATTAAATATAAAGATGATAATGTAAAGGAACCTTACCATTATTTTAAATCTAATGTTAATGGTAATAGTGATAAGAATGTTAGTGAGTGTGTACTTGGTAGTGATAATAAATTTACTTGTAGTGGTAGTACTAGTAATATTACTAAGGATAAGTGGTATAAGGTTAATGAAAATGAAGTTAAGATTACTTATAAGGATAATGAAATTAAGAATGGTGATATTACTGCTAGAATAATGGATGGTACTGGTAATTATAAAGATAGTGATAAGAAGTTTAATTTGTATCGAATTGTATTTAAGAAGGGTAATGCTGATAAGATTAATAATGGTACTAATGATATTACTAATATTTGTTTGAATGATATTGATAAGAAATGTAGTATTAAATCTCCTAGTATTAGTAAAGATGGTTATACAATAGTAGGATGGAATATTGATAGTAGTGCTAGTAATAGTATATGGAAGGTAAATACTTCTAAAGATATTGATGGTAGTAATACTTATTATCCTATTATTAAAAGTAGAGTTAATATTAAACTCAATGCTAATGGTGGTAGTGTAACTAAAGAAACTTCAAAAGGTGGAACATATACTACTGATTCTTCTGGTATTATTAGTAGAAATGGTAAAAATATTTTCCATACTATTAATTATGGTGAAAAGATGAATAGTAGTGGACTTGCTAATTATAATAATAAAGATTATTTATATATTACTAGAAATGATGCTATTGTTACTAAGAATAAGGAATGGATTTGTTTAAGTGGATGTACTACTAGTGGAAAAGTATATAGCCAATATGAGGCATATAGTTCTGATGATTTTTGTGATGCAAAGGATAAGAGTTGTACTGTAGTACTTGGTGTTAATTGGAAAACTAAGAATTATACTTTGATTTATGATAATAATGGTGGTAGTGGATGTACTAGTAAATCAATAACTTATGGCGAGGAATATGGTACTTTATGTACTCCTAGTAGAAGTGGTTATGCATTTGTAGGTTGGTTTGATAGTAATTATAAGGATAGTCCTCTTAATTATTATGCTGATACTTATAGTGATTTAAAGAATGCTTTTGGTTATGATGCTAATCTTTTATATAAACATTATTTTGAATATGGTTTAAAAGAAGGAAGGAGAATATCTCAGTATATATCTTCAGATAAGTATAATACAGAAGGTAATAAAACTATATATGCTGGTTGGAAGAGTGTAGTTTATAAAATTAATTATAACGCTAATGGTGGCAGTGGTACTATGGAAAGTGGTAATGCTGAATTTGGTACTAATGTTACTATTAAGAATAATGGCTTTACAAGAGATGGTTATACTTTTGTTGGTTGGACTACAAAAAGTAATGGTGCTGATGATGGCTATGGATGGACTGGTTGGAGTGGTACTTGGAACTATGTTGATGGTCAATATGGTATAGCGGAAAATAAGCTTGAATTATATGCTATGTGGAAAAGAAATGCTTATACTATTAGTTATAATCCTGGTTATACTGATTTGAATACTTGCTATAATATGTGTAAGAGTGAAAGGGATCAAGTGTCTTGTGCTGATAAATGTGATGAGACTATTGATACTAAAGATGCTGGAAAGATGGATTCTGATACTGTATCTAAAGGTAGTAGCGTAACTATTAAGAATAATGCTTTTGTTAGAAATGGTTATACTTTTGCTGGATGGACTACTAATAGTGATGGAACTGATGATGGCTATGGATGGACTGGTTGGAGTGGTACTTGGAATTATGATAATGGTCAATATGGTATTAATAATAATAAGTTGACTTTGTATGCTAGATGGAATATTAAGGCTTATACTATTAGCTACAATGCTAATGGTGGTAGTAATGCTCCTGGTAATCAGAGTAAAATAGAAAATAAAAGTATTAGTTTATCTAGTAGTAAACCTACAAGAACTGGTTATACTTTTGTTAATTGGAACACTAAAAAGGATGGTAGTGGAACTACTTATAAGGCTGGTGCTTCTTATAATAGTAATGCTGATTTGACTTTATATGCTCAGTGGAGGATTAATAAGGTATATATTAAGCTTGATGCTAATGGTGGTAATGTTAGTGGTAGTACTACTAATGGCAGCTGTAGTACTAGTAATAATATTATTGGTTGTAGTTGGAATAATCCTAAAGATATATTTCATACGATTAATTATGGTGCTTCTTTAAATAGTGCTGGTCTTGCTAATTATAATAATTTTGATTATTTATATATTACAAAAGATGGTTATTTTGCATATGCTAGTGAGACTTGGATATGTGATTCTAGTAGTGGATGTAGTACTGTTGGTAAAACTTTTGATCAGGATAAGGCATATAAAGCTAGTGAGTTCTGTGATGCTTCAGGTGGAGACTGTACTGTAACTCTTAAAGTTAATTGGAAGAAAATTGATGCAACTATTAATGATTGGAGATGCCAAGGTATTTATTCTTATTTTATTACTTATTGTGATCCTGATGATATGTGTGAATATACTGCGGTGGCATATAAGGAAAACGATAAATCTTATTTTGAATATACTGTTGGAAAGATAGATAGAACAACTTTAAATAATAGTTCTTGTTTTATAGATTCTGTTAATGATTATAGATGTAATAGTAATGGTAAATATTATATTACTACATGTAGTGAAACTACTTGTAATTATACGGAATTTGATGGTAGCTCTGAATATGGAACTGTTGATAGGGATACGTTAAGAAATTGTATAACTCAAGAACATACGCATGTATGGAAAGCAAGGGGAATTAGAAAATTTGCTATAGGGCAATCAACACAGTTTACTTGTGGCAATTATCATAATTATGGATTTGCTGTTTATTGTAGTGTTTGTGGTATGTCGAAGGATTATTATAATAGTCATGTTGCTAAGATTGGTGAGAAATTTGTTTGTCCTGACTATCCGTATGGAATTCCTAATGGATGGAAGATATATGATGATTGTGCTATTACTACTAGAAGTTCATTACAAAATATTAGTGGTGATAATAATAGTTTTGATGAAACTACTAAAAATTCTTGTTAGAGGTGATATTAGTGAATAAGAAAAGGGTATTAATAATTTTATTAATTATAATTAGTATTTTGATAATTGGTATGATATTACTTATTAATAAAAAAGATAATGATTGTACTGATTGTCATACTGAATATGTTGAAAGTATTGGTACTACAAAAGAAATTAATTTACTTGATAATATGAATATGGAAAAGTATGTATATGATAATTATGTTTTTACTGATATGTATGTTATATGTTCTTCTAATAGGAGTGAATTTGATGGATATGTTATGAATTTAAATTCTAATACTAATAAAGATCTTAGATTAAAGATTACATTATTTGATAAAGATAATAAGGAAATATATTCTTTTAAGACTGAGATTTATGAGTTGGAATTTGGTAAGAAGAGGGATTTCTTTTCACAGATTAATAGGGATATTAGTAACGCATATAGTTTTAAAGTAGAAGATTATTAATATTCTTCTACTTTTTTGAATTTTTATTGCTAAAATTTGTTTTATATGTTATGATGATTATAGTATAGAAAGTAGGGAAAAAATGAAAAAAATTATATATTATATATTTGCTATGGTATTATTTATACCTATATTTGTTTGTGCTGATACTATTAATATTGATTTGTCTTGTCCGGAGAAAATTACATTTTCTGGAATTATTAAATGTGGTTTTATTGTTAATAGTGACTTTGATGTTAATAGTCTTAAAATGAAGGTTCTTGATAGTAGTACTTCAAAATGTAGTTTTACTAGTAATGACTCAAAAACTATTGAAATTGGTGATGATCAAATATTAACTATTAATGGTATTTCTTCTGGTAATAATAAAATTGGTGAAATTACTGTTATGTCTAGTATTAATGATGAGCCTAAAAAAAATAAAACTATTACAATTAGTGATATTGTGGCTACTAAAAGTGATGGAACAGAAGTTAGAGGTACAGAGGTTAGCAAAAAGGTTTATGTTCAATCTGCTGATAATAGTTTGAAAAGTTTGGAGGTTACTGGTTTAACTTTTGAATTTGATAGATTTAAAAATGAATACAATATTGAAGCTCCGGAATCGCTTAATAGTGTTGAAATTAAAGCAACTCCTAATGATTCTGATGCTGAAGTTACTGGTACAGGTATTAAGACGCTAAAACCTGGAACTAATACATTTAAAATTACTGTAAAAGCAGAAAATAGAAATTTGATTAAGAGTTATATTATTAATATTAAGAAACCTGGTGAAACTGTTGTTGAAAAGCCTACTGGAAAAGGGGACAACTATTTAACAAAGTTTGTTTTCTTAGGTTATGATTATGGTTTTGATAAGAATAAGACTGATTATTTAATTATTGTTGATAATAAAGTTACTAAATTTGCTGAGTGTTCAGATAATGCTGATAGAGATGATTATCTTTGTTTAATTGATTCTGCTGTTAGTGGTGATTTGGATAATGATATGAAAATGGTCATGCTTTTTAATGATGTTGATATTTTGAAAGCAATGGAGGAAAACAATAATATTAAAGTAAAAGATAATGAACTTGGGGGACATGATGGCTACTTAGATGGGGAACTTATTTGGAGAACTGATAAATCAGGTCGTTTAGTTTATAATGCAACTCCTTTTGCAAATATTAATGTTGGGGAAAATGTTTTGAAAGTTATAGTGAAGGCTGATAATGAGGAAGATCGGATTTACACTTTTAAAATAGTTAGAAAAGATGCTGAAGGTAATGCGCCTGTAGGTGACAAGGATAAAGATAATGATGTTATGCCACCAGAAACAGGAAATACTATATATGTTGTTATATGTATGGTTTTAGTTATTTCTTTTGGGATTGGTATGTATTTGTTTTGTAAAAAAACTACTTTTGTAGAGGAATGATTTTAGAATCTATCTTTGATAGGTTCTTTTTAGTTTTGTATAATTTATTTGTAAAATTTATAAACGATATTTACTTTTATTATATGAAATGTTAAGATATATTTATGGAGGATTGTATGGAAAAGAAAAATACTGGTTTAGTAATTTTAATTATTATATTATTTTTTTTGATTATTTGTTTAGGTGGATACATTGTATATGATAAAGTTTTTAGTGATAAAATTGATGATGATATTACTGATAAAAATGATAATAATATAGATGGTAATGGTAATACTAATGTTACTGATGAGCAGGACAATAATAATGTTAATAAAAATAATAATAAGTCTTCAGTAAATGTATCTGATGTAATAAATGATTATAAAAAAATATTAAAAGAAAAGAAAAATTCTAATTATTATTTATATGATATGAATAGTGATGGTATTCCAGAGTTATTTATTATTAGTGGTGATAGTGAGGCTACTAAAGAAATATCTGTTTATACTTATACTGATAATCCAAATCTTAAATATGCTGATGATATTGTAAATGTTGGTGTTTTTGGATGTGGTCATGGGAATATTTATTTGTCAAATGATGGTCAACTAGTGATATTTTTTGCACATATGGGGTATCAACATTATACTTATTATAAATTAGAAAATGATTGGCTTGTTAGAACTTATTATTCTGGTGATGAATATATAGAAGCTGGTAATGAATACAGGACACCTGAAAATGTTAAAGAAATGGTAACTATACCTAGTAGTGATTTATCATTATTTGATAATTATAAATAAATTTACTTTTAAAAGAAATAATGTATATTGTTATTTCTTTTTTTACATTTATTATGTATTATTTTATAATTTTACTTATTTGTATAGCAAAAATTGTCTAAAAATGTTATAATTAGTATGAGGTAGAAGATATGAAGAAGATAATTATTACTTTGGTATTATTTGTTTTATTTATAAATGTAGGATATGCTGCTAATGGAACTGCTTATTGTCCTGATGATAATGAACCTATTAATATAAGAAATAGTGCTGGTGGTTCTTTAATAGGAAAGGGTATTCCATGTGGTAGTGATGTAGAGGTTCTTGATACTAATGCTGGGTCTACTAGTAATTGCAGGACTTGGTATAAGGTTAGATATGATATTACTACTGGTTATGCATGTGGTGATTATATTAAACTTAAAGATTCTAATACTACTTATAAGGGTAAGGCTTTATGTATTGAGAATACAGATCCTTTAAATATATGGAGTGATATTAATAAAACTAATAAGGTTGATAAATTAGATTGTAATGAAGAGATGGAAATATTAGAGAAGAATGTTGCTAGTAATACTAAGTGTGATAATTGGTATAAAGTTAGACATAATGGTAATACTGGATATGCATGTGGTAAATATATAGGTGATGTTAATAGTTCTACGCCTGTTAAAGATATTGGTAAGGGTAGTGGAGATAATATTTATAAGAAAGATAATTATAATTCTAAACCTAGTGGAGATGGAACTATTAGTTGTTTTGAGGATACTGGTGACTTATCTCTTAGAAAGACTCCTGGTGGTAGTACTACTGGTAAAAAGGTTAGTTGTGGTGAAGTTATAACTATTAATTCTTCTTCTGAATCTAGTGGTATTTGTCCTTATTATTATAATATAACTGATAGTAAGGGTAATAGTGGTTATGTATGTGGTTATTATGTTAATACTACTAAGCTTTCTGATATGGCTATTAATTATTATAAGAATAATAGTTTGGATGATTATTATAATTCTTTAAGAAATAGTGGTTTTCCTGATAGTTATTTGCCTTACTTAGCAGAACTTCATGCAAGGCATCCTAATTGGAAATTTATAAGTGAAACGATACCTCTTACTTTTGATGAGGTTGTAAGTGGAGAGAATGCTTATGGTCGTAATTTATTACAGGGTAGTGCATTTAATGAGAATTATTATTCGATGGGTATAAATAGTTATGATATTTTGAGCAATAAGTTTACTTCTTATGCTACTGAGAATGGATGGTATGATGCTTCTTCAGAGGCTGTAGCTTATTATTTGGATCCGAGAAATTATTTGAATATTAAATATATTATTGCCTATGAACTTCTTAATTATAATAGTAATCATACTGAAGATGGTGTAAAAAAGATAATGGGTAATAATAGTTATTGGAATAGTGTTTATTCTGGTTATAGTGGTAATGCTTATTCTGATGTTTTTAATGCTACTAAAGATATTGGTATTAGTTCTTTTCATATAGCAGCGAGAATTAAACAGGAAATATCTGGTATTGGTACTTCTGATCCTAGAAGTGGTGGTAGTTTTACTTTAGATGGTACTAATTATTCTAATTATTATAATTTCTTTAATATTAAGGTTTATGGTACTAATAAGATTTTAAATGGTATGAGATATGCTGTTGAAAATGGATGGAATACTCCATATCGTGGTATATATGGTGGTAGTAAGTTTATTTATGATGAATATTGTGGTGTTAATCAGGATACTTTATATTATGAGAAGTTTGATGTATCTACGAATAATGGTAATTATACACATCAGTATATGCAGAATTTAGCGGTTATTGCTCAAGAGACTGATAAGGTTTATAAGTCTTATGTTAATATTATTTCGGATTATTTTGATAAGGATTTAGAATTTACTATTCCTGTATATAAGGATATGCCTAATTATGCTGTTACTGCTCCTAGAATTGGTAATCCTAATAATTATTTAAATGATTTGAAGGTTAATGGGACTACTGTTAGTGGATTTAGTTATGATACTTATACTTATGATGTTAGTGTACCTGCTGGTACTGGTAGTGTTAATATTAGTGCTAGTAAGATTGCTAGTTCATCTTCTATTAGTGGTACTGGTGATATTAGTATTGATAGTAATGAGAAGAAGATAAGTGTTATTGTTACTTCTGAGAGTGGTAATAGTAGAGAATATGTTATTAATGTTAAACGTGATGAGATAGATAATCCTGATGATATTCCATCAATTGATACTATTTTGAATAGTTCTGGTATTAAATATAATAATGATTATATTTTTGGTATTGATGAGGGTACTTCTATTAGTAGTTTAATTGATAATATTAAGAAAGTTAGTAATTATGCTAGTGTTAATATAAAGGATAATAAAGGTAATAATAAGACTAGTGGTACTTTTGTTACTGGAGACGTTGTAGTTATTGGTAATGGTAAGGAAGAAGAGAGTTTTGGTATTGTTATCTATGGTGATGTTAATGGTGATGGTAAGATTGATAAGGATGATTGCTTGGGTATTTTGAGACATCTTAAGGGTTATGGTGATTTGAAATCTTATTATGCTATAGCTGCTGATAATAATAAAGATGGTAAGATTGATAAGGATGATTGTTTGGGTATTTTGAGACATCTTAAGGGATATACTAATTTGAATAAATAGGAGGTTATTTTTGTGAAGAAAATTAGATTTTTTATGGTTTTTGTTTTTGGTTTGTTTTTGTTTTCTACTGTGAGTGCTTCTAGTGTTAGTGTTAGTGCTAATAAGAGTTCTGTTACTAGGGGTGATAGTGTGACTATTACTGCTACTATAAGTGCTGGCAGTGGTATTTATACTACTGAGGGTTCTATTAATTGTAGTGGTTCTGGTGTTACTGCTAGTAGGGATATGTCTTTTGAGGATATGGATACTAAGAGTACTTCTAAGAGCTTTTCGTTTACTATTAAACCTACTTCTTCAGGGACTGTTACTTGCAAAACTTCTAATGTTGTTCTTAGAGAACTTGCTGTTGATAAGGGTTATTCTTTAGATAATAGTTCTATTTCCATTACGGTTAAGGAACCTGTTGTTATTAAGAAGCCTACTCGTGAGTATTCTTCGAATAATTATTTGAAATCTTTAGCTATTGATGGGTTTGATATTTCGCCTTCTTTTGATAAAGAGACTAAAGAGTATAGTGTTGAAGTTCCTAATGGTACTGATAAAGTTAATATTAAAGCTGAGAAGGCTGATTCTTCTGCTAGTGTTAAGGGCGATGGAGAAGTTAGTGTAACTGAAGGCGTTAATAAGATTGAAATTAAGGTTACGGCAGAAAATGGTAATGAAAGGGTTTATGTTATTAATGTAACGGTTAAAGAACTTGATCCGATAGAGGTTACTATTGATAAGAAGAAATATAATATAATTAGAAAAGAGGGTGTTATTGATCCTCCGGAAAATTATGAAAAAGATACTATTAAAATTAATGATAATGATGTTTTATGTTATAGGAATAAAGTTACTAAAGTAGTACTTGTTGGTATTAAAGATGAAAGTGGTAATGCTGCTTATTATATATACGATGAGAAGAAGAATACTTACACTAAGTATAATGGTATTAAGATTGGTAATTTGTATTTGAGTGTTCTTGATATGCCAAAGGATAAAATACCTGATGGTTATGTTAAGAAGACATTTGAGTATGATGGTAAGAAGATAGATGGTTATGTACTTAACAATAGTGACTTCTATCTTATATATGCACAAAATGAAACTACTGGTAAGATAGGACTTTATACTTATGATAGAAAAGAAGCTACTATACAAAGACTTAATAATGATGTTGTTAATGGATATAAGAAAAAGGCTGATAATTATTTTCTATATTTACTTATATCTATAGGGGTACTTGCTATTACTATTATTACTTTTTCTATAATTTTAATTAAGAAAAAGGATAATAGACATAAAATTAAGAATAAAAATAAATTAATGTAATATAATATAGTGCTACTAGAAGTTAGTGGTAAAGGAAAATATAGGGATTTATATTTTCCTTTTTTTATATTCCTTTTTTGTTAACTTTATTGACTTGTTAATTAATTATTATTATAATAAAAAATACAAAATGGAGAAGGAAAGGAGTAGATTTGAAGAAGGTAATTTTTATTTTACTTGGTATTTCTTTTATACTTGGAGGTATTATTTTTGTTTTATATAAAAATAATTATAGTAAGAGTGATGATGTGGTAGATATTTTTAAAGAAAAAGATGATAGTGATAATAATAGTAATGATGATATAATAGAAGAGATGAAAGATGATACTAATACTGTAATAGTGGATATTAAGGGGATGGTGGTTAATCCTGGTGTATATGAGGTTCCTAGTAGTTTTAGGGTTAATGATGTTATTGAAACCGCTGGAGGACTACTTGATGGAGCTGATACTAGTAAGATTAATTTGGCTAAAGTAGTTAGTGATGAAATGACTATTATTATTTATTCTAATGAAGAAATTTTAGAGAAATATAAAAATGAGGTATGTGTATGTGATTGCCCTGATATTAGTAATGATGCATGTATTAGTGATAATAATGAAGATGATGAACTTGTTAATATTAATACTGCTAATATAGATGAACTTATGGATATTAAAGGTATTGGAAGAAGTAAGGCTAAAGCTATTATTGAATATAGAGATAAGAATGGTAATTTTAATTCTATAGATGATATTAAGAATGTAGATGGTATAGGGGATTCTTTGTTTGAAAAGATTAAGATGTATATTAAAGTTTAAATATTTATTTAAGTTATTAGCTTTAATTTTTTTAATAGGAGCGATATTGTTTACGCGTTATTATAAATTTGAATCTTGTTATGAAAAAGACGATGATACTTTTGTGGGAATTGTTACTGATTATAAAGTTAGTGATGGTAAGATTAGTATTATGCTTAAGGCTAAAGAGGTATTAATTGTTAATTATAGTTATAATAATTTGGTTTTTGATAAACTTCTTTATGGTGATAAACTTCTTGTTAAAGGGGAGTTATATACTCCTATGGATAGTACTATATTTAACTCTTTTAGTTATAAGGATTATTTATATAATAGGAAGATATTTTATATAGTTAAGGCTAGTAGTATTAATAAGATAGAAAATAATAGTAATTATTTTTATACTTTGAAAAATATTTTATATGATAGGGTTAATAAATTTAAGTCTGGTAATTATATTAAGACTTTATTATTTGGAGATAATAGTCTTTCTAGTGATATTAAGGAAAGTTATAGAATTAATGGTATAAGTCATTTGTTTTCTATAAGTGGTATGCATATTAATCTTATTATTGGTATTTTATATATTTATTTGGATAAGATTACTTATAATAAACGTATTAAATATTTTATTAGTGATATTTTTCTTATATTTTATTTGATTTTTTCATATACTTCTTCTTTACTTAGAGCCTGTATTATGTTTATACTTAGTAGTATTAATTATTTTTTTAAATTGGAAATTGATAAAATTGATATTATGTTATTTACTTTAGTTATCGCTATTTTTATTAATCCTTTTATTATTTATGATATTGGTTTTATTTATTCTTATTTAATTAGTTTTTTTCTTATTCTTTTTTATGATAAATATAAAAATAAAAATTATTTTATTAAGGTAGTTTATACTTCTGTTATATCTTTTTTGGTATCTTTTCCTATTACTGTATTTTATTTTTATGAGGTTAATGTTTTTAGTATTATTATTAATGTTTTAATTGTACCTATAGTTAGTGTTATTTTGATTCCACTTGCTATTATTACTTTGTTTTTTCCTATATGTGATAGTATTATGTTTTTCTTTACTAGTATTTTAGAGGATATATCTTTCTTTTTGAATGATATTTCTTTTATGAGATTTATTTTTTGCAAACCTAGTATTATTATAGTTATTTTATATTTTGTTATTATTTATGGTATTTATAGATATAAGAGGTTTATATATTTGTTTATTTTAGTTACTTTAATTCATTATATTTATCCTTATTTTAATAATAATTTAGAGATTACTATGTTTGATGTTGGAGAGGGTGATTCGTATCTTGTTAGTTTTCCTAATAATGGTGGTAATATTCTTATTGATACTGGGGAAGATGATGGGTATTCTATTATGAAGAATAATATTATAATGTATTTGAAAAGCAGAGGGATTAGAAAACTTGATTATGTTATTATTAGTCATGGTGATAAGGATCATATTGGTGGTCTTATTAATCTTACTGATAATTTTAGGGTAGATATGGTTATTTTTAATAGAGGCGATAAATCGTTACTTGAAGAAGAGGCTATTGATATTTTTGAGGATAAGGACATTGGATATGATACTTTTGATGATAAAATTGATATTCATGGTATATATTTATATTTTCTTAATGATAAGATATTTGATAATGAAAATGATAATAGTAATGTTATTTATTTTGAATATTTGAAATATAAGTTTTTGTTTATGGGGGATGCCTCTAGTAATGTTGAGGATTATATTATGTCTAAATATAATCTTTCGTATATTACTTTTTTTAAGGTAGGACATCATGGCTCTAAGACTAGTAGTAGTAAGAGGTTTATAGATTGTATTACTCCTAAAATTTCGCTTATATCTTTGGGGAGAGGTAATATATATGGTCATCCTAACGAAGAAGTATTAGAAAATTTAAATAATTCAAAAATATATAGAACTGATTTGGATGGAAGTATTAATATCAAGATTAATAAAAGTAAAGTTAGAATTTATACTGCAATTAAGAGGGAAGGTGAATAAAATTAATTATTATAATGAGATTAAAAGTAAATTAATAGATAATGAAGTATATAAAAGAGTAAAAGATTATTCTAAGAATAAAAATGAGCTTAGTACCTACTATGAAGTTGGCGGGCTACTTTTTGAAGCAGGAAAAAAATATGGTGAAAAAATTATTAATAATTATTCAAAAAAACTTACATCAGAAATAGGCGGCG
>OGXG01000500.1_pt1 | contig 21727 bp, 19 predicted proteins | sample 1576251 | NCBI WGS metagenome assembly OGXG01 (sample SAMEA3541533, study PRJEB24748) | human gut metagenome | biome: human gut; feature: human-associated habitat; material: faeces | place: China | collected 2012
TATAATTCCAGTTTCCATATACTTCGAGCCAATCTGCACTGTTTGTCATCCAGATGGTATCATAACAATTTGCCTGACCAAAATTAAAATCGCCGCCAATAACTACTGTACCGCCATTCAGACGCATATTTTGTCCGGCATTTCCACCCCAGCCATCTGGAGAAGCGGTACGAAATACTAAGTTATTGGAAACTTCCAAATAACCATTGCTAATATTCAGTGTTGCTCCTTGATTGCCAGACCAAAATTTCGGAATATCAGTTGTAAAGGACATACAGTCGCCTACATACAGAGAACAGCCATTCAGGTTCAAATTCGTATCATGCAAATTTAAGCTGCCCTGAAAAGCACCGCTTTCCTGCATGATCAGTGTTCTTTTAAAGGCATGATCCCAATCCAAATCGCCAGAAGCCTTGTATGCGGCAGAAAACCATGCAACATCTGCATTATCAATTGTGCCGCTGTCGTCTTTGTCCATGTATGCGTAGTAATTATCAGAACGTCCACGTTTCTGAGCCGCTGCATTGATCAAATCAATACCATCATTATAATCGTCCTTATTAACGATTATATCTCCTGTAAATTCATGATTATAGATATAAACCCATGAATTTACATCTCTTGCAGAATCAACTTCTGCCTTAAATGCAGCTAATTCTTCTTCTCCTGCACCAGCATCCATCAAAAGCAAATAGTCCGTATCATTAATTACTCCATCTAGGTTTATATCAAGATTCTGGACATTTTGTGGAAGTTCATAATATTCATCATCAGCAAGATGATCATAAAAATCGCAAAATGCTTTCAAATCTGCTGGACTAATAATATTATCACCATCTGCATCCATACTGGGATTAAAATCGGAATCACCACGATATGCTCCTAAGCAACTCTGTACATATGCCAAGTCTTTTCCATTGATAACATCGTCGCTCCACTCGTTGTCGTGTTCTTCATTCCAAGTGGTATCACCTGGAACTAATGTCACTGCATTGCGAGAATCGCCAGATCCAACAGTATAAGTACCAGTACCAAAATCCTTCAAGTAAAACGGCAAATAACCATCACTTTCATACTTGACATGATAAATGCCACTACCACTGCTTGCTGTTACAGAATAACTGTCACCACTTCGGAGTTCCTGGTATTCAATTTCATTCCAGTTCTCATCAAAAATACGCACATAAATTGGCGTTTTGTCATCAATTCCGTTGATAACACCTTGTTTAACGATACCAGTTACTGTTAATTCGCCTGCTGGAGCATCGCCCTCCGAAGCAGCCATAACTGCTGCTGAACGATCTTGAACTGCTGCACCCGCTTCATCAGATTGCACAGATATATCGTTTTTTGCAGTATCTTCATTGACAACGGTTCCATTTTCTTTTTCATCCGCAACATCAAAAAAATCTAATTTTCCCAGATCTTTTGTTGCTTCTTCAAATTCCTTGGCAAGCTGGTCTTTGTTCTTTGCTCCCTCAATCGCTTCTGCAGCAGATGCAATTGTATCAGCATGTAAAAGACCTTGGGCACTGCCGTCGCCAAAAATCATGACCTGTCCCATGAACATTAGGGACATGGCTCCGGCAAGTGTTCTTGTCAATTTTTTGTTCATGCACATCCTCCTTTTTTGTTTTCAAAAACATTCTTTCCTTTTCCCAACAGCAACATCACTGCCAGAGAACACCATGCGATTTCCAATACCAGAACAAATTGTTTGAAGTGAAAGACAAACAGCAGGATTGCTGCAACGGCTTCTATTGTCATCACAACAATTGCTCGAATATGATAAACATGATGTTCTTTTTCATCCAATCTCTTATTTCGATCTTCTACCGGCGACAGCAAAAAAACAACGATGCAGGCGATCAACGACAATGTTGTAATCACCCAAAAATACATTTGGGGCGTGTATTTTACGATACACAGTGCAATCCATAACATTATCGCAGAAAATGCCCAGCATCGCTGCGGTGTAGAAGCATGATAGCCTCCGGCATATACTCGAACAGGAATGTATATTACTGTAAATAAAATAGCTTCTATCAGCATTTGCATTAAAAACCCGATTAGAAGCATTGTCCCAGCATTTAAAATTGTTGAGAATATCTGCCGCAGACCATAAGCACATACTTCCTTTGTAGATGATTGAATGATTTTTTTGTCTTCCAAAACCTTTGTAATTGCTACAGAAACCTTTTCAAACATCAAAACTTTCGAAGCTTTTTAGCTGTTTCCGGAAGTTTTTCCTGATGACTAAACCACACACAAGTTGTGTTTACAGTCAACGCTGTCGCCATAACAGCCAAAGCCGCCATACAACTTCCAAGCTTTACAGCATACTTGCAAATAAAGTTTTTCATTGTAAAATCCCCCTTTCCTCAATTTGTGTCACATTATAACATAAAATCGTTTATTCTGCCGTGACATACCGAAAATCGTATAATTAAATGGCGAAATTTAAAGTTTTCTATATTTTGTACAGTATTTTCAACATCTATGTTGAAAATAAAAAAGATGCAGGTAATTTTTTATTACCTGCATCTTCTTAGTGGATCACTAAAATATATATCATCATCTTTCATACATCATCGCATAAACAGAAAAAACATTTTTTTCTTGCTCATACTCAAACTTACCATCATATTTTTTTACTGTTTCTACAACATTTTTAATTCCAAGCCCATGGCATTCTTTTCTATCTTGTTTTAATGATAAAAGTTGATTTTTCTCATTGACCCTGAGTTGACCATCAAACATATTTCGCAAACAAATGTTAACAACACCCTTCTCATACACCATCCTAAAATAAAGAATTTTCTTATCTACTTTCGATAAAGCTTCAAGTGCGTTATCAAATAGATTTCCAAGAATGCAGTTCATGTCGAAACTATCTATATTTAACTTCGTTGGTATTTTTAAATCTAAATGGATTTCAGTTCCTTCTCGTTGTGCCTTGGTCAACTTTACATTCACAATGCCATCAACATCCGAGTTTCCAGTACGACAAATTGGGACAATAGATTCCGTTTCACTAATAATATGCTCCATATACTCCTCCAGTAGAGGTATTTCCCCTTGATGAACCATTGTTTTCATACGATAGAAATGATTTTTCATATCATGACGAAGCATTCGCATTTTTTCTTCTGATTCTCTTTGCAGTTGAATTTGATTTTCATATAATAAATTCTGCTGCTCTAGTTGCATTTTCTCTATCTTTTGTTTCTCATTTTTCTTCAACGCATCATACATATAAAATACAATTCCATTGATAGCAAATAAAATTATTGATTCTGGAAGATAATCTTCAAAGGCATGATTCATTCCTCTTAATGCAATTATAATACTACCCAATGGAATAAAGATAATTAGCAACAGTTCTTCTATATGAATTTCTGCCTTTTTCTCCAATTTTTCTCGTGGGAAAAAGTACTCATATAATCGCTCTATCAAAAAAATTAACAAAGAAGTGGCTACTCCAGAGGATACCACTACAGAGTTTAAATGTAGCAAATGCTGAACAGAAAATAATGCAATATCAGCAAATATGCTGATTGAATACACAATAACTGTTATCAAAACTCGAACAGAAGTCTTTGAACGATAAAATAGAGTTACGCAGAAAAAAGGAATTAAATTTGAAAGGATATTACCCCCCTATCATTGGAAAACATAGAAAACAAACACTATTTATTGAGAAATAAATTAAAAAGCTAATGGCGATCCATCTAACAGTTGTTTTTCTCTCAGAAAAGAAATTCTCTGTAAATCGGAATAGGGTATATATTCGAAATAGATTTGCCGAAAGATATGCTAACAACTCCATTCTAGTCACAGAAAAACTCCTTTCCGCTGTTATCCTTAGACAAATTTAACTGTCTCATATCGCTTCTATAATTTTGGCTAATCGTTAAAACATCATCATTCGTCATTACGACATTCGTATAATTATACTTCTTTACATACATTTTATTTATGATATACGATTTATGAATAACCTGAAATTGGCATGGAAGTTGTTCCACTATGCTGTTCAGTTTCCCATAAAAATATGCATTTTCAGCTATAGTAATAACATCAACTACTTTATCATTGCTCTTAAAATAGAGAATCTGATTAAAAGGAACCTTTCTCTTTTTTCTCTGGGAAGTAAACTCAAATAATTTTCCCGCAGAATCATATAATTCGATATATGTTTCTACAGTATTTATCACGTCTATATCTGTAAAAGGTTTTTTTAGAAAATCCATTGGTCGAACTTTGAATAATGCTTGCTCATAGCCATCAAATGCAGTAATATACACAATTTGAGTAATATTATTCTTCATTACATTTCGAATATGGCGACCAATTTCAACACCATTCGGCCCAGACATTTCTATATCTAAAAAAATCAGATCAAAATCGTGTTCGTTCTTTAAGTATTTAAAATAATCCAACCCGTTTTGAAAGACCTCAATATCAAGATCATATGTTGAAATGTGATCATACGACAACAAAATTCTTTCAATTCTAGAAGAAATGTACCAATCATCGTCTACTACTGCTATACGAATCACGTAATGTACCCCTTTCTTAGCTTTCTCTCTCTATTTCCATAATACCATAAAAAATCCCAAAAAGCAAGAAGAATAGATGGTTTACCGTTGGAGATACTAAAAGAAAGGAAGCATTTTTGTTTCGTAAAATCCGCCCATTGACCATTCAAGCCTAAAAAGCCACGCTGTTTCCAATGTTTTTTGCATTTCTCATACGATTTTTTGACGGCGAAACATCATCCCGTCAATTTCAACCGCTTTACATATTCCTGCTTCATCTGCATAGAAGAATGCACATATCGATTCAGCGTAATACTGGCATCAGCGTGTCCTAGCAATTCACTCAGCGTCTTTGCATCAAACCCATGGGCAATACAATCTGTGGCATAAGTGTGTCGAAGCAGATGAAATGGAACCTTCCGGATGCCACAGAGTTTCAGGATTTTCTGAAACCGATACTGCATCGTTCTCGGTTCTGCCGGTTTGCTTTTCCCAGTAATCAAGTACAAAAAATCCTGTCGCTTTTTCTTTTCCAGCAATGCCAACAAAAAGGACGGAACCGGAATTGTCCGCACAGAAGTTCTGCTTTTGGGAGAGCCGATCAGTACCTCTGAACAGCCATTTCGATAGACTCTCTGCACCGTTCGTTTTACAGAAAGCGTTCCGTTTTCAAAGTCAATATCACTCCATTGTAAGCCGCACAATTCGCCTACACGCAAGCCAGTGAACAAACATAGCAGAATTGCCAGATCAATGGTCAGTCCTGTCTGAAGAAGATACTGTTCCAACTTCTTTCGCTCCTCAGAAGACAACACGTCCAGTTGTTTTTTCTCTGCTTTCGGCATAGTGAAATGCGTTCCATGAATGTGATATTCCTGCACTGCATACTGTTCTATGCTGTGGTAAACCCGCATAATGTCTTGTACAAACCGAGCGGAAAGTCCGCAGCTCCGCACAATCGACCGCTTTGCAGTTTCTCATAGACAAAATCATTCAGCTGATGCGTTGTCATATCCGTGAGATATTTTGTTCCGAGATCCGGAAGAATATGATTGCGAATGATGTTTTCATAGTGCGCATAACTGGACGGTTTCACACGCAATTTTGCTGCGGAAAGCCACTGACGAGATGCCTCTGCCACAGTTAATTTCAAAGCAGAAACCAGCTGACTTTGCAAAACGACTTGAAATTGTGCCATCTTTTCCTTTACTTCAGAAAGCGTTCTGGCATACACAAATTTGTATTTCAGCGATCCATCTTCCTTATGACCGATGGGAACACGTCCCTCAAACCGACCGTCTTTTCTCTTGTAAATGTTACTGCCTCTTCTCGGCATTGGAAATCCCTCCTGACAAGTTTTCGGACTGTTCAAAGCAGGAAAAATCCTGTTTTTTCTCCGATTCGTATGATTTATTCATGAATTTTCAGAAATATATACTTTACTTTTTCTGAAAATCTGCTATAATGATAGCAGATTCGATGCTGTTTGGTCTGAAATTTCTGCAAATAAATGGGCGGATTTTACGAAGAAATCTACATTTCATAGAAAAAACCATGCTGGGAAGAAATGCTCTCCCAGCATGGTTTTTTATCGTTCTGGATTTGTTTCCTGATACGTTCTCAGCTTGTATGCGTTGTGTCAATTTCAATTTTGTGTATTTCTGATCTTATCCTGACTTGTTCCCGCATACAGAAAAAAGGCATCTCAGCTACCTTTCAAATATTCTCCAAAAAGAAAAAAGTGCCGAAAAATCAGCACTTTTTCATCTATTATCCTTACTTCCTTGACATCAATACCACGCACTCAACGTGCAACAAGACGTAAGAATTGATAACCTGTATATCACTGTCATGCCGGACGTGGAATAACCGCTACCATGAGTGGGTAGATTGGTTGTTTTTTCGGAGATTTTATATGCGTGGAAATATGTCAATAATCGCTTTGCTTGCGGGAGAATAAGTTAAAATGTACTTGCTGATTGGCATTTTCTCGCATAGGTTACCACTTGTACATTTCTTTCAGAATTCCAACAATCATATCCGTTCTGCTCTTAATTTTATCAATCGTCCACGTTTCCTCACTGACAACAGTCTTGTTCAGGAAGAGTCCGTTTCGATATCCCATATCCTTTTTCTTATCCTTGGATTTACGATCTTTCTTCTGGTCAAAGGACATATTCGATAGATGCTGATTGTATCCAGTAATAGTAAGATTTCCAAGTGTATGTACATAATCGAAACGATACTGTTTAGCTTTTTCCTTGTCTCCGCCAGCAATCATATTTACCCATGCATCTGGGATGTTTTCTCCTTCGGGGAATATATGCTCAATAGTCCACACATACTTATTACTGCTGTCACGAGCCCATAGGTCAGAATAGATTTCCTTTGTCTGATGCTGTGCTTCAATGCTGCACAAAATAAATCTTGTTGCCTCTGGGTTTTCATCGTAAATCGAGCCACGCAGTTTACTTTCAAAAGTTTCATCAGAAGCCGAAACAGAAATCAACTTCTCACGAATAGTATTCAGTATCGGAGTTCCTTGCATTGTTTTAATCTCACCAATAATATCAATAAAAAGCTGTGTGAGCTTGCGTGTGTTCGGAATATCAGTAACATTACGGCGAACGAAGAAAGTGATGAGTGTCTTTGTGATTTCTTTGATACTCTCATCTGTTAAGCCGAGCTTATCTTGATTCGACATAACATACAGAAGAAGAATGTATGACGGGGCACCTGATATTCTTTCAAGGTCTACGAGAGCAGAACTGTAGACATATTCTTCGTCACTATTATTTGTGATCAAAGCATATTTTTGTGACTTTATCAGAAGGTCATCAAGAAGTGCTTTGTAATCACTCTTAATCATCTTCTCATAGATGTCAAGCAATGTTGTTCTTGTTGCTAAATAGCCGAGGTAGTATTTCTTGTCTGGGCTGCTATATGGCGCATTCAGCTCTTCTCTGAAGGCATTATAATATTGACGGAAGAATCGCTCTTGAACCGCATAATCATCACTTCCGACATTGTTCAGGATCTGTTTCCAGATGTCATAACTATTATCAGCGTCTGACATATTATCAGCTGATGCGATTAGAGTGTTCTTTATTAAGTCAAGGGCTGATAGCGGAATACCTCTATGATTAAGAGATTCAAAAAGCATATAGGCGTCTTTATTGGTATCAACTTCGATTCCAACCATGATAGCACTCTCAAATTTGCGAACAATACTGAATAAAGCACCAACTTCACTTATATTGCTATTATCTTTTTTCAATTCAGCTATCGCTTCGTCGATCAGTTTACAAAAATGCTTGTACGCCTTTGCTATTCTTCGATTACCGAAATTTTTGGGGCGGTCTCTGTGTCCGTTGATTATTCCTTTGTCAAAAAGAATAAAAGAAAAGTCCTCATCATTCATATTCTGCTTTTGCAGAATCAATCTTTGTGTATACTCGGTTTTTTTGCTGCCATCAGTCGTGTAAGATTGTTTTTTATTAGCAAGTTCACTTCGTAAATTGATAAGATCAGTTCGTTCATCTTCATCCATTTGATCTTTCAAGGAATTCAGTTTTTCATATAAAGCTGTAAGTAGCAATATAATAGTAGTGAATCGTTGTTGCCCGTCGATCAGTTCAAGAGTCGTACCGCCAAGAGAGCCGTTGTTGACACATATATATGAGCCGAGAAAATAACCAAAGTCGTTCTCTGTAACATCGTTGAATAATGCATCCCATTCATTAATGCCCCAAGTATATTCTCTTTGATATTTTGGTATCCGATAAATAACATTATTGTTGATAGAAAAGATTTCAGATAATGTTGGGTGAGCTACTTGTTTTATCATTTTAATCACTCCTGTTATTCATTCTATTTCTATGATAGATAACCTTTCAAAAACGTAATATCTTCTTCGATATTACGAGGCTTGATACGCTTAAGTACCTTTTCTTCCACCTCAGGTGTCAAGTATATTTTTAGCAGGTTTTGTGTTCTTGTGATAGCTGTATAAAAAATATTGTGGGTTATCAATTCATCGACTTCGTCGGTAATAACAAGTTTTACAGAGGCGTACTCCAAACCCTGTGCCTTATGGATGGAAACAGCATAGGCGATTTGGAAAGGTATAACAGTTCGTGATGTTCTGCCATCGTCATCTTCATCTTCGTCTTGGGTTTGAAAAACAGCAAAGCTGACAATAGAATTGCCTTTTCCCGATTCGCCAATATATTCAAGATCATACCACCGTGTTTCTCGTTCGTCAATGTGCTTTTCAAATTCGATGTCGAATATGATTCTCGCATTTATTGTTCCCGCATCCAGAATTTCTATCTTTACAATTTTGCCTTTCATATTGTTGTAGATCAACGGATGAAACCGTGTGGATTCAAGAAACAGAACCGGATCGTCAACCTTGTATTGCTGTATTCCCCATGTGAAAGGCGAATTATCGTTGCTCTCCTGAAGAAAACGATTGATGTTATTGATGCCGTATAAGCCGTCGTAATTCAAGCATAGCGTGACTTCATCTTCATCGGATTTTACAAAGAGAGAATGATCTACTTTCAAGGAGCGACGCTGTTTTACTACATACTCTTTGGCATCATTAAACATTTCTCGCACTTTAGACCACAGCGCCTGAAGTCGCTGATTATCCTTTGCTCTATATGGCTGCGTAAGTTCAAACACGGATGTTTCTGGGATAAAATGTCTTAATGCGGTGAACCAGTTACCGAATCGAATAGAGGTTATCTGATGTGTGTCACCAACCAGCAAGATTAAATTGAAATTTACTTTGTTCAGTATCTTCACCATATCATTATTATTGACTGTACTGCTTTCATCAATTACAAGCAGATGGTAATCTGTACTGAACATAAAGAGTGCAGCGTCGTTTTCAACCAGACGTCTGGCATTCTGATCGCCAAGCGTCACGTATTTTCGTTCTGGCTCCATCAGATGATGAAGCATTGTAGATTTGCCAATAGGTCTAATTTTATTATCGTTGTTTTTGAAAAAGACAAGCAGTTCCTAAGTGATACCATAAAAATTGAAAAGAAGAAAAATCTAGAACTTGAAACTTTTTTCAGACACAGTTACAAGGTATTACGGTGTTTGCTTGTATTCATTCTTCTTCACTTCAATTACCCTAATCAAAGTCTGGAAAAATCCACCGAATCGGATTGATCTACTTCAAAATCATCTTCAAAACAAAATTAATCTTTATCATAAGTGCTAGCCGCTTTTTTTTGTTGGGCATCTATTATAATAAGTTCAGGACACAGCTTTCCTGAATTTAAAGTCTTTTTGTGCAATTCAATTACTTTTTTTCGTCTTCCAGGATTACCTATATCAATAAAAACATATATCAGGTTTTCTGTTCGTTCTGCACTACTATATTCTCCGATTTGTGTCTCATAGCCATGAAGGTATTGACCATTGGATGATAATTTGATTTCTGCAAGTGTTTTATCCGAGCCTCGGCTGAGCTTGATATCTACTGGACCTCGTCCCTCGTCAGACTCACAAGAAAAATCAAGATTATTTATCTCGACATAGTATTTTGCACCAAGGTGCATAAACCGTTGTACCGCTTTTTCTCGTTTATTACTTGGTGCATTTTGTATTTCAGCCCATCCACGATTATTTTCCACCCAATCCTTAAAGATGTTGATAATTGCTCGCGTTGCTTCTAAACTTGTATAGTACTGAACTGTACAATGAAACAAATCTGTCTGCTTAATATTCTTTAGAAGCAATTCTACAAAATATTTCAAATCATTTTTGAGATCGTAAGGAGGCAATTTCTGGATACGATAGTCATCTATTACTCTACTGCATATATCTGGATTCATAAAAATATGTTCTCTCAAAAATTGTTTTTTATCAGATGAAGCCCAACGTCTCCATTCTTCTCCGACTTCCGCACTAATTTCTCGCCTTATAGAAGCATTTTCAAAAACGACTCTATCAATATCATCCCAGTCTTTAGCTATGGGTAACTCATGTAAAATTTCCGTAGGAAGAAATAGAATGACCGAATTTTTGTGCGGATTTTGAATCAGATTATCATTCCGAAATTGCAGTTGTGGATACTTATCCGGCGTAATATTCAACTTTTTCATTACACGCAAAGTATATTTTTTTATCTCTGGCTCTATAATCGTAGCAATCATATCGCTAAGTCTATCTGGTCCAACGCCTTCCTCAAAAAGACTGACAAGATGGAATATTTCAGGTTGCTTCACTCCCTTTTTTACGATTTGATATGCGTCAAAAAGAATTTTTTCAGATAGCTCGTTTCCCCAACCAGAACCATACCCAGACTTTGAAAACCCCAGATTGATTCCATTTACTTCATGAAAATGAAATGTGCTCAGTGCAGTACAATACATTTTATCTTTTTTTGAAGGACTATCTGCAGCATCAAGTAAGGTAGCTATTTTGCTGAAGAAACTGTTAATTTGCTGATATGCTTCTTTGAATTCGGGGATGGTAGATTCTTTCAAACGAAGAATATTGATAAAAAAGTTACTATCGATATCAAGCAATGCATCAAAGACACCCATTGTGAACATTGTACGGCTTTGGACTTCGTCAAATTGGAAATACTCTGAAATAAACACTGTTTACCTCCATAATGAATCTTGAATTCTATAAAAATCGATTTATCAATAAGTACAGTCTACCATTCATGAACGAATGTATATATTTAATCTTACCATATTAATAGAGAAAATGCAAGTCTGAATTGATTTTTTTGCACAGAATTGAACATCAATCTTGATGATTATGAAAATTGATATTTTCAAAGAGCCCTGACTCAATTCTAGAAATCTATCATAGTGAAACAGTCAGTTCTGTTGATCACGATTGAAAGAGATGGAGATTTCACATCGAAAACAACTGCTTGTGTGATATCATCACGTTTGCAAGAAGCAACCTCGATACGTGGGATTTTAATTGCTTTTCCATTCCAATTCGATAATTCAGCTGTGATTAGACTATCTGCCGTTCCGTTTACAAGAAATAACTCTATTGATTTTCCATATGCCATAATTGCCTCCAAAAGCTTTACTTTGTACAAAATTTTATAATGACTGATAACCTTAAAGTGCTCTTTCAGTGAATACTTAAATTTTGTATCAAATGTAGCCGCATAGAATTCATGATTTTCTTTATTTCAGCTGCAAAATAGATATGTTTCAATTTCCTTTTATCTAATCATAATTTGACATTATTGTATCATGGATTTGGATAAAATGCAAGTGGTACAGCAAAACCTTGTTTAAATTTTGATTTCAAACAAGGCTTTATCTAAAAAAATATATAATTTCAAATAAATAATTTATATATTCTTGCCTATATCATTCAAAGAAAAACCGTCAACTTTCTTGCAAACAATTATGAGTTTGTGGGGTTTCTTAATTTTGTCATTACATAATTGATATGAATAAATAATAAGATCTAATAGCTCTTGCTGTGTAAAGTCAGCATCACCTCCTCTATGTGTTATTCCAGAACCAAGAATGGGAATACATACGTCATTTTGTGCATAATACTTGTTAATTTCTTTCCACATAAGTGATAGGCAATCAAGATATTCATCACGGTTTAAATGTCCCAATCCAATACCATCAAGTTTAGCAAAGGCCATCAATAAGAATTCACCATTAGGAATGATTGTTCCAGATTCATACCGTGTTTTTGATTGAAATTGAGAAGGGATTGTTTCTGATGTTATTCCACTTGCAGAAATAAGTGCATTAATATCTAACGTTGGATTCATTGTAAGGTACTGTCCACAAATTGAAGCCGGTTTAATTTGGTGTGGTGCTTCGCCAAGTTCTGTCGTAAAGCATTCATCAAATGCTATTATCTTTTTACAATCTGGAATGTCAAATATATTTCCATATTGAATTTGAATAGTATAATTATGTCTTTTTATCATTATCTTTTTTCTAAGTTTTAAATGCAGCAATACTATTATTATAGTGATAATAAATAGTATAATATATATCATAGCCTTTATCAAAACTGTTTTTACGCCTGTATCTTGAATCTTGTTGCAAATTTCAATACTATCTATAATGGAATCAGGAATGAAAGTGAAGATAACTCCTATGATTGTAAGCGCTATTGCTCCACACTTTTTTAATAAATCAAACATAATCAAGTGCCTTTTTTACATAATCGTAATCACCAACTTTTTCCCCGCTTACATTCTTTTTCCAAAAAGGATGGGCGTTGTCTTCATAGTCCTTCATATAAGTTGGCAACCAAGAAGACTGATTGTTTAATGAGTTATAAAGGATGATAATTGTCTTGTTACGCCTTGCAGCCTGTTCAAATTCATGACGCAAATAAGAATAGCTATTTATATATCCTACATCACCATCCGGATCAGCCGGTGATGTATCTAAATGTTTACACTGTTTCGAACCTTTGCTATTTTGCTTATAAGGAGTACAATAGCAATTGTGGTATTGGTCATTAATTCTTGAACACTCGCTTCCAGCAGTTCTTGAAGCAGTTTTGTCTCCAACAATAAAGATTACAGCAGATGATGCATTAATCTGTGCGTTAAATTCTTTCTTTAAATCACAAATTCTGCAATCCGGCTTATCTGAAACACTTCCTGAAGCCACTTGAGCTGTATCGACAAAATCTACTTTATGTAAATCATCTTTTGCCCAACCATGAAGTACTTCAATGACATCTCTATCTCCACTTTCTTCTGCATAATCAGCACTAATATAAACTCTTTTGCACATATTAACCTCCGTTTTCACTTAATTGTTTATTTTCTCTTAAATATATATATTCTCTCACTCCATCGGCTTAATCATACCTTCAACAAGGTCAATCTCTTCCTGTGTAAATCCATACTTCTTATAAAGTTGTTGGTCAATATCAGCTACTGATGCAGTCCAATCAATATCAGATTTTACTGTAAAATCTTGCATAGGGACAAAACCATATACAATTTGAGTAACATTTTGAGAGGATTTCAACATTTGAACGAGGAAACGTAGAAATTTTGTAGCCATATACTTTGACAAATTGATAGCTTCAATCTCAGTGTCAAAGCATCCAATAGGTATAAGCGAATCTGTGCAAGCGGTGAAAGGTTTACCGACATATGCTTTTCCAATAACCTTAAAATCATTCTTTGGATTTCCTGCTGATTTAGAAATAAAAATCTTATATTTTTTAAAGATTTCTGTATTCTTTATTACCTTATCCTTACTTATATATCTAATGGTATCGCCTTTACATCTTAATTCACAGGCACCAACAAATTTTTCTGCTGAAGAAATGCTACTAAGAACTTGTTCCTTGCCAATAATACCAAATGCATTACGACCAGTAGTAATCTGCGTAAGAGGAATAAATTTATCATTTCTGACTTTATTTAACAATTCAAGAGTTTGAGTATCAGAAAGAATTACATCAAGACCATCTTCAAAAAGATTTCGAGATATGGTTTTGATATGCGTTTTGTCAACAGAAACAAAATCAACCATTCCAGAATAACCTTTAACATGAAGAAAATACTGTATCCCACCTTTAATTTCAACATTTGAAAAGATATAACCATCATCTTTATAGTAAAACATTTTACTTATATGATTGTTATTGCGTATATATTCACGTAACTTAACAAAAGATTTATCTTGTGCATCTCCTGTAAACCATCTAGCGGGTGTAATCAGTGAAACATATTTTGAGTTTATTTGCATTGCAGTCATAATGAAATGAGGAAATAACTGCTTACCCAATGAATTATTTTTTGTTTCTGAACTTATATTTTCCTGATATGGAGGATTTCCTACAATAGCATCAAATGTCATTTTTTCACCCTTTCTATCCCAATAGCTCGGTTTGAGAACCTTATCAATAAACTGCTTTTGCTTGTGCTGCATGGTGTTGATCAGATCATCAAAATAATGAGCATTGACAGAGATTTTTCTAAAACCAACGAGAGTTCGCTTTGTAATACACTTTGCCATTGGCGTTTTGCATACAACAAAAATATTTTCCTGAACCGTTTCCGCCCACAATTCGTTCTGTTTCTCTATCGTCAGTTCTTCCTCAGCAAACGCTGCACATCTTGCACGGAAAATACTATATACCACATAAAGCGGATAAAGCCCTGTCTTGGAGTTGATTTCAAGAATATGTGCATTTTGATTGCTGAATGTATCCGCAGTTACTTGTCCATGGTCTACAAAGCGTGGTTCTTCCAGCATCGGTGCATTCACTGGCGGATTTTCTGCGTAAAAACTATATCCTCCAAGGCAATCACTCATATGCATATTGACGACACGCCAAGGTGTCAGTACAGTTTCTTTATCCGGATTCTTAAAGCAGGAGAAAAGAAGGGCAATCTGCTTTACTCGTTCGGTTGGTGCAAGTTCATCCGCCCCAATGATCGTATTTCTGATTCGTCTTCCTGCTGCTACAAAAATATCCTGATCATAATATTTCATAAACTGCTTGAATACATCTTTTGTCACACCGCTTGGCATAAATTCATTCCATGATGCCTCATCAACGATTTTATCATCCAAGAGCATATCAATCGTAAAATCTTCATCAATCGAAATATCTGCACCATAAATCAGAAGCGGCATACGAATTGAAATTCCTCTCAGAATAGAAATTGCACTTGTTCTATTCTTTTTCTTTTCGTTCAACTCATCTAAACGTGCCTGCTCTTCCGGTGTTATTTGTTTTGCAGGTTTCTTTTCCAGCTTTTCCTTTTCTGCATATTCTTCTTCGGTGAACCCCTGGCTGTTCATATCAATCTTTTCAGTCTTCTGCTGTGCCTTAGATTTGCCAATAATGCCTTTCAGCTTTTCAAAATCAGCAAGGTCTACATCGGAAAGTTTCAGGAGTTCATCATTATAGAGATTGGTATCATCAAAGCCGTTTTGTACCGCACGCTCTGCATATGCACGTTTCAATTGCTGCAACAGTCTGTCTGTGCTGTATTTCTTCATTACTGTTCCATCGATTGAAATGACAGGACAATAATTCAAAAATTCACCCATAATTTTCTTATCAGACTCTTTCGCTTTTCCCGCCTTTGTAGAAAGAGCAACTGACTCTGCTACCATTTTTAGTGTTCTGTCCGGTGCAAAATCAAAAACGTAACAATTGTCTTTCATCTTGCCATCTTGATTACAAGGTGATTGTACACGGAATATAGTCTGTAGATAACTCGATGCAGACGTAGAGAATGAACCAGCAAGCATTAAAACAGTTGTCCACTCTTTCACTGTAACACCTGTGGTCAACTTGCCACAAGACAAAGTAATGGTATATTCGTTATCCCGAATGGCATCTCTGACTTTTTGTAATGCTGTATCTGATCCTTCTTCTTCATCACCATCCCCTGCAACATTTACAATCCGAAACATCGAGAAAATAGAGTGTTCATTCAACATCTTGCTGAGTGCACGGGCTTCTTTTACGCCTGGAACCATCCAAAGAGAATGTCTAAACAAGTTACGATAGGTATCTGTAGAATACGGATAATGACTTTCTGCATCTTCCTTCGTAATGAGATTCAAGAAACTTAATACATCATCCTTATGTATAAAATCTCCAACTTCTGCACCAGCAGGAATCGGTTTAAAATCACGACGAATATCTCCTGTCCAGGTGCGGAAAAATTCATGAAAATTGAACGCCTTATCCTCTAATTCAACATAGCGGTTTCCAAGCAGTTTCCCCAAATCATATACAAAAATATTCATCTTAGGGAGTTCATCATAAGGATTGGAATCGCCAAAATGTGCAGAGTCCCATTCCGCTTTGCACTGCTGTTCCATAACATAGTCCCAGGTATACACATTCTTTTCATATTTGCCAAGGATATTAAACGGTGTACCTGATAACGCAAGCATCTTTGTGTTGCTTTTCACAATCGTATTCAGGACTTCTTCCCCAAGAGAAGTTGTAGTCCCTTCATGTGCTTCATCTACGATGACAAAATCCCAATCTGTCTTGAATACTATGGTATTTTTATTAAAATTGCCCCCAACTATATCAGAACCTCTTAAATCCTGCATCGAGGCAAAATATACAAACTTCTTCCCACTTTTCAAAAGTACATCAATTGTATTCCCATTATTCTTTGAACCATATACATAATCCGGTTCATTATAAAAAATCTTTCCGAAGTCTTCATACCAACCACTATCTACAACAGGTCGATGTGTGATGATAATCGTTTTTTCAAATCCGCTTTTTCTTACAACTTCCAATGCACTCAGCGTTTTACCAAACCTCATTTTTGCATTCCAAAGCATGCGATTTCCGGATTTAAATTCATTCAATGTAGCTTTTATTGCCATTTCCTGCTCCGGTCTGAAGATAATAGGCGTAAAAGTTTCTCCTGCTTCAGATGGATGGAGAGATGTCTGACTTTTCTTCACTGCCTCAATTGCTCTTTTAGCTGTTTCAAGGTCAATCTTAAACCATTCCTTGCTTGAGCTTCCTTTTATATTTTGTTTTGAAATGTGAGAATTAGCAAGAACACGATGAACATCGTGATCACGGAACGCTACAACTATCCCCTTTTTAATATCTGTGCGTACAGCAAGTTCAGTATGTAATAGTTCATATGAAATAGCTGCGGTATTGGTATACTGATCAATTCTCTTTTTTGCTGCCATATTCAATGCTCGACAATTTGGCGGTAACTTGTCAATTGTTTCATCGCACTTTAAAGTTGCATCTCCTATTTTCAGCAATCCTTTATGGGCGTCATCGTTTATTCTGAAAATATATATAAGTTTGTATGAAAAAGCATTTGAAAATTGTTCGTTCATAATAGTTTACCCCTCACTTAATCAACGACCTAAACTCAACATAGCACTTGTTTGTCCAATCTCTAATAATACATGGCACTGCATCCTTTGGAGTCATTTTTTCTTTGTCTTCAAAATCAAACAATACTAACTGTTCATATTCCTCTTCATGTTCTATTTCACTATATGGTGCAGTGTATGTTAATCCGTCCATTTGCCATATGTTCCAAGAAATAATGTATGCGATCTGCCATAGTTCATTAGAATTCGGCTCTCTATCAAATTTGTAAAGCATATTATCTACAAATGTATAAAGCAGATTTTCACGTGCAAGAAGTAAATTATCTCCTTGATATTCATATGCATAAGTACTCTGATACGCTTTTTTTACCCATTGCATCCAATTCTGCTCACTATCAATATTTTCATTAATGACACGTAACTTTCGATCAAGAAGTCCAATTCTTTTATTTACATCTGTAATCTTTATTCCCGTAACAGTATCGTATCTACTCACAAGATACGGTGCTTCCCCACAAGTTATTTCCAGGCGTTTAGCTCTTACATAATCCTGCCAGCTTTTTTTTGCTTTTCCAGGAAATATAATTTTTCCTTTGCATGGTTTCCATCTATCTCCTTCTGCAACATTAAAGACATTCTGTCTGCCAAACCACTGTTCATCAACTAAATTATTTTGCCTATTACAAACCCATGAAGGTGTAAATACTTCTGCCTTATCACGAGTCCTATTATTTTGTTCTGATTTTGCTTTAGTTACCCGAGGACGAATAGTGGCTGAAAATGCACCAGTTATTAAATCTGGTGTGATTTCGCACTCTGGCGAATATAAACTGCCATACTGCTCCACATAATCACTAGTTGCCCAAACAATATGTTTTTTAGTCGAACGATCTATTAAAAGCAATTCAAGTAAATTTTTGTTGATTTGTTGAATCGTATCTTCATTAATATCAATAATCATGTAAAACTCCCCGGTATTCCTTTTAGTTTATTATACCACATTCCAACTAAAAAATCAACTATTTAACTGATATAATCCACAGCAGCATCTGCTTTTTGTGAGAAACAGAAGAAGGGGTAATGGAATATCAAGAAAAAATGTTGGTTCGAGAGTGGCTCTAAACATGAGCTGCTTTTTGCTGATGTGCTTATGCTAGTATATAAATAGCCTGCAAGAAGAATACTGCGATTTTGTGCATTATGCCGATTTTCGAATTAGCTCTTGACTTTTTTTACTCCTCATGCTATAATCGCATTACAGCTTGTAAGCGTACCTGCTAACAAGCATACAAATTCACCATTAAAAAAAGTGAATAAGTCTTGCGTAAAATAAAAATGAAGGCAAAAAAGAAAAATCAAAGTAAGAATGAATAAAGCCTATGAGAAATGAGATTGCAAGCGTAAATTAAAATGAAATTAAGGTGAATCACATGAACATGAATAATCAGAACTTTGGAGAGTTCCTCCAGACCAAACGTGAACAGCAGAAGATAACCCTGCGCCAACTTGCTGAAAAGCTGGATTTATCTGCTCCGTTTTTGAGCGATGTCGAGAAAGGCAGACGTAATTCTCTCGATATGGATAGGTTAGTTATGCTCAGACAGATTCTCAACCTATCCGATGAAGAATATGAAACAATGCTGAATCTTGCAGGAAAACAAAGAAAAACGGTGGCCCCCGACCTTCCTGAATACATTATGGAAAGAGACTACGTGTCTGCTGCACTCCGCACAGCACGTGACCTTGATGCAGGTGAGGCAGAATGGCAACGTTTCGTGGAGGAGCTGAAGAACCGGAAAGGATGAATGACGATCCATGTATATTCCCACTATCAGAACTAAACAGAACCAACTTCCCATCCTGAAACGAGAAGAGATTGACGACATTGCCGAGCAATTCCTTATGGACTTTCAGCCGGAGGCATTAAAGAATCCAATGGAAGTCGATATTGACGGCTTTCTTGAACACTATCTGGGAGCAACGCCTGACTACCAATATTTATCCCATAACATGATTTATCTGGGAATGACAGTGTTTCAGGATACGAATCGTATTCCTGTATATGATCCTTATCGTGATCGTGCGGAGTATTTCAGTGCAAAAGCGAACACTGTCATATTTGATACGCGATTGGTAGAGGAAGCAAATCAGGAACATCGCTATCGTTTTACCGCAGGACACGAATGCGGGCATTTAGTTTTTCACACCCTGTACTTTGAACGACTAAACTTATTGCGTAAGCTATGGGGTGTCAAAAACGAAATGGTAATGCAGTGTCTTCGTATGGATCTTTCGTCATCAAAAAAGCGGGAGCTTAAAACAGACAATGACTGGATGGAGTGGCAGGCAAATCAGTTTGCAGGTTCTTTTCTGATGCCAAAATCGGCAGTGCTTTCTATTCTTGATGAGTACGGCACTTCATCGTATAGCATTATTAATTCTCTCAATGCAATGGCGGAAATTTTTAATGTGTCACATGAGGCAGTTCTCAATAGATTGAGAAATTTGGGCTTTGTCAAAAAGTCGGCAAGAATAACCATTGGCAATATAATGGTAAAATAATTCAATACAGCGGACAAGATGTCCGCTGTATTTTTGCTCTATATGTTAGCTGATTAGCTAACAAGAATACGGGAGGAGGTATTATATGACTGAAGGAGAATTTTTCACAACTCCGCAGACACATATCAAATTGGGAAAGCTTTGTAGAGACGAGCGTGGAAATCCTGCGATATCCGTCAAAAGAGGAAAGAAGAATGAGTACGAGACTGTCCCGATTACTTACTTGATAACACAACTTAGCAAGGCGCAGAAATACATGGAAGCGCAGTGCAATTATACAAGCTCCGAGTGAGTTGAGCCAAATGAGAGTTCAGCCGATGCGAGCATTCAGAATTATTCTGAATGTCCGTGTCGGCTTTTTTATTTTCCGTTTGCTAAAACACAAAAAACTGTCCTATAAGCATTGAACCCCATGTCCCGGACAAGACGTTAAACGATCCGCTGCTGCATACTGCACCGAGTGATCAACGGTGGCTCAACGGTCTGCAGCAGCACAAGAGAATATCACGGCTGTCATTTGAGCTGACGGCTGCAATCCGAATGGAGAAATCTGTTCTGGAATGCGGTCTGGTTTGTCATGCCCATTTGCAGGTCATAGGTTCCTCCATTCGAGAAAATGGAGGAATTTTTTATGACAACCAATGACAAGAAGTACAGAGTTCCGATTGAAATGGACAAGGAGTATGCCGAGCAGATTGGCATCGATTCCAGTGAAATTACCTACATCATGCTGGAGGGCAAGTACGCACCCGTCTACTTTGTAGAAATTGAGAACGAACAGCTTTATCACGAGCTGATGCGTCCAATCTGGAAGGAAGAGAAGGCACTCCAGCGGAGTAAGAAATGTGCAGTCAGCAATGAGAAAGGGAAACTGGTTCGCTGCGACGGCAACTGTGCTGCCTGCTCTTACATCAAGTCCGGTACACCGATTTCGCTTGACGCAATGGAAGCAACAGGCGGTTTCCGTAGTACGCAGGACGGTGTTTATCGTCAGCAGGATTCTGCAACATACACAGCAAGTGCAGCGGAAATCGTGGAAGATGCCATGCTGCTGGATGTACTCTGGGCGCATATCGGTGAACTGTCGAAGGAGAACCAGACAATCATCACAATGTTCAGTGAAGGGGCAACAGAGACCGAAATTGCACAGGCTGTCGGTATGAAGCAGACTACAGTCAGCTATCGCAAAAGACAGATTCTGAAGAATCTCAAAAAAATTCTGGAAGCCTTTTGCTAAAATCCAAAAAAGTGTCCGATTGCTTTTGAGGAGGTGAGAAATCATGAACGACAACACGAAAGAACTGATTGACACCCTGCTGGCAATCAGCGTGGTGGCAAAAAGACTGGCGACAAATCTGGCAAAGGAGGCAATGAAGAATGGAACCCATGATGAAAATCATCAACGCATTGGCTGCCCTTACTGCTGCACTGCAGGAGTTCACGGCACAGACCACTGAAGGCTATGTCAATACCTTCGAGGAAATCTACAATCCCGAAACGGACAAATCACAGACAACAGAAACACCGAAGGAACAGCCTGCACCGGAACAGAAAACTGAGACCGTTACCTTCGTGCAGCTTCGCAGCCGTCTGTCAGAAATCTCCCGTGCAGGACACACGCAGGAGGTCAAGGAACTGATTACCCGATACGGTGCGGACAAGCTCAGCGACATTGCCGAGGCGGACTACGCTGCAGTGCTGGAAGAGGCGGAGGGATTGGCATGAGTCACGCACTTCTCTCCCCCTCCAGCAGTGAACGCTGGATCAACTGTCCGCCCTCCG
>OGXG01000507.1_pt1 | contig 21538 bp, 13 predicted proteins | sample 1576251 | NCBI WGS metagenome assembly OGXG01 (sample SAMEA3541533, study PRJEB24748) | human gut metagenome | biome: human gut; feature: human-associated habitat; material: faeces | place: China | collected 2012
GTCAGCGCGATGTCATCATCTACAGCTTTACCATCCAGAACATCTGGCAGCTCGATCTTCTCCGCCGCGCGGTCGGAGCACAGGAAGTAGTCGATGCGCCAGCCGGCGTTGTTTTCCCGCGCATGGAAGCGGTAGCTCCACCACGAGTAGGCGTCCCGCTCGTCCGGATGCAGGGCGCGGAACGTGTCGGTGAAGCCGGCGTGCAGCAGCTCCTGAAATTTTGCGCGCTCTTCCGGGCTGAAGCCGGGGTTGCCGACGTTGCGCTTCGGGTTTTTCAGGTCGATCTCGGTCGCTGCGACGTTCATGTCGCCGCAGATCACGACCGGTTTGTGCCGGTCGAGCGAGCAGACGAACTCGCGGAACGCATCGTCCCACTGCATTCGGTATTCCAGCCGGCGCAGACCGTCCTGCGCATTCGGCGTGTAGACGCACACAAGATAAAACTCCGGGTACTCGGCCGTGATGACGCGGCCCTCCAGATCGTGCTGCGGCAGGCCGAGGTTATACTGCACGTCGAGCGGCTCGGCCTTTGTGAAGAGGGCAGTGCCGGAGTAGCCCTTCTTCTCGGCGCTGCACCAGTACTGGTAATACCCCGGCAGCTCGAGCGTGATCTGCCCGGGCTGGAGCTTCGTCTCCTGCAGGCAGAAGATGTCGGCGTCCAGCGCGCGGAACGCCTACTTGAGATTGAGTATCAGGCAAATCGTTAGCAGCATCAAGAAATTCTTGTGCTATTTTACCCAGAAGTTCTTCACGGGTAAACTGATTGTTGGGAATGTACTTATAGTCATCATTTTCCACATTCTCATCAAAATAAGGTACTTGCTTGAAAAGGCGAACCAGTTCAAAGAAGAAGTGTGCACGAATCACTTTCATTTCGGCTTTACGACTTTTAATCATCGGCAAAGCGTTCTCATCAAGCGTATTCATTACCCGCAATGCGCTGTTACAACGTTGCAAGCAACAATAAAGTTGAAACCATTTTTCGTCGGCATTGCCCCATGTAGCATCTATTTTAAAGGTTTCAAGCAGCGTACAAAAGTCTCCATCATTTACACCGCCACCACCTTTGTAGGCATTATCCGAACGTACTTCACCATACGTCCAATTGGTCATCGGCACCCAGTGCATATCACGATTAGGACCTTTCAATCCGGCATAAGCTGAAGTAACCAAAAGCTCTACACCATCGGCCGATGATAACAAATCGTCATTGAGTGTACCCTGAGGTTTAATATCTAGAAAACGACTCTCATCGCAACTTGCCAATAGTGCCATCACACCTACTGCAAAGATATATTTCAATTTCATAATGTTCTGTATTTAGGATAAAAATTAAAAACCAAGTGATAGACCGAATGTATAGGTACGAGGTTGGGGATATGGATAGCCCAATCCTTCCGGGTCGGCACCAGTATAATTAGTCAGCGTAAAAACGTTCTGTGCTTGCAGATACAAACGCAAATTGGAAAGATGCGCTTTCTTAATCCACTTATCCGGGAAAGTATAACCCACAGTTAGAGTTTTCAACTTCACATAAGAACCATCTTCAATAAAGAAAGTGGAACTGCGTGTTTCTACATTATTATCAACCACAGTCAATGCAGGGATATCACAATTATAAACTCCGGTTTGCTCATAAGCATTCCAAGCATGCATTGCATCCATCAAACGTACAGAGTGATTACCTGTCCAACCTTGAAAAAGGTCGGTATAAAACTTGGAATTGTTCCATGCATCGCGAATCATACCATTGAAGAATACAGAAAGGTCAAATCCTTTGTAAGATGCACCGATGTTCAAACCACCAATAAATCTAGGTTGGTCACTCCCTTGCCAATCCATATCAGCAGTATTGATAATGTTATCACCGTTAAGGTCTTTGTAGCGAATACGCCCTACGCCGGGAGCACCAATCTGTACATCATATTTGCTTAGGTATTCATATACCTCCTGTTTTGTTTTGAATACACCATCAGCTTTATAGGACATCCATGATCCGTAAGGTTGACCTACAATAGTTTTGTCCACACCATTACCACCTCCCCAAGTATATTTGATTACATCCGGAAGTTCGGTAATTTCATTTTTATAATAGGAAAGGTTGAACGAAATATCATACTTGAAATCCTTTATTTCATCTCGCCAAGTAAAGGTTGCTTCCACACCGCTATTATCCATACTGGCAGCATTGTACCATTTATATCCACCTTCACCGATCACTCCTATATAAGGTTTCTGGATTAACATACCAGTAGTCTTTTTTTGAAAATAATCCAGTGTCAGTCCCAAACGGTTGTCAAAGAAAGCAGCATCAATACCAAAGTTCAGTTGTTTGGTCTCTTCCCATTTCAGGTCGTTGTTACCCGAACGGTCTTTCTGTACTCCGGGCAATACCGTTGTACCATCCCCATTGAAATTGTATGAGCCATTGGACATGTTAGTGTAATAGAGGTTGTAAGTAGCATTGTTATCAATCTGATCATTACCATTTATCCCCCACGATGCACGCAATTTAAGATCTGAAAGCCAGTTTTGCGTACATTCCATAAATTTTTCACGCGATACTCTCCAACCGGCAGATACTGAAGGAAAGATAGCAGAATTATTCCCTTTACCGAAACGTGAAGAAGCATCACGACGCACTGTTCCTGATATAAGGTATTTATCATCAAACGCATAGTTCACCTTACCAAAGTAAGAGACCATAGCATAGGTAGAAGCATTGTTACTCACACTTTTTCCTTCAGTTACAGTGTCTAAGTAACGATAATCGAGATCTTCTATCACCAATCCGCGACCATATCCCTGTAAATGTTCACCATTCTCTTTCTTAGCTTCAGTTCCTATCACTGCACTGATATTGTTCTTCCCAAGGTCTATGCTATAATTGGCAGTGTTCGACCATACCCATTGCACGCTATTATCTTGTCGTACGGTCAGTTCATTTACATCTACCTTACGATCGGCTTCACTCCATTTGGGGACGAAAGTTGAGTTGAAACCGGTAGTATAGTTCAAACCAAATTGACTCTTCAACACTAGATTTTTAATGGGTTCCACTTCCAAATAAACATTGCCAAAGATACGCCAACTTTTGTGACGATTATTGGCTTCATTGTCTGTCAAGCGAATGGCATTCGGCTTATCCCCCAATATATCCACATAGCCACCGGCATACCCTCCATTTTCATCATACACAGGAATGGCCGGATGCTGGGCAATAACCAATTCTTCTATACCGGCAGGATTAAGATGCTCCAACCAGTGATTCACCGAAATACTTTCACCCACACGCACTTTACCATCTACAAAGCGAAAATTAGAGGCTAAACGCGAATTAAAACGTTCGTAGTCTGTATTACGGCAAAGACCATCCTGATTCATATAATTTAAGGTAAGAGCCACATTCCCATCCTTAAACCCTTTAGAAAGAGAAAGATTATAATTTTGCATTAAAGCCGTACCAAATATTTCCTTTGCCCAATCAGTGTTGCCCGACTTTATTTTCACTCCATTCTGGTCAAAATAATATTCTTGCAGTTGGGCCTTTTCTCCATTTCCATATACTACACTATTGGGATTGGTTCCAAAAGTATTTTTATAAGCCTGCCAATACACATCACCCCATTGGTAAGCGTCAAGCATATCAATACCACCAGTAAAAGTCTGGGCAGTGAGCGACATATCAAAACTTACTTTTACATCGCCTTCCTTAGCACGTTTTGTGGTGATAATAATGACACCATTGGCAGCTTGCGCACCATAAATGGCAGCCGAAGCTGCATCTTTCAACACCTGAATGGATTCAACATCATTGGATGAGATAATAGAAGCCACATTATCATGTGTCTGAACACCGTCTATTACATAAAGAGGAGAAGAATTGTTGATGGTAGTAATACCACGTAACTTAGTATCTGTGTTACCACCTCCGGGTTTACCATCAGTTGTTACGTTCATACCGGCTACACGTCCCTGCAAACCTGACATCACATTACCAGTAGGTATGTCAGCCACCTCTTTCATCTTCACTACAGCTACCGAACCTGTCAGACTGGCTTTCTTTTCAGCCATATAACCTGTCACAACCACTTCGTCAATCATCTTAGCATCCTCTTCCATCACTATCTTCAATGAAGGTTTAGCGGCAATAATTACTTCTTTATATCCTATATAAGAAATTGCCAATAATGCATTCGTTGGTACACTAAGAGTAAAGTTACCATCCAAATCTGTGATAGTTCCAGTTGATTTAGAATCATTTTGCACTACGGAAGCACCAATAATTGGTTGACCATCAGTCTTTGAAGTAACGTTTCCTTTCACTGTTATGTTTTGCCCCCAAAGGACTGACATGAAAGTAAACAGGAAACAAACGCTACAAAGAAGTTTTTTGTTCCTCATAATACTAAGCATTAGTTTGATGTTATTAAATTAAAAGTACGAATTTTACTAAATCGATGATGCAAATTACGGTTGATTTATATCAAACGACTGAAAAAAATGTTTCAAAGGCTATAACATTTGTTGCATAGAACGCTATTTTATAGGGTTTTATACATTATTCTTCGAAATAGAAGAATTATAGAATATCTATTCTCCAGTAAGTATGGAAAATATTACCTTTGCAGGTGATAAGAACTTAAAAAATGGAGTTAACTACTGGTTGTAGTCAACTGAAAAAATCAACGATATGAAAACAATCTCCAACAAACAACTCACGATTCAAGTATCTCCTCACGGAGCTGAACTCTGCAGCATCGTCGCCAATGGAAAAGAATATCTGTGGCAAGCCGATCCTGCTTTTTGGAAGCGACACTCTCCTGTCCTATTCCCGATTGTAGGGAGCGTATGGGAAAATGAGTATCGGAATGAAGGGATTCCTTATACGCTTACTCAACATGGTTTTGCCCGTGACATGGAATTTACTCTTATTTCTGAAAAAGAGGATGAAGTACGTTACCGCCTTGTCAGCAATGAAGAAACTTTGCATAAATACCCTTTTTCATTCTGTCTGGAAATAGGCTATCGCATCCAGGGAAAGAAAATTGAGGTTATGTGGGAAGTAAAGAATAGCGGTGAAAAGGATATGTATTTTCAGATTGGGGCACATCCAGCTTTCTATTGGCCGGAGTTCGATGCAAGCAATTCTGAAAGAGGGTTCTTCGGATTTGACAAGGAAAACGGTTTGAAATATATTCTCATTTCAGAAAAGGGATGCGCTGATCCTTCCACAGAATATTCTTTAGAGTTGACAGACGGATTATTACCACTGGACACGCATACTTTTGATAAAGATGCTTTGATACTGGAAAATGAACAGGTCCGTAAAGTTACCTTATATAATAAAGAGAAACAGGCTTATCTTAGTTTACATTTTAACGCTCCGGTAGTCGGTCTTTGGTCTCCACCTGCAAAGAATGCTCCTTTCGTCTGCATCGAACCTTGGTACGGACGTTGCGACCGCGCACATTATACTGGTGAATATAAAGATAAGGACTGGATGCAGCACTTACAACCGGAAGAGATATTCCAAGGAGGATATACAATTGAAATTGATGAATAATTGATGAATAAAAAGTAGCTGCCGGATTTCACATCTGACAGCTACTAAATACCTAATTCTAATCTACAAAACCTAACTTATAAATCTAACCTATGAATCCTTAAAAAGCAATCAATACTTGTTGCTTTCACTGAATCTATGCAAACATCTATTGTGTAACTTCTATTTCTATTATAAACCCAACCGATACGCATTGAATGAATCTACTTGAAATGAACCTCCTTTGCTATAAAAACACATACGGTTGTATGGTTCCGATGGAAAGATAAGATTAGTCATTGCTACCTTTCCTCCATTCAGGAATATTTCTACAGAACATTTATCAACAAAGACATCCAACGTATATTTATTCTCTTTCTTTATCGGTGCCCAGGTAGCTAATGCGAAATCATCTATATAATTGATGGAAGTCGTCTTTCTACGGTCGTGAACCTCTATTTCATGAGGTACACTCTTCTTTCCGAAATCCACGATACCACTTTTCGTCCGGTCCATAACCAATCTCTTTTCCGGAAGATTGAAGTAGATATCCACCTTTTCCCCTTTATCATTAAAGAGGCTGAATCCCATAATCTCCGCTTCCCCGGCGGTAATTTCCAATGCCAGTTCATAAGCACCATCATTATCAGCCAATAAAGAATCAATATGATAATCATTGGCAACCGTAAATGCCGGAATCTCTTTCTTTTCTTTTCGCAGAGTCTTTATCTCCGGTACCGGAGCTGCTGAAAGATAAATTTCATTGTCTTGTGTATAAAGGCTTAACTCACGCGGCAAAGCGTTAGCACTACGAAATTGCTTTGTCGGGACAATATTACAATATTGCCAGTTACTCATCCAAGGAACAGCAATCGTCCGTTCTCCAGTGTTTGAGAAACAAACGGTAGCATAGTGATCTTTGCCCCAATCCAACCATTTCGTGACATTCGACTGACTATCACAACTGAATTTCTTTCCATCAAAGTCTCCTGTAAAGTATTGAGTGGCACTTCCTCCGAAATAACATCCCGGATTGACGTTCACTATCAATGCCCATTTCTTACGGTTCAGATCTCCATCTACCGGAAGTTCCACCATGTCCGGACATTCAAATTGACAAGGTTGCACTCCGTATCCTTCTCCGAAGCTGCTCATATAGTTCCAGTCCTTCAGATTCTTAGAGTCATAGAAACGCATTTCCTTATCGGCGGAGACAATCATCACCCATTTATCTTCCGGTTCATACCGAAACACTTTCGGATCACGAAAATCTTTCAAACCATCAGCAGGGCACAAGATGGGGTTCTTCTCGTATTTAGTAAATGTCCGTCCGTTATCCTTGCTAAAAGCAAGACATTGGATCTGCCCGTTTTTGTCACTGGCAGAAGTATAAAAAACCAGGATGCTCCCTACTCCATACCCCGCTACATTCTCCTGATCGACAATAGAGCTGCCGGAAAAGATATGTCCCAATGTATCACGGGCAATAGCTGGGGCCAAATGTTCCCAATGTACAAGGTCCTTACTGACAGAATGTCCCCAATGCATATTTCCCCATTTAGAACCGTAAGGGTTATATTGAAAATACAAATGATATTCTCCATCTTTATACACCAATCCGTTGGCATCATTCATCCAGCCATAGAGAGGAGTATGATGGTAAACAGGGCGGAACTTTTCCGTATTGGCTGTATCAAAAGTATCAGATAGCTTGATTTCTTTCCAGCAAAGTGCATCCTTTGATTTATTACGAACACGGACGGTGGCAGCCTTCGCTCCGGCAGGCAAAGCAAAGGGAACAAAATAATCCACTTGAGTCTGTGCCAGACGAATATCCATATCGGTATCCGCAGCCTCTCCGGTATCAAGCAGAACCTGACTTTCCGCAGCTTCCTCTTCTATAGGAAGCAATATATAATTAGTCGGATTGGTGATATGGATGACAGTCAGGCTATCGCTTTTCTGTTCCAAGGTCAACTTGCTTTTTGTTGTGTGGCAATAAGTCAGTCCGTAAGAGACTGCTAACGCAAGTATTGCACCTTTACATAGTTTCATCCAAGGGTTTGTTTTCATGGCAACAAAGTATTCCTAGTTTATACAAGCTTTTAATCTAAAATAGACGAAGGCAAAGATAGGGGGTATCTTCGCCTTCGTCTATAAACTTTGTTTCAAAGGGTATCAAATTTGATACAAATCCTAAGAATTTTCTTTTTATCATCCAAAAATAAAGACCTGCAACCTCTTTGTTTTCCTGAATTTATTTTTCTACTTTTGAAGCAAATCTTTATTCTTCTACTTATGCCAGCAAATAGAAATGCCTTAATTCGTTATAAAACAATTGATAACTGTCTGCGTAATCCTTATCGACGCTGGACGTTGGAAGATTTGGTAGATGCTTGCTCGGATGCTCTTTATGAATACGAAGGCATCGATAAAGGCATAAGCAAACGTACGGTACAGATGGATATACAGATGATGCGCAGCGAGAAGCTGGGTTATAACGCTCCGATTGTAGTGTACGAAAATAAATACTATAAATACGAAGATCCGGAATACAGCATTACACAAACTCCGCTGAACGAACAAGACCTGAAAACGATGTCGGAAGCCGTGGAAGTGTTACGGCAATTTAAGGGTTTCTCCTATTTCACGGAAATGAGCGATATAATCAACCGCCTGGAAGACCATGTCGCTTCTGCCCGGATGAAAACCACTCCTGTCATTGACTTTGAAAAGAATGAATCATTGAAAGGACTGGATTATCTGGATACGATCTATCACGCGATTGTAAACGAGCATCCGATACAGCTCAAATATCGTTCGTTCAAGGCACGTTCGGCCAACAGCTTTATTTTTTATCCTTATCTATTAAAAGAGTATCGTAACCGGTGGTTCGTTTATGGTGTCAGAGGAAACGGACGGATCTTGCAAAATTTAGCTTTGGACAGAATACAATCATTGGAAGTTCTGCCACAACAACATTACATAAAAAATACGTTCTTCGATCCGAACACGTTCTTCGATGATCTGGTAGGAGTCACTAAAAACTCCGGAAGCGTAGCGGAGAAAATCGGTTTCAAGGTAGCCGCTGCCGAAGCACCTTACATCATAACCAAGCCTATACACCGCAGCCAGCAAGTGGTGGAAAGATTGGCTGACGGAAGTGTCATACTGGAAATTGAAGTCGTCATCAACCATGAGTTAGAACGAGTATTCTTCGGATATGCCGAGGGAATACAAGTTCTTTATCCGAAGACTCTGGTAGAATTGATGGGTAGGAAACTAAAAAAGGCTGCCGAACAATATACCCATTCAAAATGAAAAGGGAACACGTCCAATTATCCTATCTGACATTCAAGAAAAACAAAAAAGCATGTGAGATCCTGTCTATTGTTCAACTATGGAGAACTTGTTTATTCTTCAAGTAAGGCTCTCGCACATTCGTACCCTTCCTGATAAAACTCTGTCAACTTTTGCACATCTTTCTCGATGCGGTCTACGGCTACAGGTTTTAACGGGCGAATAACGATAATCTGTCCTTCATCCTCCATGCGCTCTACCATTTCCAACTGCTCATTATAAACAGCACACCGCCGACTTAACGCTTCGCGCAACTTCGGATATTTCCGATATACAAACGAAGGGATACGAATGTCTTTCGAATCTTTCCGATACCCCCGGTTACGGGTGAGTACCACAACATTTCTCGTGCAGCCATCCGTAATGGCTCTTTGCAAAGGAATGGAATCTACAATTCCTCCGTCGAGCATGGGAATCCCGTCTACATAAGTAATAGGACATACAAAAGGGAGACTGCTGGATGCGCGGACAATATCAATCACCCTGCGACTGTCTTTTTTCTCTTCGAAATAGTTGGCTTCTCCCGTGATGCAATTCGTAGTCACCATCACAAAACGTTCCGGTGAAGCAAAATATGTTTCATAATCGTAAGGAAGAATATGTTCGGGGAACTCATTGAATAATAGATCAAAGTCCAATATATTACGCTTTTTGAGCAAATGTTTCAGACCGATATAATCATACTTCTCCAACAAGTCAATGTTGCTGTACTTGGCACGTCCCCGTTGCCGTGATGCATACGACAACCCGTTGCACGCACCGGCAGACACTCCTATCGCATAGGGAAACCGGATATCGTGATCCATAAAATAATCAAGCACACCGCAGGTGAATACTCCGCGCATTCCCCCGCCTTCCAACACTAATCCCGTAGATTCATCAATTTTCAAGTCCTTCATTTTTATCTCCCGTATTCTTATTCCGGCGGATTACCAGCAAAGATGACAATTCACGCATCACAGCCTCATCCTCGGATAATTTCGTATAAGAAAGATGGCTCATTATCAATAACCCGTCTTTCTCTTCAGTCACTAAATCTTCTACTCCCGCAAACCACACTATCATCGTTTGTTCCGGATAACGCACCTGCAAATCGTCAATGCGTCCACGGAACTCTTCATCATCCGTATCAAAAAGGAAAAGACGCACCGAATGTCCGTTCTGCAACATCTTATCCAAATAGGAAAAAAGAAACAGATCAATCATTCCGCCGAGTACGAAACTGACCGTCGAGCCTTCCCGATACTGACGATTGACAAATACGGCCACGGGACATTTCACCTGCTCCATAATCTCATCAATCTTATCCCGGAAGAGCGTTAACCATAAAATTGCTCCCGGAGTTCCCGGCATATCCGAACGATAATGACTCCCAGCTCCCAAAAGCAGCATATCAGGATGTTCGTTACGGACAAAATGGATGATTTCCTGTACAAGTTTGTCTGTCACCCGATAATGGTTATCTACCTGGATATTCAATCTCGCTGCCTGTTGATTGAGCAAAGCAAAACTCTCGCTGGCATAATGTTCGGCATTCAACGGATTCAGATCCGTGCCCACCGTATAGTGTGCTGCAATCAAATGATTTTTCTTCAACTGCTTCCCAAATAACAAATCATAAATGGAAAGCAACACACGCCCGGATTCCGGACGCCCGAAACAAAATATCAATTTGTGCTTCAAAGATAATTTTTCTTCCCGACGTACGAAAATATGTTCCACCAAATGAAGCAAAGGAGTAGTCATAAAGGTCGTAACTAGCGCCATAATGACCAAAATTACGAATATAGAGGGAGGAAGAACTCCCATTTCATAACCGATATTCAAAGCGACAAGCTCCATCAATCCCCGTGTATTCATCAATGTCCCTATCGTCAAACTATCCTTCCACGACTCACCCACCAAACGGGCGGCAATGGCACATCCACCCAGTTTGCCGACAACAGCAACCGTCACCAACAGTAAACATACCATCCACAACTCCGGACTGTTTATCAAACCGATTTCCGTGCGCAATCCGGTGAAGGCAAAGAACAGAGGTAAAAAGAATACTAATGAAATATCCTCCACCTTTTCCATCATCACCTTCCGGAAACCCAGATTGGACGGCATCACTACCCCTGCCATAAAGGCTCCGAACAGTGCATGAATACCAATAATTTCGGTCAGGCAAGAAGAAATAATAAGAATGAGCAGAATAAATGCCACGAATGTTTTATTGATTGCTTCCCGGTTGGCATATACTTCTCCCACTTTCTTCAGAAACGGTCGAACAACCAAAAACATGACCGCAATATAGACAACTGCCAGCCCCACTGAATAAAGTGCACTGGCAAAACTTCCTGCTTTGGAGATAGCAATCACCACTGCCAACAGACACCAGGCTGTCACATCATCATTGGCAGCGGAAGCAATGGTCAGCGTCCCTAAAGGAGTCTTCGTCATATTCCGCTCCTGAATGATGCGCGCCAATACCGGAAAAGCGGTGATACTCATAGAAATACCTATAAACAAGGCAAATGGAAGAAACGGAGTTTGGGCAGCTGCATATTCTTCGTACACCCAGTAAGAAGACAAGATGCCCAGGAAGAAGGGTACTAGGATTCCGGCATGGCTAATCACCAGCGTTTCATTGATTTTATTTTTCAGTACACTGAAATCCAGCTCCATACCGATGACAAACATAAAAAGGATCAGTCCCACCTGACTCAACAGTTCAAGATTGGTAAGCGAGTGTGCCGGAAAAAGGAAATGAAAAGCATCTGGAAAGAAAAAGCCGAGTACGGAAGGTCCTAATACAATACCGGCAACAATCTCTCCAATCACTCCCGGTTGCCCGATCAGACTGAACAAATAGCCAAAAAGACGCACCATCAGCAGTACGGCTATAATCTGAATCAACAAGGTAGTGAGCGGATGATGAAGATTATCCTGTATAAACTGGAGAAACATAGTGAATGGATTCCCCTGTACTATGTTCTGCGCATTTACCGCATAGTGCGAAAACCGGTCACCCTCTTCAATAGCAACATAAATCAACCCTCCAAACAGGAGTAACATCAGTACATAAATGACATAATTCTTCCGGGCCCTGTTCCGCATAAACTTTATTTTTACGATTTGTGCATATTTATGGTAAAAACAAACGAAAAAGGCAGATAGTTTGGCGAAAATAACAAATTCTCAAATAAAATCTTGTTTTTTTGCTTCAATCTATGTAACTTTAGGCTAGCTTAATTGTTTAAGGAGGAAAAAATCAAAAAAGTCCTGCCCGCAGGCAAGCACCATGAGAATACAGTTTGAGATTAAAGAAAATTTGCCGGAAATTATCGAAGAAATCTTACACTCTGATAAGTGGCAAACTTCCGTGAAGGAAGAACTGAGCGGTCGGACGACCGTTGTGATCCGTGACCAAGCGTATGGTTCAGAAGCTACCATTGAAATTTATGCTACATCTATTGAAATCAAAACCGCATGGTCAAAGTACTCCTATCGTATATTTGTAACCAACGATATTGTATGGTGCGAATATAACGGTGCCTATCGTGGTCTGTTGGAACAAGTGCTCCTACCTACTATTACTCCTAAAGAAAACCTGCTCAATTCTGACGTGACTGAAAGTTCGCTCTACGGAAATGAGCATAAGAAATTGAGAGAGTATGCAGAAGATAACCTGAAACTGAAACAATTCCGCAGGGAAAACTTCAATGAACAGAAGAATGGAACCGCTCCATTCGATCATCCCAAGCGTGTGTATGATGAGTTTATCAAAGAAGATTATGTAGTAGCACCCAAAGAAGAAGAGAACAAATAATCTGTACTTAATGCTTTACCTTGTGCCATCGTATTGGCACTCCAGTGCCACCATATTGACACAGTCGTGCCAGTAAGGTGGCATGATTGTGCCAATAAAAAAGGTTGAACAATTATCAAACGCTCTCTCTCATAAATTTTATAGCCGTACCCACTACCTCCAACCCGGGTCACTTCCAAACGGTATCTATTTACCGGATGCACATACACATACATGATTCCCACTAAAAGCAGTAAGACAAAGCAACTAACACCTATTACTTTTTTATTTCTCTTCATATTCGTATGGTTTCAACTCCCAGGTATCATCGTAATAATAAGTGGAAGATCCTCCTGTAGCTATAATTCCCCGTTTTCCGGTAGAAAAACATACAGCTTTCGAGCGTGTGCTTCCTTCGAAATCGGTCAAATCCTCCCCATCCCACAGGTCTGTCAAAGGGTCGTAAATCCAGTAGTTAGAGCGGTAACTGCTTCCTGCAGTCTGTCCTAATCTCAATTTTCCTTTATCTTCCTCTGTGTCCTCTGCGTCCTCTGTGGTGAAATAATCTGTGTAAATCTGTGTAATCTGTGGTGAAACTTTCCTATATTTGTAGCCAAAACAATTTAATATTAATTTCATAGGAATGAAAAAGACAATCCTTATTGCTGCTTTAGGCTTGTTCAGCCTAAACATCATGGCACAAGATGCAAAACCTGAAGAAGGTTTTGTTTTCACGACAGTGAAAGAAAACCCGATTACTTCTATCAAGAATCAAAATCGTTCGAGCACTTGCTGGAGTTTCTCAACTCTCGGATTCATTGAATCAGAATTGCTTCGCTTAGGTAAAGGCGAGTATGACCTGTCTGAAATGTTTGTCGTACACAAAACGATGCAGGATCGCGGAGTAAACTATGTACGCTATCATGGTGACAGTTCTTTCTCCCCGGGCGGAAGTTTTTATGATGTAATGTACTGCATCAAGAATTATGGTATTGTTCCTCAAGAGGTGATGCCGGGTATCATGTACGGTGACACGTTGCCGGTGCATAACGAACTGGATGCTGTTGCTTCCGGTTACATCAATGCTATTGCGAAAGGTAAGTTGAGCAAACTGACTCCGGTATGGAAAAACGGACTAAGCGTTATTTATGATACTTATCTGGGAGCATGCCCGGAGAAGTTCACATACAAAGGCAAAGAATATACTCCGAAGACTTTTTCTGAATCACTGGGATTGAACTGTGACGACTATGTATCACTGACTTCTTATACACATCATCCATTCTATTCTCAATTCGCAATCGAGATTCAGGATAATTGGCGCAATGGTTTATCCTACAACCTGCCTATCGAAGAGCTGATGGCTGTAATGGACAATGCTGTAAAGAAAGGTTATACCTTTGCATGGGGTAGTGACGTTAGCGAACAGGGATTCACACGTGACGGTATCGCCGTTATGCCGGATGTAAACAAAGAATCTGAACTTTCCGGTTCGGATATGGCTCGCTGGACCGGCCTGACTGCTGCTAACAAACGTCAAATGATGACAACCAAACCATACCCGGAAATCGACGTCACTCAAGAAATGCGCCAAGTTGCTTTCGACAATTGGGAAACTACGGACGACCACGGAATGGTAATCTACGGTATCGCTAAAGACCAAAACGGAAAAGAATACTTCATGGTGAAGAATTCTTGGGGTAAATCAGGCAAATACAATGGTATCTGGTATGCTTCCAAAGCATTCGTTGCTTACAAGACTATGAATATTCTTGTACACAAAGACGCACTGCCTAAAGAGATTGCTAAAAAACTGGGAATCAAATAAACGAGTACCCGTCCTTTATAAATAAAAAGCCTCATTAGCTACGAATAGCTTCTGAGGCTTTTTTAAGCAGTTATTTTCCGGGATTACTCCATGTTATCGAAACAAAAGTAAGACTGCAGCTTTTTTCCTCCAAATAGAATCGACCAAAGAACGGATTTCAACAGTAAACAGTTTTGTTCTATTTTTAAGATTCTACCGTTTGACAGTGGCTATGAATCAAATCAAGCAGAGAATAAAATGCATAAATTAATGCAAGATTATACACATACAGCCCCTTATTATGCATAAATACAAGGAAAAACAGACGGTCTTTATGGTATAAATGCACCCTTGCTTTTAATGAAACGCATGAAGTCGTTGGTGTCAATGTTGAGCGAGAGGCGGGTCTCTTTGACTTCGACCACCTTCTGGTTCTTCTTGGCTTCCTTCTCCTTCTTCTGCTGTTCAAAGCGGTACTTGCCGTAATCCAGCACCTTGCACACAGGCGGAACAGCCTGCGGGGCGATCTTGACCAGATCAAGTCCGGCGTCCTCAGCAGCGCGCATGGCCACCTGAATGCTGACCACGCCCTTCTGCTCGCCGTCGGCTCCGATCAGGCGAACCTCACGGTCACGGATCTGACCGTTGATCTCCAGTTCCTTCGACTTTCCAGCGGTAGCGATAATGAATGCACCTCCAAACAATAGTCCATAGTGTTGCGTTTTTTGGCATAGAAAACGCGGCCGCCCCAGTTTCGGGACAGCCGCGCGAAATTCACTCAAGAGCACGATTCGGTCTACAAGACGAATCGGTTCAGGGTATAGCCCGGGGATTCTTACCCCTCAAGGCGAGCGCGGCACAGGCCGTAGCTGCTTTCTTTACTCGAACATTTTACCACACCCCGGGGAGGCTGTCAAGCATTTTTATGCGGGAATTTGAAAAATATTCTTAAACTTCAATCAGCTCCCCCAGCTCCAGCGAATATATCCCTTTATAAGTCACCCTCCGGGGGGCAAAGCGCTTATCGATGGCCCTGGCGTAGAGTTCCAACTGAGCGCGGTAGGCTCGGACGAAGTCGGCAGGAGTCTTGCGGCGGTCCGTCTTGTAGTCCAGAAGCTCGAGGTGGTCGGGGTAGATGAGGACGATGTCCGCGATGCCCTGCACCAGCACCCCGGCGTCGGCGGCAGGGCCGTCGGGCAGGGCGCGGCCCTGGGCAGCCATGACCTCGGCGGCAGGCAGCGACGTGATAAAAGCCAGCTCCCGCAGCACATCCTCTGCCCCGCAGATGCGGCGGAACGCCTCGCTGCGCACAAAGCGGAGTATCTTATAGACATCCAGCTTCCCGGCAATGGCGGGGGACGTGAGCTGCGCCGCCGCCTGACGCTCCCGCTCGGCGCGGACGGCATCCAGAACGGCGTCGTCCTCTGCGTCCCGCACAGCGGCCAGCGCCCCGAAGTCGGCGTGCTCGAGGAAGGCATGGAGAGCCGTACCCATCTCGGCGGCGGTGAGGCCGTCCTTCGAGAGGAAGCCCGGGCGCTCGAGGGTGGTCTGCTCAGCAGCGTGGACGAGGCTGGTCACGCTGACCTTGGCCGGGATGTCCGCCAGCGCTGCCGCCGGATACCGCCAGCCGAAGCCCTGCCGCAGCGTCTCCACAAGGGCCGGGTCGGCCTCGGGCCGGGGCGGCTCTTCCGCCTCGGCGGGGGCTTCTTCGGGCGGGAGGACATCGGCCTGCACTGTGAGGGCGATGGTGCTTCTGGTGTCCGCAAAGGGCAGCTCGAGGTTCCCCGCCAGACGGCGGAGAGGCCCGCCGTTGGGGTGGACGAGGAGCGCCGCCCGCAGCCAGTCGGCGAAGCTGCCCGCCTGAGCGTTCAAGGTCTCCCCCGCCCCGGCGGCGAGGAAGGCGGCGGCTTTGGCGAAGGGGTTGGACGTCCGGCCAATGCCCAGCGGGACCGTCAAGATCAGCTTATCCTGCGCCCGGGTGAGGGCCACATACAAAAGCCGCATCTGCTCGCTCCGCATCTCGGCGGCATGGACCGTGGAGAGGGCGGTATAGGCCGCCGTCTTATAGGCCCCCTCGCCGCCCTCGGGACGGAGACGGAGGCCCGCGCCGCAGACACGGTGGAGCAGGACAGGCTGGCGGGTGTCGGCGGCGTTGAACTGCCGGGCCGTGTCGGCCACGAACACCACCGGGAACTGCAAGCCCTTGGAGCGGTGGATGGTCATGATGGTGACGCAGCCGGGCCGCGCCCCGCCGGGGGCAGTCTCCTGCCCGGTGGAGCCCGCCAGAGCGGCCGCGTCGATGGCACGGACGAGGGCCGAGATGCCGCCCGCGCCCGCCCCTGCGCAGAAGGAGGCGAAACGCCGTGCGTCCTCCCGGCGGCGCTGGCCGTTCTCCATGGCACCGAGGGCGGCGAGGTAGCCGGTGGAAACAAAAATTTCTTCCAGCAGTTCCTCCACCGGCACGCTCCGGGCCATCCGGCGCAGGGCCGTCAGACGCTGGTAGAACGCCTGCACCCGGCGGGTGAAATTATCCTCCGCCCCGCTCTGGACGGCCTGCAGGACTGCGCCGTAGAGGCTGATGCGGGTGCGCTTATCGGGCGTCTGCGCCCCGGCCCGGAGACGGACGAGGTCGTCGTCCGTGAAGCCGAACATCGGCCCCAGCATAGCGGCAGCGAGATAGATGTCCTGCGCGGGGTTGTCGATGACCCGCAGCAGGGCGATGAGAGGGCGGATGTGGGGCGCGTCCAGCAGGTTCTCCCGGGCGTCGGCGTAGACCGGGATGCCCCGGGCCGTCAGAGCCTCGGCGTAGGCCGGAAAGTCGCCTCTCGCCGCCAGCAGGACACAGCAGTCCTCGTACTGCACCGGGCGGGTGGTGCCGCCGTCCCGCACCGGCTCACCGGAAGCCACCATCACCTCGATGCGGTCGGCGATATATTTTGCGTCCGTCTCGGCGGCATCGTCGGGCAGGAAGTGGACCTCCACGCTGCCCTCGTACGCGCCGGGTGCGCCGCAGACGAGGCGCTGGCCGTCGCCGTAGGCCGTGTCGCCCAGAGCAGGCGTCATGAGCTGTTCGAAGATAAAGTTGATGCCCGCCACCACCTGCGGGGCAGAGCGGAAGTTGGCGTCCAGCGCCAGCATGGCGTTCTCGCCGGGCCTGCCGTCTTCGGGCCGGGGGCGGGCCTCGCCGCCGGGCAGGAGGGGCCAGCTCTCCAGCTTTTCCCGGAAGATGCTGGGGTCCGCCTGACGGAAGCGGTAGATGCTCTGCTTTAAGTCGCCCACGAGAAAGAGGTCATCCCCTGCCGGGCTGGCCAGACAACGGTAAAGGGCGTCCTGCAGGGCATTCGTGTCCTGATACTCGTCCACCATGACGGCGGCGTAGCCCTGCCGGATGCCCTGACACAGCTCGGTGGGCTGGCCGTCGGCGTCCCGCAGGAGCCGCAGGGCCAGATGCTCGAAATCGCTGAATTCCAGCAATCTTCTCTCCCGCTTCCGGGCCGCAAAGCGGGCGTCAAAGTCCCGCACGGCGGCAAAGAGGGCACGGAGGCAGGGTTCGGCTGCTTTCCGGTCAAGCTCGGCTTCGTCGAGGCTGCAACTGATGAGGTCTTCGATTTTCTCAAAGAGCTTTGCGGCCTCGTCGGCCCGGGTCTTGACGGCGTCCTTGTGCTCACCAGTGAGCCGCTTTTTCATATTTTTGAGGCCGGGGGCCTGTTCCATGCCGAGGACATAGGGCGTCAGCCTGTCGTAGAGGGGCGTCCATTCCCCCGCCCCGGCCAGACGCTCCACCTCGCCCAGCAGGGCGGCGGAGTTTTCCAGCCGCTCGAGGGGTTCGGCGAACTTCTCGTTCACTGCCGCCACGGCCTTTTCCTTGGCGGCGGGGGTCTTTTTGCTGGCCTCGGCGTCGGCCTGCGCAGTCACGAAGTCCTCCCTGCAGTCGTTCAGCGCGGCGCAGAGCAGCTCCTTTGCAGCCCGGGCAGAGCGGGCGGCCTCCTGCATCAGAATATCATGCCAGCAGGTGCGGGCAAAACCGTTCTCGTCCTGCCACGGGGCCAGCATCTTGTCCAGCTTTTTATCGTAGTCGGGCAGGGCGCGGAGGAAGTCATAGACCTGCAGGACGGCCTCCCCCGCCGCCTTGTCGGTGCGGCCCTTGCCGTAGAGGTCGGCAAAGGCGCAGAAGTCCGCATCCTGATAGGCCGCTTCCAGCGTCTCGGAGAGGGCCGCGTTCCGCAGCATCTCCACGCTGCCGGGGTCGGCAGGGGTGAAGTCCGGCGGGATGTCCAGCGCCTGAAAGTGCTTGTGGAGCAGGTCGAGGCAGAAGGCATCGATGGTGCAGATGGGGGCTCTCTGCAACAGCATCCGCTGGCGGCGGAGGGCCGTGTTGCCCGGCTCTGCCTGACTGCGGCGGAGCAGCGCCTGCCCGATGCGGGCGCGGAGCTCTGCGGCGGCGGCGTTGGTGAAGGTGACAATGAGGAGCCGGTCGGCGTCCACGGGATGTTCCGGGTCGGTGATGAGCCGGACGGCCCGCTCCGTCAGCACGGCGGTCTTGCCGCTGCCGGCGGCGGCGCTCACCAGCAGCGCACCGCCCCGGTCGTCGATGGCGGCACGCTGGGCCGGGGTCCATTTTGTCTCGCTCACTGGTCTTCCTCCTTTTTCTCTTCCGGTTCAAAAGGCTTTGCAGGGGCGTCCAGCGCCCGCTCTCCGATGCCCTCCTCATGGCAGCAGATGAAGCCGTAGTCGCACCACCGGCAGGGGCTGCGGCCCGTGACCAGCGGCTCGGCGGCGATGCAGCCGCCGTAGAGCTGTTCGCCCATCTGGGTCACGAGGTCGTCCAGATGGAGCTGGATGCGGGAGAGCTTGGCCTTGTCGGCGCGTTTCTCTTTCTGGTAGGGGCTGGGTACACCGCCCCGGAAGCTGAAGGGCAGATACCGCCCCGTCTCCTCGGCGTCCATGGCGTCAAAGACTTTCTGCTCGTCCCGGACGAGGCCGTCCAGCTTGTATTCCATGCTCCGGGCGGCCTTGCCCCGGGTGGTCGTCTCGGGGGCCGGGTCGGCCAGCAGGTACAGCACACCCGCAGGCTCTGCCCCGGTAAAGCGTCCGTCGGCGTCCCGGGTCAGACTGAACAGGTAGAGCAGCATCTGACAGTCGAGGCCGCAGTAGACTTCCCGCAGGTCGAGCTTTTTCGTGCCGGTCTTATAGTCCACCACCCGCACCCAGCGGGTGCCGTCGTCCTCGATCCACTCGTCGGCGCGGTCCACGGTGCCGATGAGCTGCACCGTCCGGCCATCCGAGAGGCGGTAGGTCTGGCCCCGCACGGCGTCCTCGCCGGGGCCGATCTTCAGCTCACAGGCCACCGGTTTGAAGCTGGACTGGCGCTGCTCGTCCCGCAGGTAGCAAAGCAGGCCCGTCATGCTCTTTTTGAGGCGGGAGAGCAGATAGGCGAAGCGGGCCGTGTCCTCGGGGAGGTAGCGCTTTGCGTACTCATCTACGAGAAGCCCGGCCAGCGCCGCCATGGCCTCGTCGTCGAGGTCGAGGAAGGGCTGTAAGCCAGCGCAGGGGTTGTCAGGGCCGGGGTGGGGGTCGAGGGCCATCTGGAGCACCCAGTGCATGAGGGTGCCGCTCTGGTCGGCGGAAAGCTCCGCCCGCTTCCGGGGGCGCAGGCCCAGCACGTACTGCAGAAAATAGCTGTATCGGCAGGTGTAGTATTTTTCGAGCTGACTGGGCGAGATGCGGAGCCGCCGGCCCAGCAGCGTTTCCAGCGCCTCGAGGTCGCTGACCTGACGGGGGCTGCGGCCCGCCATCCGGCGCAGGAGGGCGAGGCCCTCGGGTTCTGCCCCGCCGGGGGCATGAAGGGCCTCGGTAAGGCTGGCGCGTTCGATCTCCGTCAGGGGCCAGCCGCCGCCCAGCACGTCGAGGCCGTCGGCGGCAGTGGCGGCAAGGTCGGTCAGGTCGAGTTCCGGTACACCCGGTCTCAGCACGTCCACGATGGGATCGAGGGCGGCGCAGAGGGTCTGGCCCTGCCCCTTCGGCCAGCTGAGCCAGAGGCCTCTGGCCGGGGCGGTGAGGGCCTTATAAAAGCAGACCTGTTCCCGCACCACCCGGTTCTCGAAGCAGTCCGGAAGCTCGATCTCCTGCGCCATCAGGGCGTCGCGGTCGGCGTGGGTCAGCAGGCCCGTCTCGCCGGGCGCGGCGGGGAATTCGCCCTCGGAGAGGCCCAGCACAAAGACATAGTCCGGTGCGTCAAGGCGCATCTTGCCTGCGCTGGCCAGCACCACGGCGTCCAGCGTCTGGGGGATGTGTCCCAGATCCGAAGTGCGGAGCAGCAGGCCGAACAGGTCCTCGTACTCCGCCACCGTGACGGTCTGTTCCCCCAGCAGGCGGGCCATCTCGTTGAGCAGGCCCATGACGACGTTCCACTCCCGGGCAGCTTCCTCCGCTGCCGGGATGCCCCGCTCGGCCCGGATGGCCTCGATGAGGCTGGTTTGCTGATCTTCGGCCCCCAATTCTTTGAGGCAGAAATAGAGGGCCCGGCTCATCTGCTCGGCATTGGCGGAGCGCAGCTTGCCCCGCAGGGTGTCCACGGCCCCCACCAGCAGGGCACGGGCTTTCTCGGCCCGGGCCAGGTTGGCAGTATCCTCCTCAGTGGGTTCCATATCGCCAAAGCCCCTGGGATTTTTGGTAAACTCCCCCCGCCAGGCCGCCGCATTGGGCGACCAGGTGTAGGCGTAGTTTTCCAGCGCGCATACCTGCTCTTCCGACAGCGCACACAGCCCGGTCTTGGCCAGCACGGTAAGCTGCTCGGTCATGTCCGCACCCCGCAGCAGGGCCAGCAAGGCCCGCACCGCCGTGGCCGGGGCGCTGAATTCCGGGGTGGTGGGTTCATCGCAGTACAGGGGGATCTCCGCCATCCGGAACTCATACCGGACTGCGGCACGATACTTGGCGATATCGCGGCAGACCACAGCGATCTTTCCGCACCGCACGCCCTGCCGCATCAGCCGCCGGATGGCACCGGCAGCGGCACGGGCCTCCTCCTCCC
>OGXG01000517.1_pt1 | contig 21364 bp, 28 predicted proteins | sample 1576251 | NCBI WGS metagenome assembly OGXG01 (sample SAMEA3541533, study PRJEB24748) | human gut metagenome | biome: human gut; feature: human-associated habitat; material: faeces | place: China | collected 2012
TTGTACCAATTATTAGGGGATTAGTTAAATGGTATAATAATGGTCTCCAAAACCACTGTTGGGAGTTCGATTCTCTCATCCCCTGCCATTTATGTTATTAAAAGAACTGATGATAGTTCTTTTTTTGTTTACATGCTTATAAATGAATGATATAATATTTCGACAAGGAGAGATAATATGGCAACTGAATATTTGGAATTACCTTTGAAAAATGGAAAACCTTTGAAAATTAATTATGATAAATTTAATGATGTCAGAGAAGAATTGGAATCTTTTCTGGAAGATGAGGATTATATGAATAATAGAAGATTTGCTAAGAAAGTTTTATTTTCTCAAGAAATTAAATTTAATAATACTATTGAAGGAATTACAGATGACTTACTAATCATAGAAAGGGTTATTAGTGATGCTTCTTGTATTAAGGATGTTAAACAAAGAAAGAGAATTATTAATCTTTACAATGGCTATAAATATATATTAACACATAAAACAATTGATGAAAAACACTTAAAGGAATTATATGGTATTTTAAGTGATGGACTACTTGAAAAATGTGATATTGTTAAGATGGGAGATTTGTATAGAGAGGATATAGTATATATTCTTAAAAATGGAAGATTAGATATTGAGCCCGATCAAGGTTTACCTTTTGACTTAGTGCCAAAATATATGAAAATTTATTTTGATTATGTTAATAGCAATATGAATAGTGATAGTACGATGACTGATTACTTTATTAAATCTCAAGTTATGCATTTTTATTTTGTATATATTCATCCTTATTTTGATGTTAATGGACGAAGTAGTAGAACTATGGCTATGTGGTATTTGCTTAAAAATAATATTTATCCATGTATTATTTTTAATAGAGCTATTACATTTGAAGCTTCTAATTATGATAAAGCAATTATTGATACTAAGAAATTTTGTGATCTTACTTTTTTCATTAAATACATGATGGTTAATGTTAAAAGGGAGCTTGAAAAAGAAATGATTATGCATCAAATTAAGGAAAACACTACTAGAAAACTTGAGGCTATTGACTATCAAACGCTTATCTATATTCTTAGTATGAACGATGATATTAATGTTTTAAATTTTGCTACAACATATAGGAGGTTTAATGATTTTAAGAGTGTTCACCAAATTTATGATGAAATGATTCTTCCTCTTATTGATAAAAATGTTTTGGAGATTGTTAGAACTACTAATAAATATATGTTTAAAGATTTTCCTAATGAAGTTCTTAGAATTAATCCTATTAAATATGAAAAGAATAATCCGAAAATCAAAAGACTTAATTTGAATAATAAATAAAAATCTAATATTGATATTTACGAAAATAGTATTTATTCAATATTAGATTTTTTTTGGTACTGGATCATATTTATATTCTTTTTTTGTGAATGGATTGCATCTTAGTAATCTCTTTATTCCTAAATATAAGCCTTTTATAAGGCCATGAATTTCTAATGCTTCTAACATATAATTAGAACATGTTGGTATGAACCTACAACTATCATGAGATTTGAATGGTATTTGTTGATATTTTTTTATTATTTTTATTAATATTTTTTTCATTTGAATCACGTATATATTTTATCATAATAATTATTACTTTACAACTTCTTCGGATAGTGATATTATTTTATTTATTCTTTTTAATGATACTATAAAACTTTGGTAGTCCGCTGTAATTGTTCCTAATACTTCAAAATTTGTTAGTATTTTATCATAATAACTATATATCAATAATATAGTTCCTATTTCTATATTACCTATTTTTACTAAATATACTGCATAGAATATTATTATATATCTTGTTAATTCAATAATTCCTAAAACTAAATATATTATACCTTGAATTATAACGTTATAGTTGTAATTTGCTTTTAAATATGTTTTGTTATCTTTATTGAATAAGTTTTTAATACTTTCTATAGTACTTTTTTTTGCTGATAAAGCGGTATATAATTTATGTAACATGATTGTTTTGTTATCAAGTGATGATTTTCTTTTGATATTTAGTGTTTGAACTGTTTTGCTTGCTTTAAAATAGATTATTAGCATTATTATTGATACTATTATTGTTACTATAAATATAATAAAGTTAAAGCTAAGAAAGTAGGCATAAATTACAAAGAATTCTATTATTTGAAGAATTCTTGTTATTAAATTACCTAAAAAGTTACATATTATATCTATATCATTGTTTAATATATTGGTATATTCTCCTAAATTTATTTTATTTATATTTTTTATTTCGGATATAGTAATGTTTGTGTATTCTGTATATAATTTATTATAAAGCTTGAACCACGTTTTTTGATTTAGGTATGACCAAAAATAATAAAAGATGGATAAAAGTAAGGTTATAATTATTAAATAATAACCTATTTTGTAATTTCCTTCGGTTACTTCGTTTATGGTATTACTCCAAAATACCGGTATTATTAAAGCTAGAAGTTGAATAAAAAGAGAAGTAATTATTTTATAAGTTACTTCTCTTTTAGATCTTTTTATTATTTTTTTTGCTTCTATAAACATGTTAGTCCTCCTTAAATAAGGCTATATCTCCACTTTCTATATTGTTATTTTGTGCATCATCTTTATTTATATGTAAAGCTAAAGCAAAATTGTCTGCTATTTTTATATGAACATTATTTATTATATTATTATTTATTTTTACTGATACTATTTGATCTTCATAAAAATCTTTTTTATCTCTAGTATTAATATGGATATGTCTATTGGCAATTATACATACACTTTTTTTATAAATTTTACCTTTAGGACCAATAATCCATATGTTTTCGCTATTTTCTAGATCGCCAGAATTACGAACTGGTGGATTAAGACCAAAATATTCCTTATCTATATCTAATATTTCTACTTGAGTGTATTTTCTTGTTGGTCCGACAATTCTTACATTTTCTTTGATATTTTTATCTGTTTTTAATGTAACTGTTTCATTAGCGGCAAATTGTCCTGGTTGATCAATGTAGTTTCTTACTGTTAGTTCATAGTCCTTTCCAAATAATATTTCTAAATCTTCTTTTGTTAGATGTACATGTCTATTAGATACTCCTACTCTTATTTTCAAGTTATCACCTCATTATCATTATAATTTTATTTTTTTATTATGTAAAGATTGAGTAAATCATTTGACATTTTTTTAGTTATACTGTCAAAATGATTTCATATATTGTAATGAGGTGATTATATATGAATAATGGTTATTATCAAAATCCTGTTTTTCCAGGTGTAGGGCTTAATAATAATACAGTTCCTAATCAACAATCTGTTCCTAGTTATGAGCAAACGCAAACTTCTTATACTCCTATGAGTATGGAACAATCATACATTGAAAATATACTTAGACTTAATAAGGGTAAAAAAGCTAAGTTTCATGTTACTGTTCCTGGATCTCAAGAATGGCAAGATAGAGTTTTTGAAGGTATTATTGAGCAGGCTGGAAGAGATCATATTATTGTATCTAATCCAACTACTGGGGAATGGTATTTAATACTTATGATTTATTTGGATTTTGTTACTTTTGAAGAATCTATTAATTTTATAAAAGATTTTTCTTAAATTTATTTTAAAATGAATTTATAGTCCTTGAAAAAGATTGGCACTTTTGATATAATTTAATATAGGATGTGAGGATATGGAAATTTTATTGTTAATTATAATTGTTATAATCGTATTAATATGTGCTGCTGTTATTTTTTATGCCACCGTATATAATAAGTTTCAGGATTATATTATAAGAATTAATGAGGTTGAAGCTCTTATTGATACTAATTTAAGAAATAAATATGATTTAATTAATAGAGCTATACCTATAGTAAAAAGTAATATTGATAAAGATAGAAATGTATTTGAGGATATCGTTAAACTTAGAAGTAGAAAGATTGGTAATTTTGAATTATATAGAATACTAACACGCGCTTCTAATGAACTTAATGGTCTTAAAACTGAATTTCCTGATATTGAAAAAAGTGAGGAAGTTAAGAAGATACTTAAACAAATTGCTGATATTGATATTAAAGTGGATAATTGTATTGATTATTATAATGATAATATTTCTGTTTATAATACATTACTTAAAAAATTTCCATCAAATATTATTGCTACTTTTTGTAAATATGAAGAAAAATTATTCTTTGATAGAAAGAATATGAATGATGATGACTATGAAGACTTTAAATTATAAGTCTTCTTTTATTTTGTTAATATAGTTATTAAAAAGTCTAAAGCAAATATAAATGATATAAAATAGGTAAATTCTCTTGGGATTATTTTTATTATTTTATTTATGTATGGCTTTAATATATTTGTTATTATAATAGCAATTAATCCCCATATTGGTATATATTCTAAACAAGTGTATTTGCCGATATGATATTTTTTGGATTTATAATTCCACATATCAATACCAAATAGTATATTGCATAGATATCCACATATATACTCTATTAATCCTAGTACTACTGAATAGATAACAAATGATATTATTAGTTTTATTATTTTGTTTGTTTTTATTCTAGGCATTAGGTATTTGTCTAATAGTATAATTGCTATGCCTCCTACGGCATATACCATTGTTATTGGTCCTTTTAGTATTCCACTAGTACGTCCTCTACTGGTATTTTTAAAGATGGTACTTTCCATTATAAATCCTAATAGTGAATATAAGAAAAAAGAATTTAAATAGTACATATTATCACCAATAATATGTTAACCTAGTTAAATTCTTTTATACTATTTTACTGTAAAGTCTATTTCTTTTATGTTATGTTCTTTTAGAAAATTGTTCGCCTTTGAAAATGGTCTACTTCCAAAGAAGCCATAATTACATGAAAATGGTGATGGATGGGATGATTCTATTACTAAGTGTTTGGGATTGGTAATAAGATTTTTTTTACTTTTGGCAAAATTTCCCCAAAGTATGAATACTACAGGCGTGTCTTTTTCATTTATTTTTCTTATTATAGCATCTGTGAACTCTTGCCATCCTAAATTTTTATGTGATGCTGGTTTGTCTTTTTCTACAGTTAGAACAGAGTTTAGAAGTAATACTCCTTCTTTGGCCCAACATGTTAAATCACCATTATTTGATATTTTTATATTTAAATCATCATTTAATTCTTTATAGATGTTTTTTAATGATGGTGGTAATTTTATACCATTATTTACCGCGAAAGCTAGTCCATTGGCTTCGCCTATTCCATGATATGGATCTTGTCCTAATATTACTACTTTAACATCTTTATAATCTGTTAAATATAGTGCTCTTAGAATATAGTTTTTTGGTGGATATATTTCTCTTTCTTTATATGATTTATTTATATATAATACAATCTTTTTAAAATAATCTTTGTGATATTCGTCCTCTAGTATTTGATCCCAACTATTTCCTACTAATTGCATTAGTTTATGCTCCCATTTATGTATGGACAATTCTTACTTGATATATTATAAGTGACTTTGTAGTTAGTGTCTACTGTTTTAGTTATTGTTATGTTACATGAACTTATATCTGTATTATCTTTAGGATTTATTACTATCTTTTTATTATCTGAATCTACATCATTTACAGATAGCATACCGGTATTAGCTAGAGCTCCTAAGGTTGTTTCTATGGTGTCTCCATTTATTTTACAAGCATAACTTCCGTATTTACTACTGTCTGATAAATCTCCGTATTCACATTCTTCATAATATGTTTTGGAGGCTGATATTGTATTTTGTATTAATAGATTATAAGAGGTATTTTTGGCACTATTTACATATTCTATAACACTTGGTGTTACTATAGTGGCAATTAGTGCTATTACGATTATTACCGCTAGTAATTCTATTAATGTAAATCCTTTTCTATTCATTATACCACCTATAATTATTATATAATAAATAGTTTTTTTTAACAAGGGTTATTCTTGATATTTATTTTTTACTAGGATAATATCATCACCTATCTTGGTTATTTGGTTCCAATCTAATTCATATTCTTCTCCTCTAGACATTCTTTTTATTCTTTTTTCTTCTAATATTAGGGACTTTATTGTACCCTCTGGTGTTACTATGACATCTACTATTACACCTAATCTTTTGCCGGTAGTCATATTTATTATTTCTTTTGTTTGTAAGTCTGATAACCTCATTTTATCACCTAATAAAGTATATGTTTTTTTATAATAAAGATTTCTATTTGATATATTTTTTTATATTATTTATAGCGCTTTTTTCGATACGAGATATTTGAGCTTGTGATATTCCAAGCTCTTCTGCTATTTCCATTTGGGTTTTACCAACGATAAATCTTTCTTTTAAAATATTTATTTCTCTTTTTTTTAGACTGTGCATTGCTTTGTCTAGGGCAAGTTTATTATCTATACCGTACTCATCTTCTTTATTAGCAATTTGGTCATATAAATATATTGTATCGCCACCATCATTATATATTGGTTCGTACATACTTACTGGCTCTCTTAATGAATCTAGGGCTACTGTTATATCATATTCTCTTACTCCTAGAATATCCGCTATTTCTTTATTTGTTGGTTCTTTTTCTCCTACTGATAATTCTTCTTTTAATTTTAGTGTTTTATATGCTAAATCTTTAATACTTCTTGATATTCTTATACTGTTATTATCTCTTAGATATCTTTTAATCTCTCCTTCAATCATCGGACAAGCATAAGTTGATAATTTTACTTCATATTTTGTATCAAAATTATCTATGGCTTTTACTAGTCCTAGACATCCGATTTGGAATAAATCATCTAAATTATCTGTTTTTCCCGAAAATTTTTTTAGGATACTAAGTACTAATTTTAGATTGCCATTTATTAGTTCCTCTCTAGCTAAGGAATCTCCTTCTTGCATTTTTTTAAATAATTCTAATGTTTCTTCGCTGGTTAATACTTTTATATTCGCAGTATTCACACCACTTATTTCTACTTTATGGCGTGACATAATAAAAAATCTCCTTTCATATTCGTTATGAATACTTAGAGAGATTTTTATTCATTATTTTTCTTTATATATATTTAATATTTCCTGAAACCTTTTTGGTGGCTCAGCAGTAAATTCCATATATTCTTTTGTAGTTGGATGAACGAACCCTAGTTTTTCTGCATGTAACATTTGTCCAAAGTCTTTATCTATTAACTTTTTATATCCGTATACTGGATCATTTACTACTGGATGGCCAATATAACTTAAATGTACTCTTATTTGATGAGTTCTTCCTGTTTCTAGTTTACATCTTATTAAAGTAGAATCTTTATATCTTTCTAAAACTCTAATATGGGTTACTGCATCTTTAGAATTTTCACTTGTTACAGTCATTTTTTTACGATCTTTTTTATCTCTTCCAATTGGAGCATCTATGGTAGCGGTATCTTCCATAATAATACCTTCTACTAAGGCTATATATTCTCTTACTACTTCTTTTTTTTGAATGGCCTCCGCTAATATATTATGAGACTTATCGTTTTTGGCTACTAGAAGTAATCCCGATGTATCAGCATCAATTCTATGAACAATTCCTGGTCTAATATTTGTATTTACTTTACTTAAATTATTCGTGTGATATATTAAAGCATTTACTAATGTGCCAGTATAATTTCCTGGAGCGGGATGTACTACCATACCACTTGGTTTATTTACGACTATTAAATCGTCGTCTTCATAATATATATCTAATGGGATATTTTCTGGTAATATATCTGTTGTTTCTTCCAATGCTTCAATAGTTATATAATCGTTTTCTTTTACTTTATAACTATCTTTTACTTTGACATCATTTACTAATATATTTCCATTTTCAATCATTTTTTGTATTTTACTTCTGGTATATTCTGTATTTTCGTTTAGATATTTATCTATTCTTTTACCAGAATCATTTATTTCTACTATCAAGATTATTCTCCTTTCTTATTTCTTTTAATAATAATAGGAATACACCAATTACTATAAAAGTATCTGCTAAATTAAATATTGGGAAATTATAATTAAATATTTTAAAATCTAAAAAGTCTATTACATATCCTCTTATTACTCTATCCATTAAATTTCCTAGTGAGCCTCCTATTATTAAAGATATCGATACTAATTCTAATTTATTTTGAATATTGTTTTTCTTTATATAACGGATTAGCATTACTATGACTAATACTGCTATTAGTATTAAGAATATTCTTTTTCCTACTAAGATACTGAAAGCAGCTCCATCATTATTTATATATGTTAAATAGAAAAAGTTTTTTATTATAGTTATACTGTCAGTTTTAGTTAATAAGTTTACTACTAATAGCTTAGATATTTGATCTATACATAAAAGTATTATTGATATTATTATTGTTGTTACCATATTACTTTGTCCATGTACATGTATCAACGATATAATCGCTATCTATGGTATTTTTATATTCATCAGTTAGGCAACCTAAGCTATCTTTTTTTATTTTATGGCAATATACATAATCTGAATCACGATATACTTCTATTTCGGCATTTTTATTACATGTTACATTTTCATTACCGGGATTTTTATAATCTTTTTCACTAATAATGTTATTGTTAATGATAGTATTTATAGTTATAGTTCCTTTATATACGTCTACTGGTGGCTCTTTAGTACCTAAAACCTTTTTAAAAGTTCCAGCTTGCTTTTCAAAAGTGATATTACTACTATTTAAGGTAACGTAACTATCAATTGATTGTGATATTCTTTCTACAAAAGCCTCTTCAGATTTTAACTTACTACTTTTAAATACATCTGTCATATTTGGAAATGTTATTACTAAAACTATTCCTAATACTACTATTACCGCTAGTAATTCTATCATGGTAAAACCTTTTCTATTCATTTTGTTTCCTCCACATATATATTATCATAATCTTGTTTTTTTATCAAGATTGGCTATTGCTTTTTTGTTATTTTATCTATATAATTATGTTATGGTGAGAATATGAGATTACTATATAATAATAAAGATATTGATTTATATAACTGCAAAAGTTTTTTTTCTAGATTTAAGGGCTTTATGATGGAAAAAAATATTAATAGAGCGCTATTGTTTGATAAATGTAATAGTATTCATACTTTTTTTATGAAAGAGAATATTGATGTTATTATGTGCGATGAAGATAATAAAATTTTATTTTATTATAAAGATTTACCTAGAGGAAAAATTATATTACCCAAGTGCGGAGTTAAAAGAGTTTTTGAAACTCCTAGTGGATATTTTGATATTGAAATTGGAAAGAGGATGATTATAAATGAAAATTAGTATACTTGGTACGGGAGCCTATGGCATGGCTATTGCTAGTGTGCTTCACTACAATAAACATAGTATTAAAATGTGGACTAATAGTAACGAAGAAGCAAATTATCTTAATACTAATAAAAAGAGTCCTAAAGTTAATTATGATATTCCTAGTGATATTATTATTTCTACTAATATGAAGGATGTTGTCAGTGATAGTGATGTTATTATTTTTGCTACTCCTAGTGAATTTGTAGGTGGTGTTAGTAAAGAACTAAGTAACTATTATAACAATCAATATATTGGTATTACTTCGAAAGGTATTGATAATAAATCTTTATTGTGTTTATCTGATGTTGTAAAAATGAATATTAGTACTGATTTAATCGCTGTAATATCAGGATGTACTTTTGCTAGTGATATGGTGAGAAAGTCTGTACTTGGTATTAATGTGGCTAGTAAAAATTTAAATACTTTGAATACTATCAGTAGTATTTTGGAAAATGATTATTTAAGCATTTATAAAACTAGTGATGTTATTGGTACGGAAATTTGTGGGGCTATAAAAAATATTATGGCTATTGGTAATGGAATAATTAATGGTATGGGATTTCCAGAATCTTCTAGTGCAATGTTTATCACTTTGGCTACAAGGGAGATTACTGATTTAATAAAATGTTTAGGAGGAGAGGTTAATACAATATTTTCTTTTGCAGGAATTGGTGATTTAATTCTTACTTGTAATTCTAAAGAAAGTAGAAATTTTACACTTGGTAACATGATGGGTAAAAAGTTTGATACTAAAGATTATATAGAAAATACAACTATAGAGGGGCTTTATACTTTGCATGCTATTACAAATATTGTTAAAAATAACAATATTAATATGCCTATTATTACGATGATAGATGATATTGTTAACGGAAAGAAAAGTCCTGATGATTTTATTAAACTATTGATTAAATTAAAATAGATAGCTATTTTTATAGCTATCTATTTTTTAATAATCATAATAGTATCTATTATATTCATTTTGTTGTTGAGCTTTGTCTATAGTATCACTAACCGCTGAAAAACTTATTATACCAATAATTAGTGTTATAACCATAGTTATACATGAAATTATTATTCCAGCAGTACTTAATCCTTTACCATTGTTTGTTTCTTTTGATCTTTTTAGTCCTAATATTGAGAATATCAATCCTAATAATGGAATAAAGAATGATAAAACGAAGCCTGCTATTGCCATACCATTTGATTGTGTTTGGCCGTTGTTTGCTACTGTTTGTGTCAATGCAATACCACATTTTGGGCACATAATTGCTCTATCGTCTAATTCATTACCGCAATTAGTACAAAATTTTGCCATGTTTTCACCTCCTATTAATAGTTCGCACTCCTATATGCTACTAATTAGATTATAACATATTTATTTTTATTTTAAAATAAAAAATGGATATTTTTGTAGTATTATGTCAAAGAAAAAGTAAGTTAGTTGTTTTTTATATAACTACTTACTTTTTCTATTGTATTATTAAAATTATTATAGTCTGTTTCAAACCATACTACATTTAATTGATGATTTAAAAATGTATATTGTCTTTTGGCATAATGTCTAGAATTTTGTTTTATTTTTTCTACAGCTTCTTCTTTACTACATAGTCCATCGAAGTAGTTATATAATTCTTTGTAGCCAATACCGTTTATTAATGGTTTTGTTTTGATATTTTTATCATAATAATATTTTACTTCTTCTAATAAGCCATTTTCTATCATATTATTTACTCTTTGATTTATTTTTTTATATAATATTTCTCTATCAGTAGTTAGTCCTATAAATATGGTATCGTATAATAATTTATTAGTTTTATTATTACTTATAGAAGTATTATTTTCTTTGTAATAATTTAATGCTCGTATTAATCTTCGACGATTATTTTTATCTATATTAATATCTTTATCTAATTTTAGCAATTCTTTATATATTTCTTCTGTCGTTAAATTATCATATGTATTATTTGTTTTTTCTTCAGATAATTTATAATCATAGAGTGCCGCTTTTATATATAGGCCTGTTCCTCCTACTAAAATTGGAGTTTTGTTTCTTCTTAATATATTGTCTATTACTTTTCGACAATCTTTTTGATAATTATAGATACTATATTCTTCCTCTACTTCTTTTATATCAAATAGGTGATGCGGAATGTTTTCTTTTTCTTTCTCAGTTACTTTAGCAGTACCTATATTTAGTCCTTTATATACTTGCATGGCATCAGCGTTTATTATTTCACCATTTAATTTTTTGGCTAGTTCTATACTTAGTTTTGTTTTTCCTACCGCAGTAGGGCCTGTAATTACTATTACTCTACTCATAATATCACTCTTTCATACTTCTTTAATTTAGAGACAATAGGCTCTAAATTATTATAGAAAGACCTTAGGCTTTCTATAACATCATGAGATATTAAGCTCATGATGACTTAAACTACTCTTTTGAACATTTTTTCTATTTCATAGGTTGTAAAGTTAATAATTGTAGGTCTTCCATGTGGACAATTGAATGGATTATTACACTTCCTTAACTCATTTATTATTTCTTCCTGTGCTTCTTTTGTTATTCTTGTATTGGCTTTGACACTCATTTTACAACTTATTAGAGCTGCTAGAGAATTATTGAATTTAGCTAAACTAAAGTCTTTACCTTTATTTACTATTTCTTCAATTATTCTTCTTACTATTTTTTCTTCATTTCCTTTAGGAAACCAAGTTGGATGAGATATGACTCTAAATGAGTTAATACCAAATTCTTCTATATCGATGTTATATGATTTTATTATATCTAACTTTTCTTTTGCAATAATGAATTCATTATTTGGAAGTTCTATTATCATTGGTATTAATGGAGAGATTACATCATTATTAGGATGTGCTAAAAGATAGGAATTTTTTTCATAATTTATTCTTTCTTGAGCAGCATGTTGGTCAATTAAATATATTCCTCTTTCATTTTCACATACAATATATGTACCTAAGGCTAGTCCTATAGGATATAATTCTGGGAGTGTTTCTTTAGGTCTCTCTTCAATATATGATGGTTCTTCTTCATTGTCTAGTTCATTATTTGGTTCATAATTAAAGTTTACAAGATCAGTTAATTTTTGTTTATCTAAAAGAGATGGTTCTTCACTTATACTATTTCTTTCTAAATTTAAACTTAGATTTTCATACTTTACAGTAGGCTGTTCTTTTACTTCTATTTTAGGTATAAGTAATTTACTTCTTATAGTTTTATTTATTACTTCACTTATCATATTTTTTAAGTCTTCAAAATTACTGAATTTAATATCTTGTTTTGATGGATGAATATTTACATCTACTAAAATTGGATCTGCTGTTATTTTGATTACTACAATAGGATAACGTGTATCTTCTTTGAATGAGAAATAGGCGTCATTTATGATTCTATTTAGATATTGATTTTTTATTACTCTTCCATTTACTAAGACTGTCATATGATTTCTACTTGAACGGTTAACCTCAGGAAGAGAGATATATCCTGATACTTCATAGTCATCATTTGATATTTCGATTGGCAACATTTTCTTTGCTATGTCTAATCCATATATTGATTTTATTACTTTTAATAAATTACCACTACCATCAGTATTTAATAATTCTTTTTCATCGTTTGTTAAGATAAATTTTACTTTTGGATAAGAAAGTGCCATTTTATTTACATATTCAGTTACATTAGCTAGCTCGGCATAAGGACTAGAGAGATGTTTTAATCTGGCAGGAGTATTATAGAATAGATTGGTTACCGTTATTTGCGTTCCGATTCTTCCTTCAGAGGGTTTATTTTCTAATATTTTTCCTCCTTTTATATGAATCTGTGTTCCAACATCATCTTGGCAAGTTTTTAATACTACATCAGATACTGCCGCTATAGAGGGAAGAGCCTCTCCTCTAAAACCTAATGAATTTATGTTAAATAAATCATCATCTGTATATAATTTACTTGTTGCATGTCTTTGAAAGGCTAACTGAGCATCATTTTTATCCATACCTATACCATTATCGGTTACAGTTATTTCTCTTAATCCTGCTTCTTTTAAATCTACTTTTATCATAGTGGCTTTGGCATCTATGGAATTTTCTACTAATTCTTTTACGATGGATACTACTTTTTCTACTACTTCTCCTGCTGCTATTTTATTGGACAAGAGTTCATCCATTACTTTTATTCTACTCATTTTACACCTCAATCATTTTATATGGTTTTACTTTTCCATTTCCTATGTCTTTATAGATAGCTATTTCTCTTCCGTCTTTATCTACTAAAAGAGAGATTTCTTCTTCAAAAAATTTATCTAATACCATACCATTCTTTACTTGTTTTAATGTTTTGTCATCTATTTTGGTTATTTTTATATTAGGTAGTGCTTCTTTGATACTCAATAATTTATAATTATCTTTTTGGATATCTTCTAAAGTGAATGCATCCTCTAGTAAAAATGAGCCTTGCTTTGTTCTTATTAGTTCTTTCATAGTACCATAAGTAGATAATTTATAAGCTATATCGCGTATTAGACTTCTTATATATGTTCCTTTACTTACTTCGCACTTCATGGTAAATTCTACCGTATCATCTTTATATATCGGTCCCTCTAATAGGGAGATAGAATATATTTCTACTATTTTACTAGGGGGCGTTATTTGGATATTACTTCTAGCATATTCATATAATTTACGGCCATTTACTTTGACCGCTGAATACATTGGTACTTCTTGATTATATTTTCCTATGAAGCTATTTAATACTTCTATTAATTTATCTTTATCTACATTTGGTATATTTCTTTTTATTTCTTTGCCAGTAATATCTAACATATCAGTTTCATAGCCTAATATTACTTTAGCTATATATTCTTTTTTTTCAGATGTTAATAGTTCGGATATTTTTAATGCTCTACCGATAGGAACTACTAATACGCCTTCAGCGATTGGATCTAGAGTACCTGTATGGCCTACTTTTTTGGTATTTAATTTTTTTGATATTATATTTACGATATCTCTACTTGTATAGTTTTTGGGCTTGTTTACTATTAATATTCCATTCATATATTTTTCCTTCTAAAACTTCTAATAATTTTTTAATTAATTCTTCATATGGCATGTTAGTAGTTATTCCAGCGGCATTTTTGTGTCCAGCACCACCAAAGATACTAGCTACTTCATTTACATCAATGTTATTACTTCTTAGTGATATTCTTACTTTATCTTTAAATATTCTTGCTAATATTGATACTTCTACGGTATCTATTTCCATAGGTATATTTACTAGTATGCCACAATCATTTTGGGTAACATTTGTATTTAGTATATCTTCTTCAGTTATATAAGAATAGGCTATACCACTAGAAGTTATCTTTAAATTATCCATGGCAATTTTCTTAATATTAAATTGATTTATACTTATACTTTTTAATACTTTTTTATATATTTTTGACATATCAATGATTTTGCTTAGTTCTCCCGCTAAAAAGAAGGTACTTGGAAGAACATCATTATGAGAGAATCCTCCAGTATCGGTAAGAAGTCCAGTAGCTATTGGGACTGCTATATCTTTATCTATAGTTATACCCATCTCTTTTATTAGATTATAGACTAATTCACAGCAAGCGGGATATTTTTCTACTAAGTTATAATTTCCATAATTGGTATTACTTATATGGTGATCTATTACAATGATTTTGGATACACTATCTAGAATATTACTAGAATCTGATACTCTTTCTCTACTAGCAGTATCTAATATGATAGCAACTTCATATTTTTTAGTACTACTCTTTTTTATACTAGTAAAATTTTTTATATAGTTAAATACTTCCGGGGAGTCTTCTATTAAGACATCGACATCTTTACCTAGTTTTTTTAAAGATTCATACATAGCTAGTGTGCTTCCAATGGCATCACCATCTGGATTTATATGACAAAGTAAAACAATATTATTGCTTACTTTAATCTCGTCAATAATATTGTTCATACTTACTCCTCCTTATTTATACTATCGATTATCTTTTCTATTTTGTTTCCATATTCTATTGATTCATCATAGACAAATGTTAATTCGGGCATTTTTCTTATTTCTACTTTATCAAATAGTTTTCCACGAATGAAACTACTGGCTCTATTTAGAGCTTTAGTTACTTTTTCTCTATCTTTATCAATTAGATTGGTAAAATATACTTTAGCATAAGATAAATCGCTTGATATATCTACCGCTGTGATAGTAACAAATTGTATATCATCATCTTTTACTTCTTCATTTATTACTTTAGATATTTCTTCAGTTAGAATGCTACCTAATCTATCTAATTTTATGCTCATAATAATTCTCCTATCTATGCTTTTTTGTTGGGCATTCTTTATATCTATCAGGAATATTGTTCGCTTTAATCATTGCATCTGCATAGATATAACTTTTTTTAAAGGTATGTGTATTAAGCATTTCTTCTTTTGTAAATACTTTAATAGCTCTATCATAGCCTTCTAAAAATGTGTAGTCTTGATTAATTGGTTCTATGTTATGAAAATATTCTGTAAAGCGGGCATGTTTTCCCATTTCGGATAATAATCTTCCATGATTTTTTTCATTAGATGATAAGTATATTTTGTCTTTTTCTAATTCTTCTTTTCTTTGAGCATCTGCTACACTTTTAACATTATAAAAACGCATGTTTTTTTCTCCTCTCTATTTTGATCTGTGGGAATTATATCCACGAAGATAATCGCTATTATTTTTAACTATTTGTGGTAATTCTTCTATATTGATATTTTCATCTTTGGAATCTCTTCTTCCAATATCAGAAAGTAAATCTTCTGGATATAATTCTCCTACTAAAGACTTATCAATAGTTTTTCTTTCAATCGATCTTGCTATGGCTATAGTTAATCTTTCGGGTATTTTTCCTTCACATAATATTGACATTATTGTATTTGCTATTTCGGTATAACCATAATTATATGATATTAGGTCATATTTACTTAATTCAGTTTCTGGAGATATGGTATTAATTCCAATAATTCTACCTAGCATTCCATCTTCAATATATTTTCCATTACCTTTTGTTTCATAATTGATTTCTTTTTGTTTTTCTGCATTATGTTGTGTTTCAATTTGTCCTGCTTTCATTGAAAATACATCATTATGGTTTGGAGTTTTTTTGTTTTTAAATTTGTTTGAATAACATGTTGTTACTTCTATGTTTGTCATAATATTTTATCCTTCTTTCTTTATTTTTTTATTTCTATTAGTTCATATGTTTCTAAAATATCGTTTTCTTTAATATCGTTAAAGTTTTCAATAGTTATACCACATTCTAAACCTTGTTTTACTTCTTTTGCTTGATCTTTTTCTCTAGCTAAAGATGCTATGATTGAATCATTTACAACAATACCATCTCTTATTACTCTGACTTTAGAGCCTCTTTTAATGACTCCTGATGTTACATATGATCCTGCTATAGTACCTACCTTTGAAAATTTAAATAGTTTTCTTACTTCGGCAGTTCCAGTTACTTCTTCTTTATATTCTGGTTCTAGTTTTCCTTTAAGGGCGGCTTCCATTTCTTCAACGACTTTATAAATGATATTATATAGTCTTATGTCTATTCCTTTATCTTTAGCTATTTCGACTATTTTATGTTCTGGCCTTATATTAAAACCAATTATGATAGCATCAGAAGCTTCCGCTAAAATAACATCACTTTCTGTTATGTTACCAATACCACTTCTAATAACATTTATTTTTATTCCTTCAACATCTAGTTTTAGTAATGAATTTTTTACTGCTTCCTCGCTACCTTTAACATCCGCTTTTAAAATGATATTTATTTCTTTTTCGCCAGCTTCTTTTCTGTTAAATAAGTCATCTAAAGATATTTTACTCTTTGGTTTGTTTTCTTTTTCTTTAGCGATTATTTTTCTTTCTTCCGCTACTTTCTTAGCTTTCTTTTCGTTTTCAAAAGCCATAAATTTATCTCCTGCTGAAGGACTTTCGGATAATCCTGTTATAGATACTGGCATAGAAGGTGATGCTTTTACTAAGTTTTCACCTCTATCATTTTTAAGAGTTCTTACTCTACCTGAGATAGTTCCTACAACAATTGGATCTCCTAATCTTAGAGTTCCATTTTCTATTAATAGGTTTGTTATTACTCCAGATGATTTATCTATTTTTGATTCAATAACAGTACCTGTTGCATATCTATCTGGATTGGCTTTTAACTGTTCTATCTCACTTATTAATAATATTCTCTCTAATAGGTCATCTATTCCTTCACCTGTTTTAGCGGAGATATTTACGAACATTACATCTCCACCCCATGCTTCTGGTTGAATTCCATTATTTGACATTTCTGTTAGAACTCTTTCAACATTAGCATCTGGTTTATCTATTTTATTTACCGCTACAATGATTGGCACTTTGGCAGCTTTGGCATGGTCTATTGCTTCTTTTGTTTGAGGCATTACGCCATCATCTGCTGCTACTATTATTATAACAATATCAGTAACTTTAGCTCCTCTAGCACGCATTTCAGTAAATGCTGCATGTCCTGGTGTATCGATAAAAGTTATTTTTTTACCTTTATAATCTATTTGATAAGCTCCTATAGCTTGAGTTATTCCTCCAGCTTCGCCTTCTGCAACACTAGTTTTTCTTATGGTATCTAATAATGTTGTCTTTCCATGGTCAACATGTCCCATAATGGTTACTACTGGTGGTCTTTCCTTTAAATCTTCTTCTTTATCAGTTATTTCTAACTCTTCAAAGTTTACTTCATCCATTGTGCTTTCTTTTTTTAGAGTTTTATTGTAGTCTGATACTATTATTTCTGCTGTATCAAAATCAAGTGATGCATTTATTGCCATCATCATACCTAGAGTCATTAGCTTTTTAATTACTTGGGCTGCTGGAACACCAAGAGAATCAGCTAATTGTGCTACTGTCATATTATCTTTATATAAAACGACATCATCTTCACTAGCTGCAATATTTGATTTTAATTTTTCTTTATGTTTATACATTTCTTTTCTTTTTTCTTTAAAATCATTCTTATTTGTAGGTTTAGCAGTCTTTTTCTTCTTAGCTTTATTTTCTTCTTTTATTTGTTCTTCATAAGATTCTTCTATATCTTCTAATTCCTCTAGCTCTTCTAATTCTTCTGTACTTTCTTCGGATGGCTGGATACTTGCTAATTCGTTATCTAGGATTATGATATCATCATCAGATAACATGTCATCTTCTTTTGACACTTTGATATCTAATTTGTTACATAATTCTAATATTTCTTTTACTGTTACTCCTACATCACTTGCGTATTCGGATACATTCATCATATGTACCACCTCCTAATTATTTTTGATTATTTCTTCGATACTTTTATATACCTCTTCACTTATTTTGGCTTCTAGAACTCTTTCTAAGATTTTTTTATCTTTAGCTTTCTTTAATACTTCTATATCTTTTTTGATATAAGCTCCTCTACCAGAAGATTTTCCAGTTATATCAAATGATATATTTCCATATTTATCTTTTACTATTCTAAGAAGATCACTCTTTGGGAGTCTCTCATTAGTTACTACGCATCTTCTTAGAGGTGTTTTTTTCATATTATGCACTTTCTTCTTCGCTATCATCTTTAGTTGTATATACTACTTCGTCTTCTAACATAGCGCTTTCACTTTTTACTTCAATCTTATAGTGAGTTAAACGAGAAGCTAATTTTACATTTTGTCCTTTTCTACCTATAGCTAGGGATAGATTGTCATCTGGTACTACCGCTAGGGCTTCTTTTTTAGATTCATCTTTAATTGTTACTTTAACATTTTTAGCAGGACTTAAGGCATTAGCTATAAATTTGGCAGGATCTTTGTCATATAAAACGACATCTATTTTTTCACCACCTAATTCTTTTAGAACACTTGCTATTCTTCTTCCTTTTTCTCCTATTACTGCTCCTAGAGGCTCTACATTAGCATAATCTGTATATACTGCTATTTTTGTTCTACTACCAGCATCTCTAGCTACTGAATATAACATAACTGTTCCATCAGATAATTCTGGTATTTCAATTTCCAATAGTCTTTTTACAAAGCCATAGTGACTTCTAGAAAGCATGATAAATGGTCCTTTTGGTCCTATTTCTAATTTTGATACATATACCTTAACTGATGAACCCATTACTAATTTTTCACCTGGTATTATTTGATCTTTTGGAAGAATACCACTACTTCTACCTAAATCTACGAAGTAATTATTTTGGTCTTCTCTTTGAAGAGTACCAACCATCAATTCTCCTTCTTTGTCTTTGAATTCTTCGGAAATACTTTCAGCATCATAATCGAAGACGGTTATGTGGTTGGACAGGCGCAGGCAAATGTGATCGAGGCGATGGAGGCAGGCACAAGAGCATTTCTGATCGACGAGGATACCAGTGCAACGAACTTTATGATCCGTGATGAGCTGATGCAGCGCGTGGTCAACCGTGATGCAGAGCCGATCGTGCCTTTTATTGACCGGGTAGAGGAGCTGTATCACACATACGGTATCTCGACGGTCCTTGTTGCGGGAAGCTCCGGTTCCTATTTTCACAAGGCGGACTGCATCATCCAGATGAACCGTTACGAGCCGTTTGAGATCACAGAGTCAGCAAAGCAGGCAGCGGCAGAGTTCCCGCTTCCAAAACAGGACATTGCCCCGTCAAAGCAGCCTGATTTTGACAGAAAAATAAAGCCGGACCGGATGTTTCAAGAGGACAACCGCTTAAAGATGAAAACGATGGGAAGGGATTCCATCTCTATCAACCGGGAAGTCATTGACGTCCGCTATGTGGAACAGCTTATGGACACGGAGCAGCTTGCAGCACTCGGATATATGTTAAAATATATGCAGATCCACTTTTTTGATGGGAAACATACACTGACACAGGCGGTCGATGCGCTTTGGGATGTTTTGCAGAAGAAAGGAATCGCAGCCGTCTGCGAGAGCAGTTATCTTCCTTGCGGACTTGCAATGCCAAGAAAACAGGAAGTGTTTGCGTGCGTGAACCGGTATCGGAGGCTGGGGCTGTAGGGATGAGGCATTGTTAGAGATATGCCGGAACAGCAAAAAATAATCTCCCTTCTGTTGGATTACTTAACAGTGTTGGTTTTCAACTGGTTGGAACAGAGCGGATTTCGTTTCATAAAGACAGTGAAGGAAATGATATTTGCAGCAAGACGGTCTGGTACACGATTGAAGACGGTGTGCTGACCTTTGGCGGTGAAGGTGCAATTCCTGATTATAATACGCAATACACGGAGACCGATTACCTATACAGTGCACTCCCGTGGTACAAGGTAAAGGATACCATCACGAAAGTCATTGTTGAAAAAGAGGTTACCAAGGTTGGACATTTGGCGCTCTGCCACATGAAAAATCTGAAGAGCGTTGAGTTCCTGAATCCGAATCTTGCGTTCAGCAACGGTGTGATCAGCTACTATAATAATGCGCCTGAAGAAAATGTTGTCTACCATGTTTACGCTGCTACCGGCTTTGCGCTTGGCGCCAAGTATTTTGATGGTTGGGATAAATATGTTGCAGGAAAAGCAGAGGACAAGATCTCTATTTCCTATTATGAAGCGGAGAATTTTGTCAAGGCATACAATGTGCTGTGGACTTTGGACGATGCAGATGCGGAAGCACATGCGTCTGAGATCAAAATGGCACTGAACGCTCTTGCGGAACTGCCGGATGCTGCGAAAAACCAGCTTGCAACGGATACCATTGCTGATACAAGTGTGACGTATGCCTCGAAACTCAGCCAACTGATGGCTGCTCTGAAGCTGGGCGGAACGTGCGGTGAGAATGCAGAATATGCGCTGCGCGATAACGAGGACGGCAAATATACTCTGCAGATCACTGGCTCCGGCGACCTGTACGATTACACGTCCGGGAAGTGCCCGATGACGCAAATGAAGCCTCCGCTAACAAACGCTTTCAGCATATTTGAAAGGACCATACTGAATGTAACTGGTGC
>OGXG01000528.1_pt1 | contig 21031 bp, 19 predicted proteins | sample 1576251 | NCBI WGS metagenome assembly OGXG01 (sample SAMEA3541533, study PRJEB24748) | human gut metagenome | biome: human gut; feature: human-associated habitat; material: faeces | place: China | collected 2012
CAGAACGCTGGTCATTTTCAAGGACAGCTATGGCAATGCGTTAGTACCGTGCTTAACGTCGTCTTTTGAAAATATTTACGTCTGCGATATGCGATATTTTGAATTGAATGCCATTGATTTCTGCAAGCAGGTCGGCTGTACAGATTTGCTGTTTGCGATGAATACGTTCAGTGCAACTGGTGGAAATGAAAGCTACTTAGAGAGCAATCGTGTACAGTAATCGTTCGGAACAGATTGGAAAAAGAAACCGAACAGCGGCAGGGTGGGATTTCCTGCCTTGCCGCTGTTCCATTTTTTGTCATGGAAAAGGAGAATGCGGATATGATTTGCAAAGAGTGCGGTACGAAACTGACATCGGAACAAACAACCTGTCCCAACTGCGGAGCTTTGCAGCAACAGGCAGTTCCTAAGAAGAGAAAAAAGTCCGATACTGCATCCCAGCAGAACCAGCCGCAATCGGGTGAAGCACAGATGCAGTGGCAAGACCGATTGATTCTTGGAGCAGCTGTGCTGGCAACGCTGGCAGCCGTTGCATGGTTGCTTTTCATGATGATGAAACCAGCAGACGGAAACGACCAAAAAGCAGAAACAGCCGCCGCTGAAACGATGCCCAGCACGACAGCGGTTACCACCATGGAAACCACTACGACCACAGTCACCACCTATGTGACGATTGTCACAACGATGGATGATGGTGCAGAACCAATTGAAGTTGTATCCGGCATTTTGTGGGATCATAAGCGTGCCATCAACCTGTTTAATGGGTACGCTGAACAAACCGAAGCGTATGCAGAAATTTTAAACCAGTATCAAAAAGATTTGGGGGACGATGTGCAGTGCTACTCGATTTTAGCCCCAACCAATGCTTCTTTCTATACACCAGCAGCCTTTCAGGATTCCACACTTTCCAGTGAAAAGGATTGCATGGATGCAGCAGAAAAGGTTTTTCAAGGTGTCATTCCGATTGATGCCTATGGTGTTCTAAAAGAACACACTGCTGAGCCGATTTATGCGAGAACCGACCACCATTGGTTTCAGCTGGGGGCTTACTATGTAGCGAGAGCGTTTGCGGAGCAGGCAGATGTTCCGTTTGCCGACCTGACAACCTACAAGAAATATGTAGAAGATGATTTTGTTGGCTCAATGGCATATTATACGAATGATTATCCGGATTTGGTGAATTCGCCGGAAGAGTTTGTATATTATGTGCCGACCAACGACATTCAGACCACTTATTATGACCGGGATTATGCGAATGGCTATGAATCAGATTTGATTCTTGATCCGTCCGCATGGGACAATTCCAGTTATTATATGGTCTTTATGTGTGGAGATGATAAGATTGTCCACATTCAGACGGATTGCGACAATGACCGTCGGTTGGTGATTTTCAAGGATAGCTATGGCAATGCGTTAGTGCCATGCCTGACCAGTTCATTTTCTGAGATTTATGTGTGTGATATGCGGTATTTCAATCTGAATGCCATTGACTTTATTCAGGAAGAGGCAAAAGCAACCGATGTCCTGTTTTGTATGAATCTGTTCAGTGCGAATGGACCAAACGGACAGGATCTGGAAGTTGTCCGCACACAAAATGCTGCATATGACACAAGCAGTTGGGAAGATGCAGATACAGAATTTTAAATGCAAAAAAAGAAAAAGGAGATTTGCAAATCATGAAAGAATTACAAGTACCATTTGATAGTGCGTGGATTCTGAAAAACCGCAGAAAGATTAAAAAGGCTCTGCTGGCAGACGGCACGCCTCGCATGGAAAAAAAGATTGCAGTTCTGGGCGGTTCTACCACAAATGATATTGTTTCCATGTTGGAACTGTTCCTGCTGGACAATGGGATTCAGCCGTCTTTCTATCAGTCGGAATATGCCCGTTATTGGCAGGATGCTATGTTTGAAAACCCAGAGCTGGAAGCCTTTCAGCCAGACTTGATTTTCATTCACACCACCAGCCGCAACATCACAGAATTTCCGGAGGATGTGTATTGTCCGGCGGAAACCGTAGAGGCAGCCTTGGAACGGCAGTACACGCACTTTACGCAGATGTGGGATCGTCTGGCGGAAGGATATCATTGCCCAATTATTCAGAACAACTTTGAACTGCCAGCTTATCGGCTGTTGGGCAATCGGGATGCTTCAGACATTCACGGCAGAATCAACTTCATCACTCGATTGAACTGCAAATTCTATGATTATGCAAATACGCACACCTCATTTTATATTCATGATATTCAGTATCTGTCCGCTTGCTATGGCTTGGATGCATGGGCAGAGCCGTCTTATTGGTATCTGTATAAATATGCTTTGAGTGTGCCAGCCATTCCGGATTTTGCCTACAATCTGACTCGAATCATTCGTTCCATTTACGGTAAGAACAAGAAAGTTATGGCATTGGATTTGGACAATACCCTCTGGGGCGGTGTCATTGGCGATGATGGACAGGAAGGCATCGAAATTGGACATGAAACCTCCATGGGACAAGCATATGAAGAGTTGCAGGGCTATTTGAAACAGCAGAAAAAAATTGGTGTATTGCTGACAGTCTGCTCAAAGAATGAGCCGGAAAATGCTCTGTTGGGCTTGAATCATCCGAGCGGTGTTCTGAAGCCAGACGACTTTGTCACCATCAAGGCAAACTGGGAGCCAAAAGACCGCAATTTGGTAGAAACTGCTGCGGAATTGAATCTGCTGCCGGAGAGCATTGTATTTGTAGACGACAATCCGGCAGAACGGGCGATTGTTTCCGGACAAATTCCGGGCGTTGCCGTTCCGGAATTTGACTGCGTGGAAGATTGCCTGCGGCAGTTAGACCGTGCCGGATACTTTGAAGTTACCAGCCTGTCAAGTGACGATGCAAAGCGGAATGCGATGTATCAGGCAAATGCACAGCGGGCACAGATGCAGAAAACCTTTGCAGACTATACCGACTATCTGAACAGTTTGGAGATGCAAGGCACGATTCGGGACTTTGAACCGATTTACTTGCAGCGAATCGTCCAGCTGACCAATAAGAGCAATCAGTTCAATCTGACGACGAAACGCTATACACAAAGCGAAATGGAAACCGTTGCAGCGTCTGACCGTTATATTCGGCTGTATGGACGGCTGGAAGATAAATTCGGCGATAACGGCATTGTTTCCGTTGTCATCGGCGAAAAAGTGGACGATGCATTACATATGGACTTGTGGCTGATGAGCTGCCGGGTTTTGAAACGGGATATGGAATTTGCAATGCTGGATGAACTGGTACGGCAGTGTCGGGAGCAGGGCATTCAGAACATTGTTGGCTATTATTATAAGACTGCCAAGAATGCAATGGTAAAGGATTTGTACGGCACATTTGGTTTCACCAAGACGAAAGACATGGAAAATGGTGACAGTGTCTGGGAATTGAATGTTGCAGATTATACAAATAAAAATCATGTAATTACAGTAAATCAGAAGGAGTGTGCAGAACAATGACACATGCAGAGGTAATGGAACGGTTGACAGGGGTATTTCGGGATGTATTTGACGATGACAGCATTGTGATTACAGACCAGACTACCGCAAATGATATTGAGGAATGGGATAGCCTCGAACACATCAACTTGATTGATGCTGTAGAGCAGGAATTTCACATGCAGTTCCAGATGAAGGAAGTTTCTGGAATGAAGAACGTGGGAGAAATGGCAGACATCGTTGCCAATCGGGCAACCGAAAAGCCGAAAAAACGAGGACTGTTCCGCCGATAAATCGGAAAATAACGTGATACGCTGAGAAAATCGCCGCTGTTTTTGCTGGCAGTTTTGGGAGGTAACAGCCCCATTCTGTCAGAAACAGCGGTTTTTTCTTGACAGTTCCTGCGATTTCATGGTATCATGATAGCACGAAATCTCATGAAATAGGAGTGTTATTATGCTGTTGCAATTAACAGATGTCAATAAAATTTACAATGGAGCACCGCTGCTCAAACATATTTCTCTCACGATTGAAGACCGTGACCGGATTGGTTTAATTGGTGTGAATGGCTGCGGAAAATCGACCTTGTTAAAGTTGATTACGGAACGGATTCTGCCCGACCACATTCAGGAAGGGGACGGCGAAATCATCAAGAGCAGTCATACCAGTATCGGCTATCTGGAGCAGATGGGCGGTCTGGAGAAAGAACAGACGGTTTGGCATGAGATGCACAATGTCTTTCAACCGTTGCTGGATGCACAGGCACGCATGCGAGAGCTGGAACAGGAATTGGCGAACAATTCCGAAGCAGCGGCAGAAGAATATCACCGTTTGCAGACTTATTTTGAAAGCAATGACGGCTATCAGATTGATGTAAAAATCAAAATGGTGCTGAACGGCATGGGCTTCGGTGCAGAAACCTATGAGCGGAAAATTTCCAGTTTCAGCGGTGGAGAAAAGACTCGACTGGCAATTGCAAAATTGTTGTTGGAAGAACCAACGCTGTTGATTCTGGACGAACCGACCAACCATCTGGACTTTAAAACCGTCATGTGGCTGGAAGATTACTTGAAAGATTATAAGGGTGCTTTGCTGCTGGTATCTCATGACCGTTATTTCTTGAATCGGCTTTGTACCTCGATTTGTGAGATTGAACACGGTGTGCTGACTCGCTATAAGGGCGACTATTCTGCCTATACCGTGCAGAAAGAAGCCGCTGTGATTCGGCAAACAAAAGAGTATGAATTGCAGCAAAAAGAAATTGCCAAGCTGGAAGATTATATTGCTCGCAATCAGACCAGAGCCTCTACGGCAAAGAGTGCCCAGAGCCGCATGAAACAGCTGGAAAAGATGGAGCGGATTGAAAAGCCGATTACCTACCAGAAGTCAGCACGGGTACAGTTTACCTACGACATCGAACCGCCGCAGCAGGTCTTGCAAGTGCAGGATATCGCCATTGCAGTCGGCAGCGGAGCAGAACGAAAAGTGTTGGCAGAGCCAGTTTCCTTTGAAGTGCGGCGAGGAGAAAAATGGGGCATTATTGGGGAAAACGGTGTTGGAAAATCAACCCTGTTGAAAATCTTACAGGGGCAGTTGCCGCATGTTGGAAAGATTCGCTGGGCAGCCCAGACGAAGATTTCCTATTTTGAGCAGGAAAGCACCAACCTGCACCCAGCGAAAACTGTAATGCAGGAAATTCACGACCGTGTTCCGACATGGCTGGACTATGATGTCCGCAGCTTGTTGGGCAAGGTGCGAATTACAGGGGAAGAAGTCTATAAGCAAGTGGGCGTGCTCAGCGGTGGCGAGCGGGCAAAGGTTTGTTTTGCCGTCATGATGTTGGAACATGGCAATATTTTGATTTTGGACGAACCGACCAACCATCTGGATATTTCCATGAAAGAAGTCATCGAAGATGCCATGAAAACCTTTACCGGAACGATTCTGTTTGTATCGCATGACCGGTATCTGCTGGATCAGGTCGCAGACCATATTTTAGAAATCAAACCAACAGGTGTAAAGACGTATATCGGCGGATTCCAAAGCTGGCTGGATGCAACGAAAAAAGAAGCAGCTGCTGCAAATGCGGCGGCTCAGGCAGTTGAAACGGAAAAGAAAAAAGAGGACAAGCAGCAGACGTATCGTTCTAAGGAACAACGTGCAAAGGCTGCCCAGCAGCGGGCAAGAATGCGGCAGCTGGAACAGCAGTCCGAGGCGATGCAAGCGGAACTCGATGCCCTCAACGAAGAAATAACAAAGGAAGAAGTGTACAGCGATTTCAATTTGATGCAGGAAAAGTGCAAGCGAATGGATACTTTGCGGACAGAATTGGATGCAGCACTGGAAGAGATGATTTTGTTGGAAGAGGAATTGGGATAAAATTTACAGATGTTGAAAATAAATTTCTTTTCAAATAAAATGATTGTGGAAATTGCTTCTTTTCAAAAAGTGTTTTTTATGGTATAATAAGGGTATTCGGAAAAAGGGAGGATGGATTTCATGAAAAATAGGAACAAATGGATGATTGGCGGAATGCTGCTGGCAGCTTTGGGAATCGGGTCTTTTTTTACCCAGCAAACAGCAGTTACCGCTGCGGAAATCAATATTCCATACACAGATTCCAATCAGGGGTTTACAACTGGAATGGATGGCACATCACTTTGCTTGAATCTGCGAAATGCAAATAACTGTATTTGTGAAGATATTCCGCAGGATGTTGCCTGTTCGGGGTATTTATCCGTTACGTTCTCCATTCATGGCATTGGAACAGATGCCTACCGATTGCAGAAAGACGGCACACAGGGAACGCCTTATTTTGCGGAATTGGTTGGTGTTGTACGCTCTGCACAGGATGAAGAAATTTTGCGGTTTTGCAATGGGGAAGAAGATGATTTTGCACCGGGAACAGTTGCCATCACGGGAGATGGAACATATACCGTTCGTACAGAGTTGACACAAGATGCAGACCAAATTTTATCGTTGGCGGTTAATACGAACATTGATTTGTATCGGTATCAGGAAGAGGGAAACCTTGCAAAGTCTGGAATTACAATGCAAGTAGAATCTGTTACAACACAGCAGGAAACCGCTACAAAACAGGCTATAGCAAAGCAGGAAACGCCGATTTTTGCATAGGATTTTAATACAACGATGCCAATGACAACGACGCAAAGAGCAACCACAACAACTGCTACTACGCCATATTGGCATGGGACAACAACTTCCACCACACCATATTGGTACTGGACGACAACTAGAACAGAAATTACTACAACATGGATGTGGAGAAGTACGACAAGAACAGCAGCAACGACATCCAAAAAATCGACCAGCTCTAGGGGATATTATCTTTCTGCCCTTGACCAATCCAGTACCATTGGATTAGGAGAACAGCTGCAATTATTCGTGGGAAATAATGGAAGTTATACAGTATCTTCCAGTAATCATCAGGACATCATTCCGGCATGGATTTCTTTTCAACCAGATGTTGCAACGGTAGATGATACAGGTTTGGTCACAGCGGTTTCAGAGGGAAAAGCTGTGATTGCAGCAGAAATTAATAATACAGTGATTTCCATTGAAATTACAGTTGCTGCCCCTACAACAACGACGATGGTAACAACAACGATGGAAGAAGGTACAAATGTAACAAAACCTGCTATGACTACCACAAAACCATCTGCGGTGAATATTTCTGTTCGTGCACCGCAAATTGTAACCATCAATAACATCAAGCGGATTCCGAAAGAACAAGCACAATTGCAATTATATCTTTTGAATCAGCCGAAAGATTCTGATGTAGTTTGGTCTTCTTTTTATCCGACGATTGCCTCTGTTGACCAGAACGGACTTGTAACTGGTCTTTCAGAGGGAAAAGCGGTGATTGGAGCGATGATAGATGGGGAAGTTTATGCAATTACACTCTATGTAGTTGGAGAAGAAGCTACAACTACTGCAAAATCATCTAGTACTGTTACGACAGCAACAGAAACCGTAAAAGGAGATATAAACGGAGATGGTGTCATTAGTGTTGATGATGCTGTTATCCTGTTGCAGTATTATGCAAAACAAGCTGCCGGATTAAATCCAAAATGGGAAGATTTAAAGTAATTTTTCTATGAAACCAACAACCGCCCCCGTATGAATTTCACATACGAGGGCGGTTGTTTTTGTTTATTTCATTGATTGATTGGAATCAGTGTTCAAAGCGGTTATTCCATGTCGTTATAGATATCGGCATTTTCAAGGGAAATCGTTGTGTTTGCTCCGCAGGTTTCCAGAATTTGCAACAATGCACTTTTTGGCAGTTTTGCATTAGACAAGTCCACAATCGGATTTGCAGCACGGCTTGCATCCTGTTTCCATTTCTGATAGGAATACGCTGGCAGAGCCTGTAAAACAGCATCTGGCTGAACCGGCAGAATCTGCATGCACGCTTGTTTCACGGTGAATTGAATGGAAACCTTGCCATCTGTTCCGCTGGTAACCGGCAAAGAAAATGTTCGCAGCAGCGTTCCGTCTGTATCTTTGCGGCTATCTGATTGATAGCGACCCTGTTCCAGTGCATAGGTTTTGGTGTCCGTGTCTGTCTGTACGGTGCAGCGAATCCGTTCGGTTTCGGAACTGCCTGCAAGGGTAAACCGAAATTGATAAGCAGTTTTTGGCAGCTGTTGCAACTGTGCGGAGATGGTTGCAGAAGTGGTTTCTTCTGTTGCATCCAGCTCCCACAATTCCATGGGGTCACCGTCTGCATCGGTGACCGTCAGCAGTGTGCTGAAACGGGATTTCGTTGAAAATGCAGGTGCACAAAATAATAAATCTTCCATATGAAGCTCCTTTTTTGAAATCGGAGCGGCTGTGTTCTGTGCAGACGCACACAGCTGAATGGTATGGTCGTCTACCAGAACGGCACGACCGCTTTTTAAAAGACCTTTTGCTCGTTTCGGATAAGTGCTGCCGATGATCTGACCAGCAGCATCCTGTACCATTACGTTTTTTTGCATGGGTTTCTCCCCCTTGGTAACCATTATTTGATTTTGCCGTACCGTTTTTTTGTATGGGTGTCTGCCCCAACGGCTGATTTTAGTATAACAGCTTTGGATGAAGTTGTCAAGTGGGAGCAATCAATTTTTCCAGAAAAACAAATTTCCACAAAACAGCATGAAACATTCTGCTTTGTGGAAATTGTAATGTTATTTATTCTATGGTTGGCTGTGCTACTGGAGCAGTTGCTTTTTCTCGAAAAATCCGTCCGAATACAAACCGCACCAATGGGCCAGCAAAGAACAGCTGCCAGCACAAAGCCATTGGGAAATTAAAGACGGTTGTTTGCAGCCACATACTGATGATTTGCTTTCCGGGGTGCTGGAACAAAATCGTAGCAGCCAGACTCATCAGCGGACACATCCATGCAACAGAAACCGCAGAAATGGCGAGAATCAGGTGAAATGGGCGTTCTGTTTTTACATCGACCATGCGAAATGCTGCTTTTTTCGCCAGATTTCCGACTAAGAAAAAGTCCAGAATAAAGGCAATCGGCATCATAATCGGCAATTCTCGGAATGCGGCCAGAAAAACAGCGTTGCTCATCCCGCCAGTATTCAGGGCGATGTTATAGCAAACCATCGCATAGACCATGACGAACACCATCAAAATGGTAAAAATAATTTCCTGGAATTTGTTTTTGGGCATAAAAAATTCTCCTTTCGATTTTAAACGGCATGCATAGAAATTTGTGTTGTTCGTTATCATTCAGGAGAATGTTTCGTTTCCAATAAAACCAATTCTATTCTGTTTTTAAGTACATGATTATGATAGCAAAAAAACGGGTATTTGTCAAGAATCAATATTCATTTTCGGCATTTTTTCGGAAAAGATGCTGTGAAATCTGTGCTTTTTCCAGACAAATTGCCCGTATTTCTTGCAGGGATTTATTTTACGATTTCATCGGAATCCAGTACAATGGTAAATGGTCCATCATTGCACAGCGAAACTTGCATATCTGCTCCGAAAACGCCATGTTCCACGACAGGAACGGTTTGCTTGCAGTAGGCAATCATGTATTCATACAGAGCCTCTGCGGTTTTGGGTGCTCCGGCAGCGATAAAGCTGGGGCGGTTGCCCTTTCGGCAGTCTGCATATAATGTGAATTGTGAAACCAACAGCAGTTGACCGCCAACGTCTTGCAAGGAAAGATTGATTTTGTCGTTTTCATCGGAAAAAATCCGCAGCCGCATCATTTTATCCGCCATTTTTTCCACAATGGCTTCGGTGTCATTCTGTCCGATTCCCACAAGAACCAGATAGCCTTTGTTGATTGCTCCAACGACAGAGCCGGAAACGGTGACAGATGCCTGTGTCACTCTTTGAATTACCAATCGCATAGGGTTAATGCTCCTTTTTCTTCTGTTGTTTTTCTGCTTTCAGCAGGGCACGGGCAGCCGCAAAGGCAGCTGGTTCGCCCTCTTTTGCTAAAATTTCCAGCAGCTGCATGAGCTGCCGTTCGGTTTCCGGATGCAGGCAGCCATTTTTTCGGGCAGAAGAATTTTGAAAATATTCCAGTGGTGCTTGCGTAGTGTACTGTTTGCCCTTGTAAATCTTGCTGGCAGCTAAGCGGTCGCAGAACATCTCCACCAGAAATCGGGCTGGCATTTTTACGGGCATGACTTTCTTTTCCACGGGGTTGTAGTCCGTCCAGTATTCAAAGTGATGGCGGTTTCTACCTTTGTGGTGTAGCCATGCGAGAGAATAACCGAGGATTTCTCGTTCTTTTTCGTTGGGGCTGCGGTTTCCCTGATAATATTTCACACCGGGAATAAATTCGGTCGGGCTGTATTTGGAAAGGTCATGGCGGAGTCCCTGCCAGAGAATCCCTGCTTTTTTGCAGTGGGCAATGACTTTATGCCGATGACGGGTAATCAATAAAAAGTGATGCCAGAGATTTCGCAACATACTGCAATCGCCTCCTGTTGTTTATTGTATCATATTTTTTGGAAGCTGTAAAGAGAGCGCCTGCAAAGGCTTTTGGAAAATCTGGCTGTAATAGGATGACTTGGCTGAAATCGTTTTCATGAAATAAAAAGACTCGCAACCTGCGAGCCTTTTGTTATGTTTAATAAACCATCATCATCAGGAGATCCCAGAACATATGCAGCCCAATCGGCAGCAGCAGACTTTTTGTTTTCACAAAAATCACGCTGAACAGAACGCTCAGCAGTAAAATGCTGATGAAGCCGAAGTGTGCAAAGTTTGAGAAAAACGTGCCGTCCATTATCCACTTTGGAAAATGAATCATCAGAAATAGAATGGCGTTAATGCCAATGGCAATTTCTTTATGAGATTCAGAGTAAGTGAGATTCAGCAGCCAGCCTCGAAAAACAAGTTCTTCTGTTAGTCCGACAAACAGAACGACAATCACCGAGGAAAGCCCGAAGTCCGGCAGAATCTGCAAACCGCCATGCAGCCGATACGCTCCGAAGAGCAGGTAAACTGCAAAGAACGGAAAGACCAGCAGCCACGGCAACTGATTGCGATTCCAGGAAAAGCATTCCTTTGGGGTGGCGTAAACATCGCCGGAGAACCGACATAGTAGACTCGCTGCTGGAAGCGTCCAGATGAGATTCTTGAAAACGCCATTTGCGACCAATGAACAGAGCCAATCCGAGGAAATGTGTGCGGTCAGAAATGGAGCGATCCAAACATGATACACTGCCCAGACTGCATAGAAAAGCAGAAAATAGACAATCAGCATGATTGCTTTTTGTTTTTTTGAATGGGTCATGGAATCACCGCTTTGTTTCTTCATTCTGCTGCTGTTTCAGCAAATCCCGAATTTCAGTCAGCAGGGCAATGTCTGGAGCAACCTTTTCCGGTTCTTCCTTCTTTTCTTCTTCTTTTTTCTTGAGGGTCAGATTCCGCATGGTGTTGACTGCCTTGACAATCAGGAACACACAGAATGCAGTAATCAGAAATGTGATGACAGCGGAGAGAAATGCACCAATGTTGATGTAAGGGTGATTGCCCCACGGAATATGGAAGCCGAGGTCTTGGAAGTTGATGCCGGCAATCACTGCCCCAACCAACGGCATCAGCACATTGTCTACCAGTGCATTGACAATTGCGGTGAACGCACTGCCGACGACAACGCCGACTGCCATATCCAGCACGTTGCCTTTGGAGATGAATTCTTTGAACTCTCCAAAAAAGCGAGTGATTGCGTTTGATTTCTTTTGTGGGTCTTTGGTTTCAGTAGCCATTTTCTTATCCTTTCTATTCTGCTGTGTTGTGAAAAAGGGGAACAACTGCAAACAGAATCCTTGATTTTTTATGATTATACCATAAATCAACAAAAATTGTCAAATTGCATACCAACAAATTGCATACCAACAATCGGAGCGTTGCTTTTTTGTTGGAATTTTTTGTATTGTAAAAAAACTATCAGGGTTGACAAATAAAACTAATAGTGGTATACTAGAAAAGAGTAAAATCAGAAAAGGGGATTTTGGATGTTTTGTAAAAATTGCGGACATGAATTGCCGGAGGATGCAAAGTTTTGTATGAAGTGTGGAACACTTTTGAAATCAGAATCTTCCTCAACGGAAACGGATGGGAAACCGATTGCATCGAATGCAGAGGGCAGTCAAACCGTCCATACCAGTGCCGTTGCGAACAGGGAACGGCTTCTTTGGGTGATGGTTGTGATTTTGGTTGTTGTTGTGGGAATCCTTGCAATTGCATTGGGAACAACCAAAATGGGAAAACAAAACAATGTTGAACCAAACAATGAAGCCATTGCAGAAGTGCAGGATTCTCATGAAACTACAACCACAGATTTGACAACGACAGCAGCCACGACAACCATTACCACCACAAAGGCAACGACAAAAGCAACCACTGCTGCAATCACAACAACCAAACAGACAACGGCAACCACCGCAGAAAAGATACAAACCTATAGCGTTACATTTGAAGCAGATGAATTGATTGCACAGGCTGGCTTGATGCTGAATGGTCATGTAGGAATTGCAGTTTTGAGCAATTTGACATGCACCAATGGAACTGCAAGTGTTGAAACAAGTACGACCTATATTTATGATTCTCTGATTCGAGTGACTGTAACAGGTGCAACCGCTGGGGAAGTTAAGATTAGCGGAACGATTACAACCTATGGATTAGATACGTTGGACGGCCAGACCGTTTCTTATCCAGATTCTTCCGGTACATTTATCGTCAGCAAAACAGTTGGAGGCAATTCCGGCAATGCATCCAATGCAAGTCAAAATGCAAATTCGTCAAATAACGCTTCTCACGCTTCCAGTTCTGTCAGTGGAATGAAAGGGCAAATCAACTGCCATGGAGGAACGGTTGCAGGATTTACCACGGATTATGTAGTAAATAGCGGTGCGTGTGGAATCGTTCGGCAGAGCTTGGGCAATACTTGGCACGTAACCGCAAAAAATTCGTGTTACAATTACGGAATCACTTGGTATGAACTGTGGGATTCCGATGACGGAGATTATTACGGCTGGGTCGATGCTAATTACATTGATTTCTATTAAGCGTCAAAAATAAACCATACAACGGGAGCAGGTGCAATCATTTGCTCCCGTTTTGCGTGTTGCGAGGGCTTTTTTGTAGGAATTGTAACTTGTGGGGTTGACAAATAAAACTAATAGCGTTATACTATAGAAAAAATAGATTCGAAAAGGGGATTGATCATGTTTTGTAAAAATTGTGGACGGGAATTGCCAGATGATGCAAAATTTTGCGTACAATGCGGAGCATCTATGAAACAAAAAGCGGAATCGGCAGAAAAAACTAAAAAAACAGATACCTCTAATGTAGAAGGCAGTCAAGCAGTCAGTGCCAGTTCGATTGTGAAAAAGGAATGGTTTCCATGGGCGATTGTTCTGCTTTTGGCAGTGATTGTTGGAATTCTTGCAATTGCGTTGGGAACAACGAAAATGGGAAAACAAAATACCATAGAACCAAATGATAAAAACATTGCAGAAGTGCAGGACTCTCATGAAACGACGACCACAGATTTGACAACAACAGCGACAACCACCACCACAAAGGCAACTACAGTGACCACTACCGTGACAACGACTACGACCATTGCAACCACTGCCAAACCAGTGGTAACCGCAAAACCAAAGCCGTATGTCACTGCCTCTGCAAAGACATTTTTGCTCTCCGGATATGATGGCTCTAAGGTGCGGTTATATTTAGACGGCAATTTCTACAAAGCCTACATCAAAATAAACGGCATCAGTTATGATACCACTGTATTGCGAAGCGATTTCAGCGATTATGTGGAATTGCCGTTTAATCCGATTGCAAATCCAGAAACCACGCTTTCTGTCACACCGTATGATGATGCCGGAAATGCTGGAGATACAGTTACTTGTGCGATTCCAACCGATGCAGAAGGAACAATCAATACAGGTGGAATTTTAATTGATGGTCTCAATATAAGAGGACAAATCAACTGTCATGGCGGTGTTGTAGCTGGATATACGACCGATTATGTTGTAAATGGCGGTGCATGCGGAATGGTTCGGCAGAGCCTTGGAGATACTTGGCATATAACTGCAAAGAATTCGTGTTACAACTACGGAACGAATTGGTATGAACTATGGGATTCCGATGACGGGGATTATTACGGCTGGGTCGATGAGAATTACATTGATTTCTATTAAGTGTCAAAAATAAAATATGCAGCGGGAGCAGATGAAACCATTTGCTCCCGTTTTTCTATAGGGAAGTTGCAGCTTGATTTCTATTTTCCAGCTGGATTTCCGCTTGACATTCTAAGGGTAAAATGTTATAATAATAGCAGTATGCCAACCTGTCTATTAAATGGTATTGCAGTATATTTTTTCGCTTTTGTGGAATACTGTTTGAAAAACAATCCACAGGAAAGGCGGAATGGATATGCAAACATCATGGACAGCATCCACTTCGGCAGAAACGCCTTCTGCCGAAGTCGAATCAGAACAGCAGTTGCAAGAAGCCGTTTTGATTGCAGAATCCGGCAGCATTCGCCCACAGAATGCAAAACATCTCATCCACTGTTTGACCATCATTGGACAGGTGGAAGGGCATTATATCCTGCCGGCTGAAAATAAAACAACCAAGTATGAACACATCATTCCCGCTTTGATTGCGATTGAACAGGATCGCAGCATTGAAGGACTGATGATTTTACTCAATACGGTTGGCGGTGACGTGGAAGCAGGGCTTGCCATTGCAGAAATGATTGCCGGAATGCAAACCCCGACCGTTTCTCTGGTGCTGGGCGGCGGTCATTCCATCGGAGTGCCGCTGGCAGTGAGTGCGAAGCGGTCTTTTATTGTGCCTTCGGCAACGATGATGATTCACCCCGTCCGAACAAATGGACTGGTTGTCGGCGTGCCGCAGACATTTGCTTATTTTAATCAGATTCAAAATCGAATTATCGAATTTATTACACGGTGCAGTCACATCCAAACGGAACGGCTGCTTTCTTTCATGCATCGTACAGATGCCCTTGCAACCGACATCGGTTCGATTCTGACCGGTGAAGAAGCAGTGGCAGAAGGGCTGATTGACCAGCTCGGCAGCTTACAGGATGCGATTTCCTGCCTGTATGAATTGATTGAAGCAGCACCGCTGCGTTATACGGATGCGTCTGTGCCGTCATCTACACTGGGAAAGGACGGTTGCAGTGGGACGAACGGCAAAATCAAAACCAAAGAAAAAAGCCACCCCCAAAAATAGCGATCATCAAAATACGCAGGGATTTAATGCAGCCGAAATCAAAGGGGCTGCCGATGCGGATACCAAAAAAGAAGAAAAACTCACCGAGAAGCAGAAAGCGGATTTGAAATTCAAATCCGTTCTGCTGATGGTGTCAGCGGCATTGGTATTGTTGCTGGTATTCATTCCGGGAAGTTCCGGCTGGAGATGGATGCACAATGGATTACTGGGACTGTTTGGTGTTTCGGTTCTGACATGGCCGATTGTATTGGTTTTGGCAGGGCTATTCTTACAGCGGCAGATTCAGGGGCAAAAGCCAAAGGAACACCGCCCGAAAGATGTCAGTACATATTTTTTGTATGGATTGGGCATTGCGGTTTTGGTCAGCAGTACGGTGCAGGTCTGGTTTGGGGAGCCGCTCCGAACCAAGAACCCGATAGATGCTCTGATTGCATTTTATCACGCTGGACAGGATAATCCCTTGTTCAATGGCGGTGCAATCAGTGTGCTCGCCTATATCTTATCGGCTCTGCTGGGCAGTCCCGGCGATAAAATTTGTGTCTTGTTTGTCCTGTTTTTAGTTGTCATGTGGCTGATGGGCTGGGATATGCTGGACTTGAAAGATTGGTTCTGTCGGGCTGGCAGTTTTCTTCGAAATCTGCTGTTTCCGACGGAAGATGCCTTGCCGGATGAAGAAGATGTTCCAGATTTGGAAGAACCAAAAAGAATCGGCTTTTTCTCCAACTTATTCCATAAGGCAGAAGAACAGGAGCAGGAAGCGGAAGCAGTGCAAGCTTCAGAAGCACAAAATACACAGGAATTGGATGCTGGCGAAATCATCGCTGCAACCGATGGGTTAGCGGAAACACCGATACCACCGCAAGAACCGCCTTTACAAGAGCCGTTTCAGATGCAGTATGATGCTGCCGTTGAACCAACGCTTGATGTTGAACCTCCAGAGCCGGAAGAACCGATTTTTGAGCCAGAATCGGAACAGATGCCAAGACAGTTGGATTTGTTTCAGGAGCAGGGAATGGGAGCAATTGTTCCGGAAAATGCAATGCATCCAGAGCCGGAAGAGCCTGCTTATCAGATCCCAAGCCTTTCCCTGTTGAAGCGGAGTAACAACACGGGCAAAAGTCCGGAGATCCAACAGGAATTGGAACGCAATAAAAGAATGCTGGAGGAAACCCTGAAAGATTTCAATGTAGGTGTTTCCATGAAGGATGTTCAGCGTGGGCCATCTGTTACCAGATATGAAGTGCAGCCGAATGCTGGGGTAAAAGTTTCTAAAATTACAGGCTTATCGGATGATATTGCCTTGAATCTTTCTGCCCAGAGCATCCGAATTGAAGCCCCTGTTCCGGGAAAATCAGTCGTAGGGATTGAAGTCCCGAATCGGAAAAAAGATGTGGTGAAGCTGCGGGATATTCTCGAATCCGATGCATTCCAGAATGCAAAAAGCCAGCTGGCGTTTGCAGTCGGAAAGGACATCGCCGGAAATGCGATTATTGGCGACATTGCAAAAATGCCGCATTTGATTATCGCCGGTGCAACAGGCTCTGGTAAATCTGTCTGTACCAATTCCATCATCATGAGTATTCTGTTTCATGCGACACCGGAACAGGTGCGGTTGATTTTGATTGACCCGAAGATTGTAGAATTTCGGGTGTATGAGGACATTCCCCACTTGCTGATTCCGGTTGTCACTGACCCGAAAAAAGCAGCTGGTGCATTGAACTGGGCGGTACAGGAGATGGAACACCGTTACCAGACCTTTGCGGACAACGGGGTACGGGATTTGGCAGACTATAACAAGAAAATCCAGAGTCAGCCCGACGGGCAGACGCTGCCGCAAATTGTCATTGCGATTGATGAGTTGGCAGACTTGATGATGACCGCATCCAAAGAAGTGGAAGATGCCATTTGCCGGCTGGCGCAAAAGGCAAGAGCTGCCGGAATGCACTTGATTATTGCAACGCAGCGACCAACCACCGATATTATTACGGGCTTGATTAAAGCGAATATTCCGAGCCGGATTGCCCTGTCTGTCATGTCGCAGGTGGACTCTCGAACGATTCTGGATACAGGCGGAGCAGAAAAGCTGTTAGGGCACGGTGATATGCTGTATTTGCCGAACGGCATGCCGAAACCGATTCGTGTACAGGGCTGTTTTGTTTCCACAGAGGAAATTGAAAAAACAGTGGCATTCGTCAAGCAGCAAGCACAGGCGGCTTATGATGATTCTGCTTTGGTCGGTGTTGAACAGAATATTCCGGTTCTGAAGGGTGAAACGGCAAGTCCGGACGGAAATGCAGATCCTCGACTCGAAGAGGCGATTCAGGCAGTTGTAGAGTTGGGGCAGGCATCCACGTCTTCATTGCAGCGTTATTTGAATGTTGGCTATGCTCGTGCTGCCCGAATGATTGACGAACTGGAAAAGATGGGGATTGTCGGCGGATACAACGGGGCAAAACCTCGAAAAGTGCTGATGACCAAGCAGCAGTATGAAGAACGAAAAATGCGGAATCTGCCGTAAAAGAAACCAAGAGGAGGAACAGCCATTATGGCACAAGGCTTTTTGCCGGTTACGAAAAAGGAATTGCTGGAAACGGGCGTTTCCCAGCCGGATTTTGTCTATGTGGTCGGAGATGCATATGTAGACCACCCCAGTTTCGGGGCTGCAATCATCTCCCGTCTGCTGGAATCACAGGGCTATTCCGTGGCAATGCTGCCGCAGCCGGATTGGCGGAGCACCAAGGACATCATGCGGTTTGGAAAGCCCAAGCTGGCATTTTTGGTGACAGGCGGCAATATTGATTCCATGGTGGCACATTATACCGCTGCCAAGCGAAAACGCAGCCAAGATTCTTATTCCCCCGGTGGGAAAGCCGGACTTCGTCCAGACCGTGCCGTGATTACATATTGCCAGTGCATTCGCCGAGCATATCCGGATGCAGTGATTGCTATCGGCGGACTGGAGGCATCCTTGCGGCGGTTTGCACATTATGACTACTGGTCGGATATGGTCAGACCGTCTATTTTGGTGGAAAGCGGTGCAGATTTCCTGATGTATGGAATGGGGGAACACTCTATCACAGAGATGGCAGCTCGTCTGCGGGATGGTGAGCCGATTTCTGCCCTGACTGATATTCGAGGGACTTGTTACCTGACAGACCCTGTCAACACCCCATGGGGAGCGGTACAATGTCCAGACTTTGCACAGGTTGCCAGCGATAAAAAGGCATATGCCAAGGCAACCCGTCAGCAGTACGACCAGCAGGATGAGATCTATGGAAAGACGGTCATTCAACGGCATGGGAAACAGATGCTGGTGCAAAATCCACCAGCATTGTCGCTGACACAGGAAGAATTAGATGCAGTGTATCAGCTGCCATTCCAGCGAAAGCCACATCCCATGTATGATGCACAGGGCGGTGTGCCGGGAATTGCAGAAGTACAGTTTTCCATCGCCCATAATCGGGGCTGTTTCGGATATTGTAATTTCTGTTCCATTGCCCTGCATCAGGGCAGACGTGTCACCTGTCGCAGTGAGGAATCCATTTTAAAAGAGGCAAAGCAGATTACAGAAATGCCCAACTTTAAGGGCTATATTCACGATGTTGGTGGACCTACGGCAAACTTCCGTGCTCCATCCTGCAAAAAGCAGCTGACAAAAGGGCTTTGCAAGGGCAAGAAATGCCTTGCTCCGGAGATTTGTCCGGCAATTCACGCCGACCATTCTGAATATCTGCACATTCTCCGGCAGCTGCGAAAGTTGCCCAAGGTGAAGAAAGTCTTTATCCGTTCCGGCATCCGGTTTGATTATCTGCTTGCCGACCCAGACGACACTTTTTTTCGGGAACTGGTACGGGAACATACCAGCGGTCAGCTGAAAGTTGCTCCGGAACATTGCAGCAATCATGTATTGGATAAGATGGGAAAGCCGCATTTTGAACACTATCAGGCATTTCAAAAGCGCTTCTATGAGATTACCAAGAGCATTGGCAAGGAACAGTATTTAGTCCCTTATCTGATGTCCTCCCATCCGGGCAGCACGTTGCAGGATGCAATTGCACTGGCAGTTTATCTGAAAGAAAATCACATTCATCCGGAGCAGGTACAGGATTTCTATCCAACGCCCGGAACGATTTCCACTTGTATGTATTATACCGAATATGACCCCTATACGATGGAACCAGTCTTTGTTCCGAAAACAGAGCAGGAAAAGGCAATGCAGCGTGCTTTGCTGCAATCGTTCTTGCCGCAGAACCGTCCTTTGGTGCTGGCAGCCCTGCGGAAAGCCGGTAGAATGGATTTGGTTGGAAACGGTGCACATTGCCTGATTCCAGCAGGTTCAGAGCGGAAAGACACCCACGCAAAGAAATCATCAACTCGGCAGCCTGCAACAGCAGCTGCAAGACGAAACGGAGGCACTTCAAAATGGCAGCAACCCAAAAAAGCAAACAACCAGCCGCCAAAAACGGCAAACAGAAAGCCAACCAGCAGAAAGAAAAAATCATTGGGCTGATTGCACTGATTGTCGTTGCCTTTGCAGGCGGTGCAAAAGTGTTCGGCTGTGCACCAGCGGTGGATTCCAATGCGAGTGCAACCGTTTCTTTTCTGGATGTTGGACAGGGGGACAGCGTTCTGATTCAGGCAGCCGGAAAAACCGTCTTGATTGACGGCGGTGAACGGGATCAGGGCAGTGTTGTACTGGACGACTTGAAGAAATATGGTGTTACCACCATTGATTACATGATTGCCTCTCATCCGCATTCTGACCACATCGGCGGTTTGGTGGATGTGTTGGAAGATGCAGCGGTTTCTTCTGATCTGACCGTTTCCATGGTACTGCTGCCGGAAGTGCCGGACAAAGATGTGCCAACCACACGAGTCTATGAAGCATTTTTGGATGGCATTGAAGACAACCACATTGACCCTACCTTTGTATCGGAAAAGCAGACCTTAAATTTAGGCGGCAGTACCACACTGGAACTGATTGCTCCGCCAGCTGGAAAAACCTATTCTTCCCTGAATGATTATTCCATGGCAGCATATCTGAACTGTGGCGGAAAAACATTCCTGTTTACAGGTGACGCAGAGAAGAACGAGGAAGCAGACTGGTTAGAAAACGGCGTGTTTGACGGGATGCACGCAGATGTCTTTAAGGCAGGTCACCACGGCAGCCGGACTTCTTCCAGTGAAGCCCTGCTGGAGCAGATTCAACCAACCTATGCAGTGATTTCCTGCGGAACGGATAATTCCTATGGTCACCCGCATGAAGAAGCACTCGACCGACTAGGCGTTTACTGCGATAAGATTTACCGGACGGATTTGGATGGAACAGTCATCTGTAAGGTAGAGGACGGGGAATTGAAGTGGTCGTTTGATAAGGAGTATGCATCATGATCATCATTGACCGCATGGATGATGGCGTTGCCGTTCTGGAAACCGACACGGGAATGCAGACAGTACCAGCAGACCAGATGCCGGAAGGGGCACGGGATGGCGATGTTCTGCAATGGGTTCATGACCACTATGAAGTAGATGCGATTGCAACCGAAGAACGCCGAAACCGGATTTTGGAACGGATGCGAAAACGAAAAAGAGGAAGGGACTAAATGGAAGCAGATGTACTCATCATTGGCGGAGGGGCTGCCGGAACGGTGGCTGCCCTGCTGCTGGCGAAAGCCGGAAAACACTGTATCATCTTGGAAAAAAATGGGCAAATTGGGAGAAAATTGCGGATTACCGGAAAAGGTCGCTGCAACCTCACCAATGTTTCCGGTGTGTATATACGCTGTGGACAGGACGTACAGTGATGGGCGTGGCAC
>OGXG01000535.1_pt1 | contig 20961 bp, 29 predicted proteins | sample 1576251 | NCBI WGS metagenome assembly OGXG01 (sample SAMEA3541533, study PRJEB24748) | human gut metagenome | biome: human gut; feature: human-associated habitat; material: faeces | place: China | collected 2012
ATAAATACCATATTTCTCACTTTCTCCGCCTATAAAATTGTTTTGAGAAACAATGCCTCCCCAATGAGTAACTATATCATTAAGAGTCATCCAATCTAAATCTCCATCTTTAATATAGCACTTATTGCCCCAATTATTAAGAGTATCTTGTTGAGAAGTTGAAGTAGTAGTGTTTAGAATCGTTCCTTTTCTTACAGAGCTTCCACCACCTTCAAGAGTACCAGTAACACCAAAAATTTCTACACCTTTTTTAATATTTTCGGAAAGTAAGTTAGGACTTCCTTTAAGAATTTGATTGCCGCTTAAATATTTTCCAAGTGGAATTGAAATATCTTCAATTGTTGGAATATATTGTTGTTCAGCTAAAGATTCTATAGCACCAGTAATCTTTTCTCCTCTTGCATATGCAGTTTTATTTAGGAGAATATCTGATGAAGTTGCAGTTGCATCAGAGGTATTTAAGGGATCGGAAATAACTTTAATTTGTGAAATTTTTTTAGTTCCTTGATATACTGACATTTATTTCACCACCTTTAACTAGTATAAGGAGTATTCAAAATATACACTGGAGAAGTGTATTCGATAATATCACTACTTGCGAAATTTGAACCATCAATTTTTTCAAATGTAATTTTATTTGCATTCTGCACACAGTATACAAGAGATTTTATTCCAGTAGAACTAATACATACTTGAATAGATGTTACATCATTCCGCGGCGCGAAAATCTCACTATACTAAGAATTAATTGTGGCAGAAAAGCTTGAAAGTGTAGAATCGCTAACTGTAATACTTGCCCCAACACTAGCAATGCTACCGGCGACAATTACTCCATAGCCTGTCGAAATCGCACCTACACTATTTGAAGGAAGAGTAAATATTAATCCGAACTCTGTGGAATTTTCTTCAACAGAAACAGCTGCGGCGCTATTTGGAATGTAATCTGTATAATTTTTACTATCCAGTATTACGCGTTCGCCTTCCCATGTATTCGTACCAAGTTGATTATTCCACACCAAATTATTATTTCTCTTCGCCTCGTGTCGTAAATACATTCCAAAGTGTCTTCCTGCATTGTCCCCATTTCTATGCCTGATCGAGATTATGCTTGATGTTTTTGAATTTGCATCTTTATATGAACCAAGAAACGACCGAGTGCGTGGGAGATACTCCTGCATTGTATTAGAACCAATTGATAACTCGCCGCACGCCGGTAATGTGTTATTTCCATTCTCGGACATTACACGACCTATATCAACTAGAATCTCTGCTTTATTTGTCAGCATGTCAATATTTCCAGTCATTACGCCACCAGTTTTTGGCAGATAGCTTGATCCATCTAAACCATCTAGCTTAGCCTTATCTTCTGCACTCATAAGACCAGCAGCAGTAGACGCATTATTGTATGTCGTATCTTTTGCGCTGATAATAGTATCATTAATTGTGATATTTGTGCCAGCAGTTAGTTTGTCTTGCTTACCGGAAATATCCTAATGCTTCTATAATGCACTATCTGCTTTGTCTAAACTAGACTAAACAGTAGCGTCTAGGTCGCTTTTGGGTATTCCATTAATAGGTTTAATATAGCATTTATTCTTTATTTTATTCCAAAAAGTTTCTATGGTGTGCAAGGTAAATAATTTACTATCCATTTCATATCACCTCATACTAAGATATCATTTAATTCAGTATCAGTTACTTCTGTAGGTCTACCAACTAAATCACTATAACCCCCAGTAAAAGCAACACTCTTTAAATCTTCTAAATATTTAGCAATTTTTCCCAATATTACACCTAAGCTATCACCAGATTGAATGGGTTCTCTTGTTTCTGCTTTTGTAAACTGAACAATTGTGTCCTCAAAATTATCATTTGTAATAATATAAGTCCAATCATCTTTCTTATCTACAAGTGCTTCATACTCTTCTTTAGTTCCATACCACACTTTGAAAACATTTTCATTTTTATAACCAAGACTTCCATTAATATCACTTAACTTATCTAAAATTTCTTTATTTTCATGAGTATGACTATCACCATTTTTACCATTATAAACAGTAAAAGTAGAGCTAGTATTATCTGAGTAAGTAATAGTGTAAGTATCTATTGCTCCCGCAAGCCCAGCAATATCTCCACCAGTGCTTGAAGTAAATTCAATTGAATTAATTCCTCTTCCGGCGCTACCAACTAAAGTGCTAATTGGGATTAAATTATTCCATTCTTCTGTTCCAGTTGTTCTCCATTGAATATATGTTTCAGAAGTACCTAATTCAATATTCTTTCCATCAACACCCGGAGGGCCTTGCTCGCCATTTTCACCTCGAAGACCTTGTTCTCCTTTATCTCCTTGTTCGCCCTTATCACCTTTAAGTGCCGCGACAGCAATTAGATTCGTCCAAGCTAAATCTCCAACTACTCTCCATTGGATGTAATCTCCGTTTACAGCAATTTCAATTGACTTTCCGACTTCACCTTGTTCACCTTTTTCACCATTTGTTCCATCAATGCCGTCATTAATTTCAAAAGTGTGTTCGCCAGTAGAATCTGTAATAGTAACAGTTGTAACTTTATCTATCTTAGAAGTAGAAACCACTGGACTAAAACCAGACTCGCCTTGTATACCTTGCAGACCTTGCTTGCCTTGTGGACCTTGTGGACCAATTACGTTACCAATTTCATTGCTTGTACCATCACTATATGTAATAGTCATAATACCAGAATCATTAATTGCAACTGTTGAAATTCCTCTGCCTGCCGGACCTTGAATATTACCCGCATCATCGAAGCCATTAATGGCAGTTTCTTTTAAGCTATTGGTATAAACCCATAAATGACCATTAATTAAATAACAATCTCCTATTTTCTAATCTGTTGAAGGTAATTCAGAAGAATCATTTAATGAGCCTTTAATATTAATTGAAGTTCCGTCTGCACCCTTTGCATTGCCGGCATCAATAGTAGAACCGGAAGATAAGGTTAAAATTAGATGCCCATCACCATTAATTGATGCGGCAGTAATAGATACACCCTATAGACCTTGCTCTCCTTTTAAAGATTCTACCCATTGAGTTTCAGTACCGTCAAATCCTGTATCAAGAGCACTTTGATAAGCAGACTTACCTTCCGCTCCATTCTCGCCCCTTTCTCCTTTATCGCCAGTTTCTCCTTTTAATTCTACATAAGTATATTCAGATTCACCAGCTTTTTTAATACCTAGTTTAGTTCCGAGCCAATTAAATTCTAAAGATTCTCCATCAGCACCCTTTAAAGAATCTAAAGAAACTAGGTTAGTATAATTAAGTCCATTATCAATAGATACTTGAATATAATTAGATGAAACTCTGAAAATAGGAGTTATGCCATCTTTACCATTTTGTCCGTCTTTTCCGTTTGCACCATTTTCACCTTTTGCACCATTTCTACCATTATTACCATTCTGAACAATAAAAGTAGAAGTTGAGCCATCAGTATAAAGAATTTGGTAGGTATCTTTTGCTCCAGCTTCGCCCGGCTTTGTTCCTGTAGAACTTAAAATCCAAGATATTTCTTGTATTCCTCTACCATCTTGTCCAGTCCCTCCGCTACCAGAGGAATTAGATGTTCCAATAAAAGGATTAAAACTCATTTTATATCACCTCTTACTAAATTAATATTGGATTCATATATCCACTTATAATAATTTCTATTTTATCATTTGCAGTAATTTCACCATTTATAGAGGTTATGGTAATAGAACTTAAATCTTTCTCCATAAAATATTTAAATTCTTTTTTATTAGTTTCAGAATAATCAAAACTGCAATTGTTTATAAGAAGTACTCCCATAGCACTAGTAAAATTACTAGTTAAAGGAATAGTAAGATTTGAAAAAGGTGTATTTGGAATAATAACTAAACTTATATTTAAATTTCTACCATCAAAAGTACTTACAGTTATCCCAGACTATTCAAGATCTATTCCTGTTGCTTGATCTGAAATACTTAAATAATTAGACGATAGTTGAGTGTCATTTCCCCCACCAACGAAATACCAACGGCCATATTGCGTACCAACTTCCACAGAAAACGTTCTCATAAAGATTGCCGTACCTGTATAAATAACTTGAACAACAGTTGGATAATTATGTAGTACAGTGTATCTCTTGAAGGTCATGACTTTCATTACAAATCCAGTTTGCGGTGTACTTAATAACTCAACTGCAGGTGTGCACTATGGTAAATTCTTTAAAGTTCTTGCGACGCTTCCGTCTGCTCTATACCAAATATTCTCATTTTTCGTTCCACTGTTTGATTCATCAGTAAAATAATCATTCAAATCAGCATTTTCTGGTATATCATGCATAACATAGCTACCTTTAATAAAATGATTACCAGCCAAACTTAAATATTCCAAATTACTTCTAGATGTATCAGAAGTTCCATCACCAACAGACCTAGCTAGCGGAATAGTTGTAGAATCATTAAATTTTCCAATAGCTACTTCGTTTTCCTAAGTAATTTTATTATTATAGCCATTAACAAAACCGTGATTAGCTGCACTTGAAACGTTATTCCCATATCCACTCGCAAATGCTGCTTCTCCGCCATTTCTATTAAAAGCATTCGTGGTAAAGCCATAGTCCGCTGTAGATTGATTATTATATCCACTAGCATGTGATTGATCACCTGAAGCTATATTCTAGGTATAGTCATTAAAGATCTCTCCAGTAATCTGTGTTGTATCATGCTTACCTACGGCTTCTATTAAACTAACAATTTGATTTTTTATATCAATGATACCATAATTAGTCTCTCCACCAGTTAGAACTAATTTTTTTAGTTCTTCTTTAATTTCTTTTATGCTAGCTTCATTTTTTTCAATTCTTTTTTCTAGTCTGGACAAGTCTATTTGAATAGACTCTATTGATGTTTTTATTGAAGTAATCTCTTGATTAATTGTAGTAATATTTTCCTAAATTTCTTTTATAGAGCTATCAACAGAAATAAACTTATTATCCACAGCCGTTTTATATTCTGTTAAACTATTGTCAATAGCTGTAATCTTTTTAGATAAATCGGTATAATTATCACTAATTGTTTTATTAATATTTGTAATCTATTCATTAATAGTATTGATAGCTGTAGTATGATTTGTAATAATTTTATTCATATCACCAATATTTGTATTGATTTCAATAATATTTCCTTCAATTGTCGTAATTGAATTATTTATGCTATCAATAGAATTGTCAATAACAGTAATTTTATCATTAATTTCAGTATAGTTGTTATTAACTTTTGTTTCAAGATTTACAATAGTCTATCCAATAGTAGTAATATTATCATGAACAATTTTAAATTCTTTATCAATATTTTGTAATGCTAATTGAACTTGGTCTGTACTTTTATTTGGTTTAAATACATATTGGAATTCAAAAGTGCCGCCATTAGTAACATTCTTAACTCGAACGTCTTCTGCCCAAATTTCAGTATTCTCAAAAATACTAGCAATAGACAAAATAATATCCAAAACGGTTGTGCTAGCGCTAATACCATCACCAAAGATTTTTTTAATTAAATTTAATTGTTCAATAGTTAAAGTATTATCATTATCTAAAGGAACTTTTCCTGCATCTGGCATATCAATCAAATCTGTAACATCAATATAAACCTCCGTTCCTTCATCATCAGAAAGAATTAAGTGCATATAAGTTTTATTCTCATCAGGATTATACTTTTCTGGCACTTCTGTACCTTTAACAATTTCGCCGCTTCTTACAAATAGATCTTCAAGATCAAGTCTACCCATAGAAGTTTCTCTATTATCTCTCATTGGCTCAATTTTAACCAATTCAAAACCATGAGAAGTGCCAATGCTTTGAACTTTTCTTAAAACAAAATAAGGTAATTTATCTATGTCTACGCCGCCCGCCGCGAATGGATTAAAACTCATTTAAATCACCTCTTTATTAATATATACAATAAAAATTCTGCTACGAGCAGCCATTCGTCATATATAATTCATTAACATTTAAATAATATTCTCCTTCATAAGGAGAAATAAAATAGCCATTAGTAGGAACTACCATGTTATTTTGATTTAATTTAAACTGTGTTCCCTTTTCAGCCTCAAAACCTACAAAATGAAGTTTAAAATCTGGATTGTTATATCCTTCTTTTTGTAGTTGCTCATAAATTTTATCTACAATATTATCTGCTGGCCCAGCATCAATAGTAAATACTCTATAATTAGCAGCCATCACATTCCCTCCCTATAGTATTAAATAATTCTTTTATTTCACCAATTTCCTTATAATTAGTATCAAATAGCATTAATTTTACAATATCATTCTCCCTAAAATGGCCTTGTAATAAACCTATTAAACTTTTTGCATTTATAATAAAATCTTCATTCTCTTTTGTTAAATAAATAGTTGTTTTATATTTATTTAATTCAAAATTTAAGTTAGCCGCAGTTCTTGCTACTATATCTCTTTGTATATGATATATAGTAGAATATTCATTAATTTCACTTTGCATTTTCTTTCACTCCTTATTATATAGTATATAACACTTTATAAAAAATGTCAAATACTTTAGAATTAAATTTTAATTGTTGACTTTTCTTTTTGGTTTATATATAATATTATATATAGGAGGGATGAGAATGAATAATTCAATCAATTATTTACAATCAAATTTGGATTTTACAAGACAATTTTATAAGTTTCTTCTTAATAAAGAAGCTATAGAATATCAAACAAATTATTATATACAAAAAATAATGAATAATATAGTAAATCAAGTAAAAAATAATGAAAATGTTGAATATATTATTCTTGATTATAATGATGATATGTTAAGCTATATTAATTTATGTATTATTAATAATTGTTTATATTTTTTAAATACTAATTATAAATTATTAATATGGGGAAATATAAGAAAAACTAAAAAATATATATTTGATAGCAAACAATATAAAAAGATTAAAAACAGAGATTTAAAAAATTATACATCAAATAGTATTATTATCTCTAGTTTTAATCCTATCTATAAAGTCTCTGATTATTGGAAAAAATTCAGTAAATTCAAATTAGTAATTAAACCATTAGAACATATGACTTATGAAGAAATTAGAACTTGCTTATTTTTTTATGAACCCAAAGATAATATTAAATATCTTAATGATTGTAGTAAATTTTTAAATAGTAAGAATGTCGAGAAATTTAAATATAATTATAAAATAGAAAATATTTATAGAAATAACCTATCAGAAATTATAGATTCATGTTCTCATTTGTTTATCTATATTTCAAAAAATGATCCAGATGATATATTAAAAGAAAAAATTGGTAAAATTAATGAAAATAAAAATATTATTATTCTTTATATTATTGATGATGATATGGAAGAAGGAGATTTGTTCAAAAATCCTATTTTCACAACTATAGAAAATCCAAGTCAAGAACCTAATAATTTTAATATATTTAAAAGGAGTGTATATGATGAAACTATTTGTAATTAATGGACACAATCAAGTTGGTAAAGACACTTTTGTTAATATGATAAGTGATATTGCTACCCAACATCAAAAAACAATAGTAAATTATTCTACTGTTGATTATGTTAAATATATTGCCGGATTATTTGGATGGGAAGGAGAAAAAGATAATAAAAGTAGAAAAATGCTCTCTCAATTAAAGGATATGCTAACAGAATGGAGAGATATTCCATATACTAAATGCTGTCAAGAAATTAGTTATTGGGCTTATGGTGATGCCGCGGCAATGTTTATTCACTGTAGAGAACCAGAAGAAATTAAGAGGTTCGTTAAAGATTATAATGCTACGACCATTTTAGTAGAAAGAAATAATGTAGAACAATGTCTATCTAATCATGCAGATAAAAATGTTCTTAATTATAATTATGATATTATAATCAATAATAGTCGCGGCTTGACTGAATTAGAAGAAGAAGCAAAAATCTTTTACGATACTTTTATTAAGGATTGACTTTTATTATAACCTATGATACAATATTATTGTAAATGAAAGTGAGGTTAATCAAATGCAGTCTATTTGTGGTATTTATAAAATTCAAAATAAGTATGATGGAAAATGCTATATAGGTAGGTCAATAAATATTTTTGGACGTTGGCAACAACATATTGAACAAGGATATGAAACTACTGAATTAGAAGATTATTTTCACTTTGAACTTGCTCATCATACAGATTATTTTACTTTTGATATACTTGAAGTTTGCGGTGAAAGTGAACTTGATGAAAAGGAAAAATATTGGATTGGTCAATTTAATTCAATCAAAGATGGTTATAATAAAGTACAAGCAGCAGTGATTAATTCCACTAATGCAAAAAAGAAAGTCTTAACTCAAAAGCAAATTGTCGATAAAATTAACTCCCTAATCGGCAAGCCTTTAACTAAGAGCGATAAGGCCGCATTGGTAGATTTCTTTAATTTAAGAGATACGAACGGAAGGCAGCGTAAGTGGCCTTCCATTAAAAAAATGATTATTAATAATGGGCTTTCTGTTATTGAAACAAAAAGAAAAGATAAAAATGGACAGTTAATTAATTGTTCAATTATTTCTATTGATTGGAAGTAAAGGAGATTTGATAAATGATTATTGGAATTGATATTGATGGAACAATTAATAACCTTGGAGAAACAGTATTAAAAGTCTATAATAGAGATAGCGGCGACAATCTACAAATGAAAGATATTAAAAAATATCATATTGAAAACTATGTCAAGCCACAATATAAAGATAACTTTTATAAATATTTCTCATCGGGAGAAGTATGGCGGCAAATTGAATTTATTCCGAGATGTAAAGAATTTATTTCTAAATTGTTTAACGATGGACATACTATCTATTTTATTACAAAGACAGAGCCACGAAACTTCTTTAAAAAAGCTAGCTGGTTAGAGCGTAATTTTCCATATCTTGATATTCGGAAATGCTTTTTTAATTGCCCCAATAAGAAACTAATGAATATTGATGTTATGATTGATGACCACTTAGACAATCTAGGTGGTGCTCAAAAATTTAAAATTATTTTTGATTATCCTTATAATAGAGATTTCACTTTAAAGGATATGACTTATTTCCGATGTTATGATTGGGAAGAAATCTATGGTGTTATTAATATGCTCAATGGAAAAGCTTGATTTTTCTTTTTGGTTATAGTATAATTAAAGAAAATAAAGAAAGAGGTATTTAGATGGAAATTATTATTGATAAATATGATTTTTGGAATATGGAAGCCGCGAAATATTATTCTTTTCCAAAGAAATTTTCTGTGGCTGAAAAGAAAGAAAAAGCCAAATATATGTGCACTTGCGGAGAATACTACGGTAGTATTAAGGTTGATGGGGCATGGAATATGCTTATTAAAGATATGGAAGGCAATTTCCATTTAAGAAGTCGAACAGAATCAGTTAATGGTGGCTTCACTGATAAGGCAGAATGGATTCCACAGATTACTAAAGAATTATCTTATCTTCCAAATGGAACGGTTTTATTAGGAGAAATTTATTTGCCGAATAACGAAGGTAGTCGTAAGATTACATCAATTCTCAATTGCTTAAAAGATAAGTGCTTAGAGCGGCAAAAGAAAAGTCCATTACATTACTATGTTTTTGATGTTATTGCCTATAATGGAGAATCTTGGCTAAAGAAACCATTTAAAGAACGAATTAATCAAAAGATTATTCACTATGGAGAATATTGTTCTGAGGCTGTTTATTACTCTGGTGAAAAACTTTGGGATTTATATGGTTCTGTCATTGCCGCAGGACGAGAAGGCATTGTTATTACACATCAAGACTATCCTTATTGCCCCGGAAAGAGAACAGCATGGAAAACTCTTAAATTAAAGAAGGAACTTCAAGATACTATTGACGCTTATGTAACCGGTAATTATCGTAAACCAACAATGGAATACAAAGGAAAAACAGCGCTTGAAGAATGGAATTACTGGGTTAATACTAAAACTGGAGAACGTTTTACTTCTAATCAATTTAATTCTTATTTTAATGGAGAACCAGTAGTGCCAGTTACAAAAATTTATGCTATGGACTGGGCTTCCGCAATTGAATTTGCAGTTAAGAAAAATGGAGAAGAATATTCTATTGGCTATATTTCTGGTATTCCAGATAGATTAAAAGAAGAAATTATCACAAAGCCCGAAGAATGGCGCGGAAAAGTTGCTGAATTAAATGCAATGGAAATTCAAGATGTTGATAATACTGGACATTATACTTTGCGGCATGGTGTAATTGTAAAATGGAGAGACGATAAAACAGAAGATGATTGTGATTTCTCTCAAATTAAGTAAGACTAAAAAACTATAAAATTTTTATTAAATTAATACATTATTTTGATAGGAGATAGAAGTGATTCTATCTCTTTTTATTTTATCTAAAGAGGTGAATAATTAATGTATGATTGTAAGAATTTTATGACACCTATTAAATCTGATAAGCCATTGCCGCCAGATAAAAGTATTCATGTTAGATGCTTTACTTGTTCCAAATTTCCTGTATGTTCAATACGTTCTGATTATCTTAAAACGGCGCAATTAATTGAAAATATAGTAGGGAAGCCAAAAGAAGATTATGAAATAAATTGTTGTGCCCCATATCTTCCTCATTTTGATGGTACTCTAATCGAAAAACCAGAAGAATATTTACCAACAGAAATTACAAGTGAGAAAGATACGAAAGCAACGCTATTTAAATTAAAATATATAGATTCAAATAATTTTAATTTTGTTTATTTTGTTGATCCTTACTATATCATTTTTTCAGCAAAATATAATGAGGAAACAAAGTTATTTGATGTATCTGATGGAGTAGAGCCATATTATGGTGCAATCTTTAAAATAAATAGTAAACATAATAATGATATTCAATTGGGTTTAGCAACTCTTAAAGAAGATTTAGAAGCAAAATAGCCAGAAGAAAAAGATGTTATTAATGTCACCGCTTTTTCTGCTGAATTAAATTGTCAATTTTATGAGTGGGAACGCGGACTATCATATGAGGATGGATTAAGAAGAATGGTTGCACAATATCCAGACGGTATTAAATTAGATGATAATACTTATTATTATTTAGCTACGTATCATATTGAACCTAAAAAAACTCCATGCTATCATCCGAATAACGGAAAGGTAGGTTTTATGCCAATGCCGTATCCAGTATTTATACCACCTAAAAAATGTTGTAAACCACCAACAAGGGATGAGGTTAATGAGTTCTAAAGGAGAAAAGAAAATAGAAAGAATTTTATCTATTAATGGTTTCTCTTATAAAAAAGAGATTAGTTTTAATAATTTAAGAGGATTTAAGCAACCTTTAAGATTTGATTTTGCTGTTTATAGAAATAATAAATTTCTTTTTCTTTTAGAGGTAGATGGTCAATAGCATTTTGAATATATTCCATATTTTCATAAAACAAAAGCAGGTTTTAGAAAAGAAATTATTATGGACGAAAAAAAGAATTCTTTTTGCCTTTTAAATAAAATACCTTTAATTAGAATACCTTATTGGGCATTAGAAGAATTAACGATAAGGGATATATTGACCAATAAAGATTTTATAGTAAAATCAAAACACCATTATTCCTACTTCAATAATGGAGGTGGAAATAAATGACAGAAATAATTTCATTATTATTAACTATTAGTGGAGTTTGCGGCGCGATAGTAACAATAATTGGTTGCGCGACTTTATTGGCAAAAAAACCAAAAAAATGGATTTAGAATTTAATAAAAGAAACAGAACTTGATTCTCAAAAGGAAATTAAAAATTTATTGAAGAATATTGATTCAAAAATTGCGGATAATAAAGACGGAACTTTAGCAAGTCTAAGGCATTCTATTACAGACATATATGAAACTTATGAAGATAAATAGGAAATGCCACTTCATATAAAAAAGGATTTATGTTCTTTATATGAAAATTACATTAAGCTTGGTGGCAATAGTTACATTGTTGAATTATTTGATATAATGCATAATTGGAAAATAAAATAAGATTAAGGTCAAGAGATTAATTCTCTTGACTTTTTTATCTATTTATATTATAATATAAGTATGAATAAATAGAAGGAGGTAATTAAATGATTACTGTTATGAAACACGGCGAGAGTGAAGGCTTCAATTCTAATCGTATTAGAAATGCTATTATTCAAGCAGCGAATCAAATTTCTTATCCAAATTTTGATTTGATCGATTCTTTAACTAATAAAATCTGTAGATTAATTATGGATAAAAGTAGAGATAATCGGATTGAAGTTAAAGAAATTGAAAATATTGTAATGAGCGTTCTTTATAGTGATGCGCCGGATATTGCTAGAGAATATTCAAGTTATAAGATGGATAAAGAACGTGCAAAAGAAAATCCGACAGAAATTGAGAAGGTTCTTTATGTAAATGATGATATTAAATACGAGAACGGAAACAAAAACCCTAATCTTGTGCATATTAAAAATGCCTATTTGGCGGAAATTCCAAGTAAAGAAATGATGAAAAAATTATTGCCAAAAGACTGTTGGGAAGCTCATGAGCGTTCAGTTGTATATTTTCACGATAGTGCATATAGTGCTAGAAGCCTTTTGAACTGTACTAAGGGAGATGTATGGATTGATGTAAGAAAGACTGATAAAAAAGATTATTGTCAAAAGACTACTATTGAAGATTTCTTTAAATTATTTGAAAATTCAGATAAAGATTGTTTAGTCAATATTGAAGATGGAGGTTATCAAATTCTTGCAAGAGATGGTTGGACTAAAATAAAAAGAATTAATAGAAGAAAGCTAGAACCTGATGAAGTTCTATATCAAATTAATGTAAGAAATGGTTTGCCATTAAACTTAACTGGTGGACATAGACTTCCAATATTAAGAAATGGAAAAGAACTTCTATTAAATGCTTCTGAAATTAAAAAAGGAGATAGTTTATTAAGTTTCGATGATAATAAGCTTTTAACTTATGAGGAAGTCAAAGAATCTTTTATTGACTGGAATCAAATAAATGATGAAGATATTGATATTCGTGTAAGCAATATTAGTATTCTTAGCAATTATTTAAAATATAAGTATAATTTTACTTTAAATTATTATATTAAAAAGATTAAAAAAATACCTATCAAGGGAACAATAACTTCAATAAAGCTAGAATTTTTAATTGAAATAATTAATAAATTCCCAGTACCGCATGAAGTTTTAAATAAATTACTAATTAATAGTTGTGGTTCAAAACATAAATATCCATTTTTAATTCCATATTCCCCACAATTAGCAAAATTATATGGCTATATTTATAGTGATGGTAGTGTATATAGAAATAATGAAAGAGGAATATATCATGTTACTTTTACTAATACCAATGAAGAAATGCTTAATGATTATTTAGAGTGTTTTGAAGAAGTTTTTGGACGTAAGTTAAATAAAAATTACCCGTCTGTTGGAAGTACATCTCCTTGTGTTCGCATTCAATGTGGAGATAAGATTACTAGTAAAATTTTTAAGGATTATGCAGGAGGAAAAATGCTAGGCAGTGGTAATTTAAAAATTCCAAACTTTATTATGTATGGTAATAGTTCAATTAAATATAGCTATCTCAGTGCTTCAATTGATAGTGATGGTAGCATTACTCCTCAAAATATTAGCCTAACAAGTGCATGTAGAGCCTATTGTGAACAAATAGTTTTAATGTTACAATCTTTAGGCTATACTCCAACCTTATGTTTAAAAGATAAAGCTGGCTCAAAATATCATTTTGGAAATAGTAATAGAACAGGAACAAGAAATTTTGATAGTTATATCGTTAAAATTTCAAAAAATACCGAAAAGATGAAACTATATAAAAATCTTTCAACTATAAAATCTATAGATGCTGAATGTTATAATACAATAAGCAGATATAATAATCCATGCGAGATAATTTCAATAAATACCTATTATGAGGATTGTTTTGTCTATGATATAGAAACAGAAACACATTGGTACAATATTAATAATTATTTTTCTCATAATTGCTGTCTTTGGAATCTTGAAAGTATGTTTAAGGGGTGCTCAATTAATTCTACTTATATAGAAACTCCTAAAAGTTTTAGAACGGCTTGTACCGTTGCCAGTCAAGCGCTTACTATGGCTACAAGTTCTCAATATGGCGGAATTACTATTAATTTGTTACATCTAGCAAAGTTTGTCGATATAAGTAGACAAAAGATTAGAAAAGAAGTAGATGATGAATTAAGTTTGGTATTAGATAATATTTCTGATAGTTCTGACTTTAATTATGAGGTAGTAAGAGAAAAAATTGTAGAAGAAAGACTTCAAAAAGAAATTAAAGACGGAATGCAAACTTTTCTTTATCAAACTAACACTCTTTGCTCTGGGACAGGACAGGCAGCATTTTTAAGTGTGGGTTGTTGGTTAAGTGAAGATCCAAGATATTCTAATGATTTAATTATGGTTTATAAAGAATTAATAAGACAAAGACTGGAAGGAATGCGGCAGGAAGATGGTACTTATTCTAATCCTAATTTCCCCAAAATATTATATGTACTTGATGAAGATACAATGAAAGGCGGAAAATATTATGATATTACTAAGTTAAGTGCAAAATGTAGTGCTTCAAGATTAGTACCAGATTATTTAGGAATGAAAAAACATAAAGAACTAAAGGGTGTTTTAACTTTTCCAATGGGATGCAGAAGTTTGTTAAACCCTTATCAAGATGAAAATGGGGATTATATCACATTCGGAAGAGCTAACATGGGGGTACAAACTCTAAATCTTCCTTATATTGCTATGGAAAATAATAAAGAGCATTCAGAAGAAATATTATTTAAAAATCTTGACCATTACATGAAAATTGCACAACGAGATATGTTATGGCGCGCGAATCATATTGCAAAAATTAAAGCAAAAGAAAATCCACTTGCTTTAATGTATGGTGGATATTTAAGACTACAGCCAGAAGAAACTCTTGAAAAATATGTATATTCTGGATATTTTTCAATTTCATTAGGGTATGCGGGACTAAGAGAAGCTGTATATTATATAACTGGTGAAGATCAATTCCATGATAAAGGAAACAAATTAGCACATAAGATTCTTGATTATCTAAATAACAAAAATGACGAATTAAGAGAAAAAACAGGTCTGGCGGCAGGCTTGTATGGTACTCCTAGAGTCATGGGGCAATAATGAGTGATTGTTATTGCGATTCCTTCTAAACGGTCATAGCAAAATATTAAATATGCTGATAAGAGAGCCTAAGTCCTTAGAAAGGATAGTGGTAATACCGTACTAAATGATTTACTTAATAAAAACTAAAAATGGAGGTGAAAATATGTCTAAAATCTTAAAAAGAGAAGATATACATGAAAAAATTAAACTAATAAATGGTACAAATTCATATTATATCTCTGATATGGGTAATGTTTATTCCGAGAAGAAAAAAGGACGTTTTCTCAAAATGTCTCCTTCTATAAATCATAGAGGCTATAATCACATAAGTATTATAGATAAAAATGGTAATGAAATAACAAGAAGAATTAATAGATTAGTTGCTATTCATTTTATTCCTAATCCAAATAATCTGCCAATCGTAGGACATAAAAATAATATTAAAACAGACAATAAAGTAGAAAATTTATATTGGACTACTTATAAAGAAAATACTAGGAAGGCTGTAGAAGATGGTTTAATGGAACAAGCTTCGGGATACGAAGATAGTCAATCTAAACCAGTTATTGTTTATGATATAGCAATGAATGAAATAGATAGAGTTGGTTCTATTTGTTTATGTTCAAAAAAATACCAAATATCAAAATCTACTATAACACGTCATTGTACAGGACAAATAAAAGGAAAAACTAGATGTGGTTATTATTTTAGATATGATAATATTAAGTAAATCTAAATGTCTAACGACTAGGGAAAAGCTATTTATAATAATAGCTGAGTAGACTCAATATGAGTGAAATGTAGGTGAGATAATTTCAAAAACCCAAATGGAGGACATCTTAAAATTAAGATGAAGATATAGTCTAATCCCCTAATAAATATCGGGAAACCGAGGGTAGTAATGATGGAAACTGGCGTAGAAAAATTTGCAAATGCTTGTATTAGAGATTTCGGACAAATCGGAGATGGAACTCAGCATAATTATATTACTAATTCTTATCATCATCATGTTTCAGATAAAGTAGACGCTTTTACAAAATTAATTGATGAAGCACAATTTAGCGACAAAACTACTTCTGGTTCAATTAGTTATGTAGAAATACCTAATCTTTCTAATAATATTGGGGCAATGCTTGAAATAATAGAATGTATTGGTGAAAATTGCTTATATGGTGAAACTAATAGTGAAATTTCTCAATGTAAAACATGTGGTTTTAAAGGTTACGATTTTAAGAAAAAGCTAGATGAGAAAGGCTTAGTAAGGTGGGAATGTCCAAAATGCGGGGAAGATAATCCAGAAAAGCTTTTAGTTTCATATAGGATTTGTGGCTATATCTCCAATTACACACCAAATGCAGGACGTTCATCTGATATTTATAATCGAGTAAAGCATTTAAATTAATAACCTATAAAGGAGAAGTTTATTGACTTCTCCTTTTTTTTATGGTATAATAAATAAAGAAAATAAGAGGAGGGTATCTTAAATGGAAGAAAAGAAAATTAAAATAGAAAGAAAGCCGGTTAAAAGGACAAAAAAGAATGTAATTAAAAACCTCGTAAAAGAAAACCAGCGAATTCATGATTATAATAGTCCATTTGGTGTTCGTTTTTGGAATAAAATTTTACGAGATACTAAGCCTTTTGGTCATCATCATAAAGTTTTCGATAAGAATATTCCAATTGTTATTGAGCGCGCGAATGAACGATGGTCAAAGCAACTTGAAACTGAAACTGATCCAATTAAAATCTATGAATTAAAACAAATGCTTTATCAGATCAGTTTCTTTTTAACAGATGATTGGAAAGACTTTTTTGATGAAGATGCTAGACTAAAACCAGCACATAGAGAAATTCTTTGGCTAGAACGATGTGCCGGAGATGGTATGAAAGAATATTATGATGAACTTAAAGTAAAACGTAGACTCGCGGCAGAAGCAAAGTTAAAGGAGAAGAAAGAAAATGAATTACGCTGATATTATATACTATGACACTGGAAATTCTCATGGCATTTCTACTACTTTATTCGTTAGTGGATGCGATATGAGCTGTCCTAAATGTCATAATCCACAAGCACAAGATTATAATTTCGGAAGACCATTTACTGAAAAAGAAGAGAAAGAGATTCTTGAGTCTTTAAAAAATCCTTATATTGATTATTTTGTTTTAAGCGGCGGTCAACCATCAGCGAATAAAAATAAAGAAGTTTGTTTACAATTGTGTAAGAAGATTAAAGATGAAGTGCCGCGAATAAAGATTATTCTATATACTGGTCATAAAGTGTTAGATATTGACCATAGATTTTATGATTATTGTGATTATATCATTGATGAAGAGTATGATCAAAGTAATGTTACTCCAACTCTTGATTTGAGAGGTAGCACAAACCAAAACTGTTGGGAAGTCGAAAGGACAGCTTTAAGAGATAAAAGTAAAGAAGATAAAGATATGGCATATAGCGCGGCATTTTTAATTAAAAGAGATAATTATTTTAAAACTTTTGACGAATCTTCTACAAATAAAGAGAATCCTATATTTTATTTGGTTGTTATGGATGAAATAGAGGTTACTTCATTGGATGATGTGCAAAATATAAAATCATTTAATGAGCCACCGAAGAAAAACGACTATAAGACAAAAGAAGAATACTATAAAAATATAAAAGATTATAAAATATATTTAGAATATTTGAAAGAAATTGGAGATTTCGGTGAATGTAAAAGATTAAAAATCTTAGAGAATCGAGGTGATTTTCATTAAAGGAGCAATAATAGGTGATATTATAGGTTCTATTTATGAATTTGATAATTATAAAGGAGATATAGATAGTTTAGAACTTTTTACTCCTTATAATTTCTTTACGGATGATACAATAACAACATTAGGAATATGTAAAGCTTAGCTAGAAAAGAAGTATCCTACTGTAGTTGATTATGCTAGAAATTTATGGACTTTTTGTAAAAAATATCCAAATTTATCTTATGGAGCATCTTTTAATAAATGGTTACAACAGAATCCACCAAAGCCATATAATTCTTATGGAAATGGCGCGGCAATGAGAGTATCTTCTATTCCATATTTTTATAAAGATAGTTCTAAAAAAGCTATTGATTAGACTTATTTAGCAACGTAGATTTCTCACAATCATTAGGAAAGTTATAATGCTGCAACGAGTGTGATTAATACTATTTGGCTAATAATCAATAATAAGACTAATATTATTGATATTAAAGACCGAATAGAATTTGTATATGGTGATTTACCACCAATTCAAAAAATTCAATTTAACGAAACTTGTTAGGAAACTATACCTATATGTTATTCTATACTTCTAAATAGTTCAAGTTTTGAAGATGCTATGCGTAAGTCTATTTATGTTGGCGGCGATACTGATACTATATGCGCAATTGTAGGTAGTATGGCAGAACCTTTATTTGGGATTCCAAAAGAAATTGAAGATAAAATGTGGGATTATTTAGATAATGATATGAAAGAGATTATTAGAAGATTTGAGTAGGTGACAAGTTAGAATGATTCTTAATGTAATTTTTATAATAGAAATGCTAATATTTTTAATAAGTTTGCTTTGTGAGATATGTATGCCATCTGTTGTGATTAACGAAGAAGATGAATAAAGGAGGGAATGTTTTTGGTTTATGTTGGAGGAAAGAAAAAACTAAGTAAATTTATCTGTCCAATTCTTCAAAAAGAATTGGATAAAAGTATTTATGAAGCATATGTCGAACCCTTTGGTGGAGGCGGCAATATCATAGAAAATATAAAATTTAATAATAGAATTTTTTGTGATATTAACTACTATTTAATTGCCTTTTATCGAGCATTAGTATCAGGGTGGAAAATGCCAGAACCAAATAGTTTTGGATCAGAACATTATAATGAAGTTAAAAAATCTTTTAAATTAAAGGATGGGAAATACCCCGATTACTACTATGGCTATATGATGTTTGTACCTAGTTATAATGGTAAAATGTGGGGAAGTTTTGCAAAAGATGGTAGTAGATTATATCAAAAGGAACATTATATATCTGTAATTGAACAATTACCTAAAATTAAAGACTGTATTTTTATTTGTAATTCTTATCAAAATTTGAAGTTAGAAAATAGCTTAATTTATTGTGATATTCCTTATAAGAATAGTAAAAAACAATATTATGATGAAATTTTTGATTATGGTGAATTTTATGATTGGTGTAGAGAAATGAGTAAATATAATAAGATTTATATTAGCGAAACTCAAATGCCAGAAGATTTTCAGATAGTTTGGGAGAAACCATATAAGAGAACTTTAGCTAATCAAACTAAAGGAATTGAAACTATTGAAAAATTATTTACGATTTAAAGGAGGATAAAATGCTAAGTTTAAATGATTTACTAAAATTATGTTTGAGAGAAGCTAGCATAAAAGGTAAGAAAATCTGTATTTAGACAATGGGAGAATTAGATGAGAATATTCTTAAACTTTTAGAAAGTAAAGCTATTGAGACAGTTAAAGGAGCTAATTACACATTTAAATATAAAGATGGTTTAATTCAAATCTATACTCCACCAAAAAGAGAAGAAGGTATATATACTTACTATCGTACTGTTAAGGATTTTAACGAAATTTATTTACCTTTATCATGTCGTCTTAATAAAACCCTCGCAGCAATAAAAAATATCACTCGTGCAGAAATTTACATCTATAATGATTATACTATTAGTGAAATTAATCAAATTTTAGAAAATCTTTCATTAGATGATAAAAGAAAGGTGTTACAAAAATTAAAGAAAAGCATCGAAAAACAACTTGATGAAATTAGATACGAATTAAGATGAATATAGTAAGGATAAGTCAAGGTAAAAGATAGCCTTGACTTTTTCTATTAGATATGATATAATTAATATATAAAATAAAAGGAGGGAATTAAATGCAAGATAATTACGGCGTTGAAAATATATCTCATCTTGAAACACGAGAAGCAATGAGAAGTCGAATTGAAATGTACTTAGGCAGTAATACCACGGATGGTATATATCAAGCTTTTAAAGAAATAATTAACAATTCTACTGACGAAGCCATTGCTGGATATGGTGATAAAATACTTATTAGAGTTAATGAAGAATCAAATTCAGTTGAAATTAGAGATTTTGGGCGCGGAGTTCCATTTGGAATTGTAGATGGAAAGAATATTTTAGTTGCCATCTACACAGAAGCACATACCGGTGGAAAATTTGACAAAGGAGCATATAAAAATAGCAGCGGCTTAAACGGAATTGGAGGTACAGCAGTATGTATGTCCTCGAAAATGTTTAAAGTAACATCAATTAGAAATAATATTTTTGCGGAAGCTTGTTTTGAAGAAGGTAATTTAATTTCATATAAAGAAGATAAGTGCGAAGCAGATACACCAGATGGAACTTTAGTAGCCTTTATTCCAGATAAAGAGGTATTCAAAAATATGGAAGAAGGCTTCTCTTTTGACGAAATTTGTGCAGAAGTTAAAAATATTGCTTATCTAAATAAAGGAATCCATTTTATTGTAGAAAAATATCAAGGTGAGTCTGTAGAATATTATTCTAATGAGGGCATCGCAGATTTTATTAAGGAGAAATCAAAGAAGCCCTTAATGAAAAAGCCTATTATTTGTTCCGCTAATGATGAAATAGATGAATTAGAAATTGCTTTTATGTGGACTGGTGGAACTGACTCATCCTATGTTTTTGTAAATGGACTATATGTTCCAGAAGGTGGCACTCCA
>OGXG01000536.1_pt1 | contig 20946 bp, 16 predicted proteins | sample 1576251 | NCBI WGS metagenome assembly OGXG01 (sample SAMEA3541533, study PRJEB24748) | human gut metagenome | biome: human gut; feature: human-associated habitat; material: faeces | place: China | collected 2012
CACGAACCTTGCCGCCGCCAAACTCATAAACCTTATCAACCAGACCATCGAGCATCTGAAAATAATCAGCCATTTTAAATTTCCTCCTTAATTTTTTATGATATTTCAATAACCGACTTCTGTTCAGAAATATCTGAGATAATTCTATCAGTTATTTTTTTCGGCAATTCTGAAGGGTGGAAATTATCAATCGGTGTTTTTTACCTCCTTTAATTTCACAAAAAAAATCTGTGTTATTCTTATACTGCAAACAAAATATGAATTACGGAGGGATCACAGGTGAAGGATATTTCAAGCATCAATTTAAAAAGCTTAAAAAAACAGCTAAGTAAAAAAGGATATCACTTTAAAAATAAGATAAGCTCAGGAGGCTATGCAACAACAATCACGGTAAAAAAAGGTTTTTGTGGCAAAAAAAGATGCGCCAAAATTTTTGTTGACGGCAACGATATAAGCAAAATGAATGATGACAAACTTGCCGTATTCCGCCGCAGACAGGTGGGCATTGTCTATCAGTTCTACAATCTTATCCCGATTCTGACTGTTGAAGAAAACATCACGCTCCCCTGTGACCTTGACGGCAGAGGTGTTGACAGAGAAAGACTTGAGATGATTCTTGATTCGTTCGGACTGCGTGCAAGAAGAAAACACCTTCCAAACCAGCTTTCGGGCGGTCAGCAACAAAGAACATCTATTGCCAGAGCGCTCATTAACAATCCGTCTCTTGTGCTTGCCGATGAACCGACAGGCAACCTTGATTCAAAGTCAAGCGAAGAGGTTATGAGTATGCTCAAAATGTGCAATCAGAGTTACGGACAGACTGTTATAATGATTACGCACAACCTTGACATTGCAAAACAGGCAGACAGAATCATAACAATCAGCGACGGTAAAATCGTTGAGGAGGTTTGATTATGAAACTTCTCAACAAGCTTACTCTTAAAAACCTGCGGCTTAACAAGGTGCGTACAATTGTTACAATCGTGGGAATTATGCTCTCGGCGGCACTCATCACGGTTGTTTCGGGAATGGCACTCAGCGGCCGACAGACTATGATTGACGGTCAAAAAACCTGGTCGGGCAATTATGATGTTGCACTTGATATTATCGACACCGCAAAAATTGATAAAATCCGACAGAACCGTAATGTTGAAAATGCCTTCTATAAAGAAAGGCTCGGATATGCCAGGACAAAAAATGCCGACGGCGAAATCTGCGATTACAGCGTTCTTGCCATGAGCGAAAATACCTACGGCAACTGTTTTAAGATAGACCTTATAAAGGGCAAGTTCCCCACAAATTCGGGTGAGGCTGTTGTTACAAAATCGTTTAAAACACAGGACGGAAAAAATGTGAAAGTCGGTGACAAAATCACACTTGATGTCGGTGTTCTTACCGACAAAGACGGCAATGTCCCCGATGAGGAAGGCATTCATAATTTGTTGCAAAAAGATTTTAATAAGTGCAGCATTATTGACACGGTAAAAAGAACCTATACCGTAACGGGTATTATTGAAAGACCGAAAACGAGCGAACTCTATGATCCGTCAAATTTTTCTATGATATATACCGTGTCTGATGAAAAAGCTCCTGTCGAGGCAATCAAAACAAAGCATATGAATAAGCTGTATATCGCCTATACTCCTCAGAGCGAAAGCAATTATCTTCAAAATACAGCGGATATTTTAGGCTTTAAAGCTGATGATATGAGTAATGTAATCAGCGATGAAATTTCACCCGAAGATCAGCAGACCTCTGGAATAAATGCATACGAATTCAATTCCATACTCCTCAGTATGAAAGGCTACGGTTCAAATGAGGCAACAAATACTGTGATTTTCAGCCTTGCCGTTATTATCATTATTATAGTAATGCTTGCAAGCGTGTTTGTAATCCGTAACAGCTTTGCAATTTCAATTACCGAGAAAACGAGTATGTACGGTATGCTTGCATCAGTCGGCGCAACCAAAAGGCAAATCCGCAGGAATGTGCTTTTTGAGGGCTTCATTCTCGGCTTAATCGGTATCCCTCTCGGCATACTTCTCGGACTCGGTGTAAACGCAATTCTTATTACAATACTCAACAGCGTTCTCGGTGATATGCTGAGCGGTGCAAAATTTGTCTTTGTAACTCCGACAATTCCGATTATTTGTGCAATCGTTCTTTCGGCTGTTACTATATTCTGTTCATCATTCTTCATTGCACTGCGTGCGTCAAGAATCCCACCGCTTGTTGCAATCAGAGGCAACAAGGATATCAAGGTAAAGAATAACAAACCGTACCGCACATCCAAGCTTACGAAAAAGCTTTTCGGTGTAGGCGGTGAAATCGCCTCAAAGAGCCTTAAACGCAGTAGGAAAAAGTATCGCACAACGGTTATTTCAATCGTTGTAAGCGTTGCAATGTTCATTGCAGTTTCGGCATTTATGGACTATGGAATGACATATACAGAGCATTACTACGGCAAAACAGACTACAGCTATATGGTTTCCGGAATTGATACAAAGCAGGCTCAGACAATTGAAAAAATGCCTGAAATTGAAAATTATCTGACAGTCGGTTTACAGTACGGTCATGTGTCGGCAGATGTGCCTGTTAACGAATGCGGAGAAAATTTCCTTTATGACAATGCTGACGGTACAAAGTCATTCAGCGTGGAATTTCTTGAGTTTGAACACGATACCTTTGTTCAGATTTGCAGGGAATTAAAACTTGATTACAACAAGGTTAAGGGCGGTGTACTTGTGTATTCTCAGGTAACCCCCGATAACAGTGAGAGTGGCAACTCTTCCAAGCCAATGAAACTGTTCGGCAAAACCGCTCCGACAAAGTTTATCGTTTACGGAAATGAGCTGATAGCAGGCAAATTAAAGGTTTCGTCAGTGTTTGATGAAATTCCAAAGTCGGCTGATTCTGTAATCGGCGAAGGAACAATTTTAGGTCAGGGATTGATAATCGGTGAACAGGGTGTAATCTCACCTCAGCTTGGCGAACACGAATGCTATATTACCCTCTACGCCAATACATCAGACCACGCTTCGCTTACAAACCGTATTGAGTCTATGGAAGGTGCGGACGACAGCATTTACATTTATGACTATGAAGAAACCGTAAGACAGTTCAATGCCGTTATGCTGATTGTCGGAATATTTGTTTACGGCTTCATCGGTGTTATCTCGCTTATCGGACTTACAAACATTTTCAACACAATCTCAACCAATATGCAGTTGAGGAGCAAGGAATTTGCATCGCTTAAATCTATCGGTATGACAAAGAAAGAATTTAACCGTATGATTCGCCTTGAAAGCCTTATGTACGGCATAAAATCTTTGATTATCGGTATTCCTCTCGGCGTTCTCGGTGTATTTGCAATCTTCTCGGCATTTTCAAGAGGCAATGTTCCAATGAGCTTTGTATTCCCGTGGAAAGCTATATTGATTAGTATTGCGGCTGTAATTATTGTAGTATGGCTGATTATGAAATACTCAATCTCAAAGGTTAACAAGCAAAATATTATTGAAACAATCAGAAATGACAATATCTGAGCGTCATATTCAGCCAACAGACTGTATTTTGTTGAAATTTGTTGACAATAGTTTTACACTCTGTTATAATGTAGTTGTAACAACAGATACCACAATATTTTGTATGTTTTCATTGCTGACGGGCGGATTATTGATTTAATCCGCCCGAATTTCATTTTGGAGGACTTGTTGTGAAAATTCTTCTTATTGAGGACAACCGTGCAATTTCAAAAGGACTTGTTTACACTCTTGAACAAAACGGCTTTGAGGTTGCGTTGTGCGAAAATGCCGAATCAACCCTTAACTCTCTCGGCGGTGACTTTGACCTTTTTATTGTTGATGTGTCACTTCCCGACGGCAACGGTTTTGAACTTTGTAACGAGATAAAAAGAGTGTGCGAAACTCCCGTGATTTTTCTCACAGCACTTGACGATGAGGACAGCATTGTCAAAGGCTTTGACCTCGGAGCGGAGGACTACATAACAAAACCGTTCTCAAGCCGTGAGCTACTCGCAAGAATTAAACGAATTACCAAAAAGCTCGACAAAACTATGGCTATGAATTTTGGCGACATCAGCATTGACTTTGACAAAAAACAGGTTTGCAAAAACGGCAATCCCGTTGTGCTTACGGCGCTTGAGTACCGCCTGTTTGCAATGCTTGCCAAAAACAGCGGCAAGGTGCTGACCCGTGAACAGATTCTTGAACGCATATGGGATTTGTCGGGAAATTATGTTGAGGACAACACGCTGACCGTGTACATAAAAAGACTTCGCAAAAAACTTGATACAAATATGATTAAAACCGTAAAGGGCCTTGGTTACAGGCTGGAGGTATAATGAAAAGCACATCAAAATTTCTTGCGGTAATGCTTGCGATAACGGGACTTTTCTGTTGTGCCGTTGCAGTAGGCATCGGTGCAGGATTTAACGCTGTTCGTGAAAGCACGGATAAAAAGATAATTGCCGTTGCGGAAAAGGTTAGGGAACAATATCCCGACATTTCGGAAAAGGAGCTTGCTCAAATTTTGAACAACGACACTGCCGGCATAAAAGGCGACTTTGCAAAGTACGGAATAAAATCCGACAGCGACTGGGTTGACATTCAGAGCGGAAGTTATGCAACAATTACAATTGTGATTGCAACCGCAGGTGTTTGTGTGTTCGGGATTTTGCTCTGCGTTGTGTTCATAAGATACTGTAAAAAGCAGAAGCGACAGCGACTTGAAATTGTAAAATGTCTTGAAAAAATAAACAACCGAGAGTACGATCTCGACCTTGACGGCTCAACCGACGACGATATGTCGCTGTTAAAGCAGGAGATTCAAAAAACAACGGTAATGCTTCGTGAGTATGCCGACAATTCAATGCGAGAGAAAGAAATCCTCAAAAATTCGCTTGCCGACATTTCACATCAGCTTAAAACACCGCTGACTTCAATTTTGATTACAACCGAAAATATCCTTGATGACGATGATATGCCCGTTGAAATCAGACGGGATTTTGTTATGGATATAGCGCATAATGCCCATTCGATAAATTTCCTTGTAAAAAGTCTGCTCACGCTCTCAATGCTTGATTCGGGAACTGTTGAATTGAAGTTCGGAGATGTGTCGGTTGAAAAAATAATTGACGAGTGCATTTCACGCACAGAGGTTCTTGCCGATATCCGTGATGTGAGAATTGAAAAAACCGTCAAAAATGATTTTATGCTTAATTGCGATTTTCGCTGGATTTGCGAAGCGGTTTCAAACATTGTAAAAAACTGTATTGAACATACCGACGGCGGTTATGTCAGAATTTCTGCCGAAAGGAACAGTATGTATTCGGAAATCACCATAAGCGACAACGGATGCGGAATCAGCCCGAAGGATTTGCCCCACATTTTTGAGAGGTTCTATAAAGCACGAAATTCATCCCCGTCAAGCGTCGGCATAGGTCTGTCGCTTGCAAAATCAATTGTTGAAAAAACAGGCGGATATATTACCGCAGATTCCAAACTCGGCATCGGCTCAACCTTTAAACTCAGATTTTTGAATGTAAGACTAAAGTAAATGAAAAAAACAAGATCGGACGGCAACTTTGCAGATTGCAAACCATTGTCGCCCGACCGTTTTTATTTATATGGGAGTCAGTGCGTTACATACAATTTTTATAAATGTCATAATTCAGTAACGGCTAACTGATTTTACCTATATCCTGAGAAAACACACCAAACTCCCCACTTCTCTATTTCAAGAAATGGACATCTGTAATTATCAAAAAAATAACTGCGTTTTGGGTTGTCTTTATTTCTGCATTGTGGGCAAATTTCAACTGTTTTGTTTTTGTATTTTTCAACGAGTTTTTCGTTACGCTTTTCAACATTGAAAAATTGTCCGCATTTTTTACATTTCAGTTTCATTTTCTTTCCTTCTTTCTTTTGGCTTTCTATTTATTTATGTCGCTAAGGGTGTCCGCTTTTGGCGGTTTGTTTGTTCGTTATATATACGAATTAGGAAGGGGAAAATTTGAACGGTAAATTCACAGAATATAAGAAATTTTTTACGATAAAATTGTAAGATGTTACAAATAACGGTGAAATATCACAAAAATATTTTCAAAAAGACAAATAATGACATTTATTTTGCAACATAAAAAACGGCAGTACAATGCAATGCACGGTACTGCCGTTGATTTTTATTTTGATTATTTTTTAAGATTTAATTTTTCCAAAAGTGCTTCTTGAAGAACTGCGGAAAAATTGATGTGCTCTTTTTCAGACATAGTGTTAAGCCACGCAGGAATTGTACAATTTTTGCGGACTGCACGATTTTCAAGCATTTTTCTGTATGAATCGAAATCTACATCGACAAGGGTTATTATTTCATTTTTGTTATGTTTTATGTCATCAATGTTAGATGCGTCAGGTATTGTTTTACCGTCATCCTGATAATCAACACCCATAAGTGAAATTGCATCTCTTGCCATATCTATCGCATCGGCAAGGTCATCACCTTGTGTCATAATATCAAAGTCAGGCACATTTACAACATATCCTCCGTCAGACGGTATTAAAACCACAGGATATACATTTTTCATTGTAATACCTCCAATAAAATTCGTTAGCAGAGGGAAGAAAGTACGGACTATTTGAGTCCATACTTTCTAATGATGGATTTCGCAAGTAATTCGTTGATTTCACGGTGTCTTGGTATCGGCTCGGAATTTGTGCCGTTTGAATAAATATCATGCCGACCTCCGTCACGGACATAATACCAACCGTTACTCTCGAGTAGTTTAACCAAATCCCTGCGTTTCATCGGCATCACTCCTCTACTTTTATTATACGCATATTATACGCATAAGTCAACATAAACATTCGTGTCTGTTCAAGAAAATTTCTACAAAAAGGAAAATGCCCTAAAAGTAATTTTGCATAAAATTCCAGTGTAAAGATTGTGTAAGTTGCTATTTTTACAAAATAAAAGCATTATGTGTAGTTTTTGTGAGAGTTTTGTGATAAAATTAACTTGTCTAGGGATGTTTGACCCTACGTTTTAAAAGCTTTGAAAGGAGTAATCAAACAATGAAAAAAAGAAGTATGAAGAGAGCACTCAGTGCCGTATTGACACTTTGTATGGCTCTCCCCGGTGCTTCCGTAGCATTTGGTTCGGCAAGTGCTGCAACAGTTTCCGATGACAGCAGCACATCTGCATCATCAACTGCCGCAGGTTCACTTGTTGAAAATGACGGCTTTACATGGGATAATGCCAATGTGTATTTCCTGCTTACCGACCGTTTTAAGAACGGAAACACCGCAAATGACCATTCATACGGCAGAACACTTGACAAGGACGGCAAACCGCTTGACGGCTGGGATACAAACCCCGGTACATTCCACGGCGGCGACTTTGCAGGTGTTACTCAGTCAATTGAAGAGGGTTATTTTGATAACCTCGGTGTAAATGCAATTTGGATCTCAGCTCCGTATGAGCAGATTCACGGCTATTGTGATTCAGGTAAGGGCTTTGCTCACTACTCATATCACGGCTACTATGTTCTTGACTATACCGAAACCGATGCAAACTTCGGTACAAAAGAGGAGTTCAAAACTCTCGTTGACACAGCGCATGAGCACGGTATCAGAGTTATCATGGATATCGTAATGAACCACACAGGCTACAACACCGTTGCAGATATGGAGCAGTTCGGCTTCGGTACTCTCCTTGACGGTGCGTTAGACTTCAAATACAAGCTCACAGATGTAGGTGAAGTAAACGACCACATTGACTATAAAACATCAGAAGAAGACTGGGGCAAATGGTGGAGCAATGACTGGATCCGCAGCGGTCTTCCCGGATATACAGAGGGTGCCGGCGGTGATCTTACAATGTCACTCAGCGGACTTCCCGACTTCAGAACAGAGCAGACAAAGGATGTTACAATTCCTCCGATCCTCGAAACAAAGTGGAAGCAGGAAGGTACATATGCTCAGAAGCTCGCAAAATACGGTAATTCAAACACAGTAACAGGCTACCTTTCAACCTGGCTTTCAGAGTGGGTTAAGGAGTACGGTGTTGACGGTTTCCGTTGCGATACTGCAAAGCATGTTGATAAGGCTTCTTGGAACCAGCTCAAGCAGGCTTGTGTTTCTGCTCTCAGAGAGTGGAGATCCAACAACAAGGGCAAAGCAGGTGCTGACTGGAAAGAAGATTTCTGGATGACAGGCGAGCATTGGGATCACGGTGTAGGCTACGACACATACTATTCCGAGGGCGGCTTCGACTCAATGATTAACTTCGCAGTTACAGGCGGCGGTGCTCTTGCAAGCGGTAGTGTTGCAAACACATATCAGGGCTATGCAGACCAGATCAACACAAAGGAAGGCTTTAACGTTCTTTCATTTATGTCATCACACGATGAAACACTTACCCGTGGCGATGAGAACACAATGCTTTACAATGCGGCTGCATTCCTCCTTCTCCCGGGCGGAATTCAGATTTTCTACGGTGACGAAACCAACCGTCCTCTCTATCCCGGCGTTGCATTTGACGGTTACGGCGGATCGGGTCATGCACTCAGAAGTGATATGAACTGGAACGACATGAACAAAACTCTTCTTGCTCAGTGGCAGAAGGTTGGTCAGTTCCGTAACAAGCATGTATCTATCGGTGCCGGCGCAAATGTTAAGCTCTCTGCTACAAGCGGTGTTGCTTTCGGCCGTACATACGATAAGTACGGCGTAACAGATCAGGCAGCTGCAGTAATCGGCTGTAACAAAAATTCAAGCGTAACTGTTGATGTTTCAACTCTTTGGGAAGACGGCAGTTATATAATCAATACTTATGACAACTCATCTTCAGTTGTTACTGACGGTAAGGTAACTTTCAACAGCGGTGTAAACGGCACAATCCTTATGGAAAATGCTGACGGTCAGCCGCTTGTATCAATCACAGGCGAGCCGAAGTTCTACGGCACAGAGCAGGTTACTGTTTCTCTCAAGGAATGCGACAGCGCAAAGGTTTCTGTTGACGGCGGTAACAAGTTTGTTGTTAAGGACGGCGACACATTCACAATCGGTCAGACAGCTTACAAGAACGATACAATCGAAGTAACTGTTGAAGCTACAAATGACAAGGCAACCTCAGAGGCTAAATTCACATTCCTCAAGCTCGGCGAAAACGACGAAAAGCCTACAACCAGCCCGACACAGAGCACAACTGTTCCCGGTCCGACAGCAAGTCAGACATCAAAGCTTACAATCAAGAGCACAGCAGGCGCTCCGAATGTTTACGCTTGGACAGGTGCAAGCACAGCACTCAACGGTGCATGGCCGGGTCAAAAGGCAGCAGCCGTTTCAGGTCAGGCAAACACATATGAACTCACACTTCCTGTTTCAGCTGACAAGTCATTCAGCGTTGTTCTCAACAACGGCAGCGGCTCACAGTCAGGCGATATCACAGGTCTTTATGACGGTGCTGTTCTCGAAATTCAGAACGGCAACTACGCATCGGTTAAGACAGTAACCAACGGTAATCAGCAGGGAGGCGGCGGCGAGCCAGAGCCTGCAGAGGGTTCTGTTTCCGTAACAATCAAGCCTTACAGCCCATCTGCAAGCTACAAAATCTATGCTTGGAATGATACACAGAAGCTCACAGGCACATGGCCGGGCGTTGCTCTTACAGAAAAAGATTCTGACGGCAACTATGTTGTTAAGTTCGATAATGTTGACGAAGTAAGCATTATTCTCAGCAGCGGTTCAGGTCAGACAGCAGATATCACAGGCGTTAGAGACGGCGCTACAATCGAAATTACAAACGAAGGTTGTACAACATACAAGCTTACATCAAAGCCAATCGTTGTTTCACCTTATGAATCACTCAAGAAAGAAGCAAGAAAGATTCTTGCTATGACAGCATCAGACTACACAGCAGAGAGCTGGGCAAATGCTCAGAAGGTTCTCAAGTCAGCCGAGGCTATGATTAAAGCAGGCGAAGACGCTACAACAGCTGAAGATATGAATGCTATGATTGCAGACCTCAAGTCAGCTCAGAAGGCACTTGTACTTGCTCCTGCAACACTCACATATGCAGTTGCAGGCAAGAGCGTTGTATCAGGTGTTACAGCCAGCGCTGCAAAGGTAACTGTTACAGTTGACGGTAAGACATATACTGCTACTGCAGACGATGTTACAGGTGCATTCACAGTTGCAACATCAGCTCTCAAGAAAACAAGCACAATCAAGGTTGACGCAACAAGAAACGGTGTAAACGGCACATATTCATATGCTATGAAGAACGGCAACATTGAAAGCGGAGTTGTTCCTACATCTCCTGTACCTCCGACACAGCCTACTACTTCAACTCAGCCAACAACAGCTACTCAGCCGACTACAGCTACACAGCCAACAACAGCTACACAGCCGACTGCACCTACACAGCCTACAACAGCTACAGAGCCGACTACTGCTCCTGCTCAGAAGCTCACAGTAAACGCTACTTCAAATTACTTTGGTTCTGCATCAAAGACAGTAAGCACTGACGGCAAGAAGGTAACTGTTCTCTACAAGCTCAACTCAAACATGGGCGTTGTTGACGGACAGTGGGCTGTTAAGTATGATTCAAGCAAGCTCAAATTCAACATGGCTGATAACAAGGCAGACGGCAAGCAGACAATCATGCCTTCACAGTCAAACCTTATTCACAATGCTTACAGTAATGTAATTAAGGGTGTATTTACTAACCCACAGGTTCCTACTCAGTACAACGGAGATACATTTATCTCACTCACATTTGAGGTTATCGGTTCAGGTACTGCAAGCGTATATCTTGACACACAGTACCTTACATTAGGTTATGTAAAGGGCAACAAGCTTAATCAGGCATCTGTTGTAAATAACGGCAAGGTTTGCGATGTAACAGGCATTGCAGGCTTTGAAAAAGTATCAGTAAACGCATCAACGGTATTTGTCGGCAATGTAACCCTTGGTGATGTTAACATGGACGGCGACATCACAGTTATAGATGCAACCGAAGTTCAGAAGTATGTTGCTCAGCTCGTTGCATTCACAAACGACCAGTTTACTGCTGCCGATGTTGACCATGACGGCACAATCACAGTTAAGGATGCTACTACTATTCAGAAGTTTGTTGTAAACCTCATCAGCAACTTTTAATAAGTTTTAAAGCAATTGACATATCGTTCCGTTTAGTCGATATAGTAAGGAATGCCCCTCACAAAATGTGAGGGGCATTTTTTGTACAGCTTTTTAAATAGAAAATGGCAGACAACCGTGTGATTGTCTGCCATTTTGTCATAATGAATTTAAAATTACCGATTATACTTTTACAAGAACCTTTGTAATTTCGCTGATGTACATTTTATGGAAGTCGTTGTCATACCACTTGTCAACGCTTTCATGGTCGGCAATGCTTTCGGCATTAAGACTTTGAGCGTACATTTTTTTGCATTCAAGAACAAGCTTTGCCTCTTCAAAATACACAGAGCCGTTTTCCGTGAACGCAGGAGTAAGACCTGTTTCCTTTACCTTGTCATAATCCTTGCCGCTCTTTGAACCGCAGAATTTGAGGGCAGCTCTGTACTTTTCATCAAAAAAGCTCATTGTATAGCGGTCGCCGTTCTCCATAAACGCAAATGTATATCTCTGCGGACGAATAAAGGTGAATACAACGGGCTTACCCCACATAATGCCTACACCGCCCCAGCTTATCGTCATTGTGTTGAATTTTTCTCTGTCGCCTGCCGTAACAAGCGCCCAATCATCACCGATAAGCTTAAACGGACTTTCAACAATTTCTTTCGGATTTATCTCTTTGAATGCTGACATATAGATCTTCCTTTCATAATGTTTGATCTGTTAAAAACAGTATAACAAAAATATGTTAAAAATTCAATCTTCATTTATTTTGACTTTATCTGAATATATGCGGTGTGTAATTATGATTATGTTGTTTGTAAACCTAATAAAATGAAAAATATGCAAAATGAGTGTATATGCGTGAATTATTATGCAAAAAGAAATGAATAAAATGAATATTCATTTTTTGTGAATATATACATTTTTCAGAAATTCAGGGGAGAATGTGACATGTCAACCGCCAAAAACACTGATAATACAGCGAAAATAAAGCAGATTTCGGTCAATTTGTACCCAAAAATGCAAATTTGAAAAAACATTGAATATTTATTCAAAAAACACTTGATTTTTTGAAAACAGAGTGTATAATGTAAGAGTAATAAAAATTAATTAAAGGAAACACCGACATAAAGTGTTTCCAAATTCCGGAGGAATCAAAAATGGCTGACAATAAGATTAAAAAGGTAGTTCTTGCATATTCAGGCGGTCTTGATACTTCAATCATCATTCCGTGGCTTAAAGAAAACTACGACAACTGCGAAGTTATCGCTGTTTCGGGTGATGTTGGTCAGGGTACAGAGCTTGACGGTCTTGAAGAAAAGGCTATCAAAACAGGCGCATCAAAACTTTACATTGAAGACCTCAACAAGGAATTTGTTGACGAATATATCATTCCCACAGTAAAAGCAGGTGCTGTTTACGAGGGCAAGTACCTCCTCGGCACATCTTTTGCCCGTCCTATCATTGCAAAAAGACTCGTTGAAATTGCAAAAGCCGAAGGTGCTGACGCAATTTGCCACGGCTGTACAGGCAAGGGTAACGATCAGGTTCGTTTTGAACTTGCTATCAAGGCTTACGCTCCCGACATGAAGATTATCGCTCCTTGGAGAACATGGGAATTCAAGAGCCGTGAAGATGAGATTGAATATGCTGAAAAGCACAATATTCCGCTCAAGATTAACCGTGAAACAAACTACTCAAAGGATAAGAATCTCTGGCACTTGAGCCACGAAGGTCTTGACCTTGAAAATCCTGCAAATGAGCCGATGTACAATAAGGAAGGCTTCCTTGAACTCGGTGTTTCACCTGAGCAGGCTCCCGATAAGGCAGAATATGTAACTCTTACATTTGAAAAGGGTGTTCCCACAAAGCTTAACGGCGAGGCTATCGACAGCGTTGATCTCATTAAGGAACTCAACAAAATCGGCGGCAGAAACGGCGTCGGCATCACAGATATCGTTGAGAACCGTCTTGTTGGTATGAAGGCTCGTGGCGTTTATGAAACTCCGGGCGGTACAATCCTCTATGCTGCTCACGCAAAACTTGAGGAAATCTGCCTTGACAAGGATACACTCCACTACAAGCAAAATGTTGCAAATGCTTTTGCAGAGCTCGTTTATGACGGCAAGTGGTACACACCTCTCCGTGAGGCTCTCTCAGCTTTCGTTGACAGCACTCAGGAGTATGTAACAGGTGATGTAAAGCTTAAGCTCTATAAGGGCAACATCATTGATGCAGGCGTAACAAGCCCGTATTCACTCTATGACGAGGAAATTGCTACTTTTGACGAAGATCAGGTTTATGACCAGAACGACAGTGCAGGCTTCATCAACCTCTTTGGTCTTCCAATCAAGGTTCGTGCAAAGAAAGGCCTTATCAAATAATTAAATCTTTGATTTGCATACATAATCGGGGGCAGGGAATTTCTCTGCCCCGATAAGTGTTTATTACACCTTTTTATTTTTTACAGTATTTGTCGGTTGAAAAATATTCTGCGATTACCTGCGGGCGTCTAATGAACGCCCCTACAGGTTAACCCAACATTAACAACAAGGTGTAAATAAATATTTAAAACAAAAAGCAACAAAGTGCTTTACAACGGCTAAACATAATGTAAGGAGAAATAATAATGCAGCTTTGGAAAGGACGCTTCAAAAAGGAGCTTTCAAAAACCACTAACGATTTTAACAGCTCGATTTCATTCGACAGCAGAATGTATAAAGAAGACATCGAGGGCAGCATTGCCCACGCAACAATGCTTGGCAGATGCGGCATTATTAAAGAAGAAGAGGCAAACGATATCGTAAAAGGTCTTAAAGGCATTCTTGCTGATATCGAAAACGGTACTCTGCACATTGATATGGAGGCTGAGGACATTCACACCTTTATCGAGGGTGAGCTTACCAAAAGAATCGGCGACAATGGCAAAAGACTTCACACCTCAAGAAGCCGTAACGATCAGGTTGCAGTTGACATCAAGCTTTACCTCAAGAAAGAGGTTGTCAATGTAAAAAATCTCGTTGTAGGTCTTATTAAGGTTATTGCCGACAAGGCTGAAAAGTACAGCGAAACCGTTATGCCCGGTTACACTCACCTCCAGAGAGCACAGCCGATTACCTTCGGACATCATCTCCTTGCTTACGGTGAAATGCTTTTGAGAGATGTTTCAAGGCTTGAAGACTGCCTTAAAAGAATGGACGAAATGCCACTCGGTTCATGTGCGCTTGCAGGCACAACATATCCGATTGACAGAACAATCACAGCCGAACTCCTAGGCTTTGACAGAATTACAAACAACTCTCTTGACGGTGTTTCCGACAGAGATTACTGCATCGAATTTGCATCGGTGCTTTCGATAATAATGGTTCACCTCTCAAGATTTTCAGAGGAAATCATTATGTGGTGCAGTTGGGAATTTAAATTCATTGAACTTGATGACGCTTTTTCAACAGGATCATCAATTATGCCGCAGAAAAAGAACCCCGATATTGCAGAGCTTGTTCGTGGTAAGAGCGGCAGAGTTTTCGGCGACAATATGACGCTCCTCACAATTATGAAGGGTACTGCACTTGCATACAACAAGGATATGCAGGAGGACAAGGAGGCTATCTTTGACGCACTCGACACGGTTAAAATGTGCCTCACAGCCTTTACTCCCATGCTCGACACAATGCGTGTCATTCCCGAAAATATGAGAAAAGCTGCAGCAGGCGGTTTCATCAACGCAACAGACTGTGCCGACTGGCTCACAAAGAACGGTGTTCCGTTCAGAGATGCCTACAAGGCAACAGGCGAACTCGTTGCAAGATGTATTGAACTCGGTACAGACCTCGAAAATCTTCCAATGGACGAATACAAAAAGGTTTGCGATGTGTTTAACGATGATGTTTACAGCGCAATTTCACTTGAACGCTGTACAAACGAGCGTACAGTATTCGGCGGCCCTGCATCGGCAAATGTAAAAGCTCAGGCTAAGCGTGTTGCAGAAATCGCAGAAAAACTGTAAAAAATAAAATAACATTCCGAATTAACGGAATGTTTCAAATAATTTAATAAATAAACAAACTCAATGCCGATAAACCCGATTTTCGGGTTTGTTGGGGTTGCAGGGAAGTTAAGGCGGTTGACACTCCCAAATGGATGGGGGTGATATGTATGACTGAAACGGTATTACTCGTAATTTTACTCGTAGCACTTGCAGAAGTCATTAAAAACATAAAAAAATAACCGCCCGACGCTCTACTTTCGGACGGTTATTATGCCAGACAAAGTAGGTCAACCGCTTTAAACGGTTTTCCCTGTAGCCTTATTATATAGTATATGCAAATAAAAGTCAATATGAATTGACAGAGATATAAAGTACGGCGAGCCGCCGTTCCCGGTTCGTGTAGAAAGTTTGCAGTATTAAAAGCATATTCTGCCCGAGCGTAATATTGAAATTGTGTGTGCAAATCCGTGGTATTGAGAAAACTTTATGTTTTATCAGAATGTTTTTAAGCAACAGGAACAATATATAAATTTACAATAGATTAGGTGATAGCAATGAAAATAAAAGCAGGTATTGTCGGTGCAACCGGCTATGCAGGTGCGGAGCTTGTAAGACTTCTTACCGCTCATCCCGAGGCTGAAATTTCGGCAATCAGCTCTGTTTCCTTTGAGGGTGACAAGCTGAGCGATGTTTATCCGTCTTATACATTTTTAAACGATATGATTTGTGAAAATCAGGACGCCGTTGTTGAAAAGAGCGATGTTATCTTTGCCGCTCTCCCACACGGCCTTTCACAGGAGCTTGCCGCAAAGTGCATTGATGCAGGCAAGGCATTTATTGACCTCGGCGCTGACTTCCGCCTTGAAAGCGAAGAAGAATACACCGAATGGTACGGCGGAACTTTTCTCGACAAAAAGCTTCACGAACAGGCAGTTTACGGACTTCCTGAATTTTTCAGAGATAAAATCAAGGGCAAAAAGCTTGTTGCGAATCCGGGTTGTTACACAACCTGTTCACCGCTCGCAATTGCTCCTGCAATTGTAAACGGACTTGTCAGCACAAAGGGCATCATTTGCGACTGCAAAAGCGGTGTTACGGGTGCCGGCAGAAAGCCAAATCAGGGCAACCACTATCCCGAACTCAACGAGGGATTCCACGCTTATAAGGTTGCAAGCCACCGCCACACTCCAGAAATTGAGCAGACTCTTTCAAAGCTTTCGGGCGAAAAGGTTATTATCACCTTTGTTCCGCACCTTCTCCCCGTAAACCGTGGCATTCTCGCAACTGTTTATGCCGACATCAAAGACGGTGTAACCTTTGAACAAATCAGAAAGGCTTATGAGGATTTTTACAAGGACGAATTTTTTGTAAGACTTCTTGATGTCGGCAAATGTGCCGACATTCACAATATCAAATATTCTAACTTCTGTGATGTTTCAATTCACCACGATAAGAGAGCCAACAAGCTCGTTGCCTGTGCCGCAATCGACAACATGGTCAAGGGTGCCGCAGGTCAGGCTATTCAGAATATGAACATCATCTTCGGACTTGACGAAAAAACAGGCTTGGTAATTGTTCCGCCTGCATTTTAAGGGTGAATATCTATGGAAATCAAGTATATTGAAAACGGCTCGGTTACTTCCGCAAAGGGCTTTACAGCCAACGGAATTTGTGCCGGAGTCAAAGCATCTAACACAACTAAAAAAGACCTTGCGCTCATTTGCTGCGACAAGGTTTGCAACAGTGCGGCTATCTTTACAAAGAACCTTGTAAAGTCCGACACTATATATGTTACTAAAAAACACCTTGAAAACGGTACGGCTCAGGCTGTTGTCGTAAATTCAGGCAATGCAAATGCCTGTAACCCTGACGGCTATGAAAAGGCTGAGAAAATGTGCAGTTTTGCCGCAGACGCTCTCGGTGTTGACGAAAACGATGTAATCGTTGCATCAACAGGTGTCATCGGTCAGCCTCTCCCGATTGAACCCATTGCAAGCGGAATTGAAAAGCTCAAAGGCACGCTTTCAAAGGACGGCGGAAGCTCTGCCGCAGAGGCAATTATGACAACCGACACCGTGAAAAAGCAGTGGGCTGTTGAAACGGTTCTTGACGGCAAAAAGGTTACAATCGGCGGTATTGCTAAGGGCAGCGGTATGATTCATATTAATATGGGTACAACCCTTTCATTTGTAACAACCGATGCGGCAATTTCTTCCGAAATGCTCAAATCCGCACTTATCGAAGCCGCTGATGTCAGCTATAATATGGTAAGCGTTGACGGTGACACCTCAACAAACGATACCCTTGCAATTATGGCATCGGGTTATGCAGGCAACAGGGAAATCACAGAGAAGAACGATGATTACAAAACCTTTACAGCCGTTCTTACCGATGCATTCAAAAAGGTTGCAAAGAAGCTTGCAAAAGACGGCGAAGGGGCAACAAAGCTCCTTATCTGCAAGGTTGACGGCGCAAAAGACGATAAGAGTGCAAAGGTTATTTCAAAGAGCATCATCTGTTCAAGTCTTGTAAAGGCGGCAATGTTCGGTGCTGACGCAAACTGCGGAAGAATCCTCTGCGCAATCGGCTACAGCGGTGCCGAAACAGATGTTAAAAAAATTGATGTTTCATATAAATCCGCAAAGGGTGAAATCCTTGTTTGCAAGAACGGCAACGGTCTTGTGTTTGATGAGGACAAGGCTAAGGAAATTTTACTCGAGGACGAAATTGAAATTCTCGTGAAATTAGGTGACGGCAATGCATCTGCCGAGGCTTACGGTTGCGACCTTACCTATGATTATGTAAAAATCAACGGTGACTACCGCACATAATATGTGATTTGATTGTGTGAGCGGAAATCAACTACATACAAAGGATTGAAGAAAATGGATGTTTCAAAGAGAGCCAAGGTACTTATACAGGCAATGCCCTATATCAAGAAATATTCGGGCGAAACAATTGTTGTAAAATACGGCGGAAACGCTATGATAAACGAAGAGCTTAAAGCGGCAGTTATGAGTGACCTCGTTCTTATGCAGCTTGTCGGAGTCAATGTTGTGCTTGTTCACGGCGGCGGACCCGAAATCAATGCAATGCTCAAAGCCGTTGGCAAGGAAAGCAAGTTTATCAACGGTATGAGAGTGACCGACAAGGAAACTATCGACATTGTTCAGATGGTGCTTGCAGGCAAGGTCAACAAGAGCCTTGTTCAGCTTCTCGGCAGTCACGGCGGTAAGGCTATGGGACTTTGCGGTCTTGACGGCAGAATGCTCATGGCTGAAAAGCTTGTTACAGGCGCAGACCTCGGCTATGTGGGCGAGATTAAGGAGGTTAACCCCGAACCGCTCAACAACGCTCTTGCAAGCGGTTATATTCCGATTGTTTCAACCGTTGCAGGCGGTTATGACGGCAATGTATACAATATTAACGCAGACATTGCGGCATCGCAGATTGCCGCTAAAATCGGCGCAAAAAAGCTCATTCTTATGACAGATATCAGAGGACTTCTCCGTGATGTTCACGATGAGGATTCGCTCATCCCAGTTGTCAATGTCAGCGAAGTTCCTATGCTCAAGCGTGACGGCATCATCAGCGGCGGTATGATTCCCAAGATTGATTGCTGTGTTGAGGCAGTCCGCAGCGGTGTAAACCGTGCCCATATCATTGACGGCAGAATCGAACATTCAATTCTGCTCGAGCTTTTCAGCGATGAAGGCATCGGTACGATGTTTTATTGATTAGCATTGCTGTTTTGCTGATTTGTAAAAACAGTAGAGGCGGTCATTGGTCGCTCGCTAAATAAAACTTTCTGTTTAACTTAAAATTTTTATTTGATAAAAGCAGTGTATTGTTTGTAGGGGAGCACCGTGTGCTCCCGCGGGCGAATGCGGTTCGCCCCTACAGATTAGATTTTGGAGGGTGCAATGTGATTATACGAGAAATGACAATTGACGACTATGACGAGGTCTATGAGATGTGGCAGATTACCACAAAGCGTGCGCTCTCTAAGGCTGATGAAAGAGATCAGATGGAGCGTTATCTCAAGCACAACGCCGGTATGAGTCAGGTTGCCGTGGTTGACGGAAAAATTGTCGGAACCGTGCTTGCAGGTCATGACGGCAGACGGGGATTTATCCACCATATGGCTGTTCTGCCCGAATTCAGACGAAAGAAAATCGGTCACGCTCTTGCACAGACCGCTATCCAAAAAATCCGTGAACAAGGCATCGACAAAACTCACATTTTCTGTTATCAGAACAACGAAACAGGTCAAAGCTTCTGGCGTGATTTCGGCTTTGAAAAGCGTGAGGATGTTTTTGTTTACTCCTTCAGCAACGATAAAATATGAAAGGGTGTGGCTAACTTGACTACAAAAGAGAAAGATTTAAAATATATTATGCACACATACGGTCGCTACGATGTTGCTCTCAAAAGCGCAAAAGGCGTTACCGCATATGACGAAAACGGCAAAAAGTACATTGATGTTTCATCGGGTATCGGTGTAAACAGCCTTGGCTATTGCAATGACGGTTGGGTTGAGGCTGTTTCAAAGCAGGCAGGCACAATTCAGCATATGTCAAACTATTTTTACTGTTCACAGGCAAGTGACCTTGCCGAAAAGCTTTGCACACTTACAGGTCTTTCAAAGGTCTGCTTTGGCAACAGCGGTGCAGAAGCTAACGAATGTGCAATCAAAATTGCCCGTAAGTACAGCTTTGACAAGTACGACGAGGGCAGAAATGAAATCGTAACGCTTAACAATTCCTTTCACGGCAGAACTGTTACAACTCTTGCCGCAACAGGTCAGGATATTTTTCATAACTATTTCTTCCCATTTACCGAGGGCTTTAAGTATGCAGACGCAGACGATATGGACGCTCTGAAAGCAGTTGTTTCAGACAAAACCTGCGCAGTAATGCTTGAACTCATTCAGGGCGAGGGTGGTGTAAATATCCTCGATCCCGAATATGTAAAAGAACTTGTTAAGTATTGCAACGACAACGATATTCTCGTTATTGTCGATGAGGTTCAGACAGGCGTAGGCAGAACAGGCAAGCTGTTTGCTCATCAGAATTACGGTATCCTCCCCGACCTTATGACGGTTGCAAAGGGTCTTGGCGGCGGACTTCCTATCGGTGTTTGTATGTGCGGTGAAAAGCTCAAGGACGTTATGTCACCGTCAACTCACGGCACAACATTCGGCGCAAACCCTGTTGTTTGTGCAGGTGCAAACTATGTTCTTGACACAGTTGCAAATGACGAATTTCTTGCCGAGGTTGAGAAAAAGGGTCAGTATTTTGAGGACAAGCTCACAAAAATTGACGGCGTAAAGAGCGTTCGCAGAATGGGACTTATGATTGGTATTGAGCTTGAAAAGGGCGATGCACACGACATTGCAATCAAATGCGTTGAAAACGGCTTGCTTATTATCACGGCAAAAGATTTGCTCCGTATGCTCCCACCGCTTGTTATTGATTACAATGAAATTGACGAGGCGATTAATATACTCGAAAAAACAATAAAGGAGAACAACTAATGAAACACTTACTTAAACTTGAGGATTGGTCAACAGAAGAAATTATCAACACACTTAACCTTGCCGATCAGCTTAAATATGAGCAGAAACACGGCATTGAGCATAAAATTCTCAAGGGCAAGTCTCTTGGTATGATTTTTGAAAAGTCAAGCACCCGTACCCGTGTTTCATTTGAGGTTGGTATGACGCAGCTCGGCGGTTATCCGCTTTTCCTCTCATCAAATGCTGGTTGTTATGCAGTCCATCCGAAGGCAGATATT
>OGXG01000544.1_pt1 | contig 20765 bp, 16 predicted proteins | sample 1576251 | NCBI WGS metagenome assembly OGXG01 (sample SAMEA3541533, study PRJEB24748) | human gut metagenome | biome: human gut; feature: human-associated habitat; material: faeces | place: China | collected 2012
ATCTCACTTTGAGGTGTGATAGGATAGCCGAAGAAACCATCCGCACCACATCTGACGAGTCGGCGCGCCGCTATGTTTTTTTCAAGCCTTTCCGAAGTCTCTATTTTTCAGTCGATGTTTCAAGCACACCAATCTCCTTGACGCTGCCGCTCTCAGGATGGAACACCACATACGCCGGCTGTTTCTTATCGACAAAAATCTTTGGATCAAGACCGAACTGCACGCCAAACTGCGCCACTTCCATCTGTTCGCGTGCCAGCATATTGCCGTCATAGGTCAGCGTCACGGTAGCGAGTCCCGGGATGTTGTACATCACCGCGCCCTTTGGCAATTCCTTCTCCTTGCCCTTATCATCGACAGGCAGCTCGCCCTTTTGCGTTGTTTTCACTGTGATATATACAGGTTCGCCGCTGAGGTCATTGCTGTCGACAATGCCGTTCACGTCCGACACACGGAACACCACCTCGCCGTCGACATCCTTCTTCGGCTCATAGTCGAAACGCACCACGCGCGTCTCCAGTTGCGTTGTGCCAACAAACATCGCCGTAAGCGTCTGTTCCTGACGGTTGAGCTCATCAAGCATCAGCTTCAGCGAAGCCCCATCGGGAGGCATCTGGTCGGCATTGCCGCTCACAAGGTCGTTGCGGCTCTCGCGCAACTCGAAAATCTTGGCGGCGGCTGTTTCGGCACGCTTCATCAGCGACTCGCTCGCCACCATGTCCTCCGTAAACACGCTTGAATAGTCTGTTCCGTCAAGCACACTCTTGTCTGCCATCTGGTTGCGTTTGCGTTCCACCACTTCGCGTTCGGGGTCGGTGTTGATTGCCAACGGCAATCCTGCGGCGTCGAGCACCACAAAAGGCGACGACCCTGCCTTGAATTTCATCAGCCACTCACTGTCCTTGTCGGGCACACCGAATGCCGACATCTGCACGTCCTTGACAGCCCACGTCTGGCTGTCCTCGGTAATCGGATTCTTCACACCGAGATACTTCTCGGCGTAGCGGTAGTAAGGTCCGGCTTTCTTCACCGTACGTACCGCCTCAACCTCAATGTTGACATGCGTTTTAGGCAACGAATAAATCAGTCCGTATTCATTGTGCTTGTTGGCTGTGAGCCGCTGTGTCTCCTGGGCGAATGCCGGCATCGAGGCCGTCAAAGCCGCAGCCAGCGCAATTATCTTAATTGTCTTCATATCTTATTGTTGTTATTGCATTATTTCCTTTATTGCCTGACCTATGCAGTCTATGATATCGCCTGCCGTAAGCCCGTATTCGCCATGCTTCTGCGCAGCCAGATTGCCTGCATAGCCATGGATAAACACTCCCATCGACGCCGCCACATCGGGTCGGTATTTCTGTGCCATAAGCGCTCCTATGATTCCCGACAGCACGTCGCCACTGCCCGCGGTAGCCATTCCGGCATTGCCAGTGGTGTTGACAAACACCTTGCCGTCGGGGCGAAACACAAACGTGTAATGCCCTTTAAGCACTATCACGATTTTCAAGAACTTCGACATCTCGACCGCACGGTTAAAACGCTCCTCGTCTGTAAAATGTTCGCCAAACAATCGGTCGAACTCGCGCACATGGGGCGTTATCACGGATCCTTGCGGAATATTGTTGATTGGAGTGCGCAATCCAGCTATACAGTTAAGTGCGTCGGCATCAAGAAGAATAGGCGACGCCGCCTGCCGCAGAAAATCATCGATTGCCGACACCGTTGCGGCATGCGTGCCGAGTCCAGGACCGGCGACAACCGTATACTTCTTCTCTGGCACAATCTCTGTAACATAACTGCTTCCCCTGTCCTGACGCACACGGGCCTCAGGCACTGCCGTCTGAAGCGGGATGTAGCAGCACGACGGCGTATGGACATCGACAATGCCCACCCCCGTGCGCAACGCAGCCTTTGCCGCAAGCACTGCCGCGCCTCCCATTCCGAAACTGCCTGCCACAAGAAGCATCCGTCCGAAATCGTGCTTGTCGGCAAACGGATTGCGCGGCTGCAGTCCGTCCTTGACTCCCACACGGTCAATCAGATAATAGTTCGACGGCGTCTGACGGATAGCCTCCTGGCTAAGACCGATGTCGAGCACCTTCCACTCTCCCAAGCACCTGGCATTCTCTCTGAAGAAAAACGCCAGACGCGGAAACTGGAATGTCAAAGTCAGGTTGGCATGGACGATATTGTTGAGAATATTTGTTGAATTAAACTCCGGAAACAGTCCCGACGGCAAGTCAATCGACACGACAAACGCTTCCGACTCATAGATAAGCTTCGCCAATGCCGTATAGCCGCCACGAAGGTTGGACGACAAACCATTGCCAAACAATCCGTCGACAACAACATCACGTTTTGAAATCTCCGGAACCGTAAACTTCTTCTGCACCTCGACAAACGACGGATATTCCATATCGACAAGACGCTGACGGTTGATGGCGCAATCGTCCGACAGGTCCTTCGTTCTGAACAGAAGAACCTCCGGCTTGTATCCTTGGTCAATCAGCAGGCGAGCCACGGCAAGCGCGTCGCCGCCATTGTTGCCCGGACCCGCAAAAATAATGATACGCTGCGACGGCACCCAACGGGAAACAATTTCAAACGCCACAGCCGAAGCCGCACGCTCCATCAAATCAATGCTCGCTATTCCCTCTTTAGCCACCGTTGCTGCATCGATGGCACGTATATCTGTCGCTGTAAATATTTTCATTCTTGTCTGTAATTAGCCAAAGGACAAAGATAGTGTAAGGTGAGCAAAAAAGAAAGGAACTCGTTCATTTTCTTTTTCCGAACCGCAGCCTATCTTATTCAAGCTCGTCTTTTTCATCATTAAGGACCTTAAAAACTTTAAAGACCTTACCCCTCCTTACCATTGTCTAAAACGATGTGCGGAAAGCACGCAGCTGCGACCGCAGCTGCAACGCCATGCCATCGGTCATCGAGTTGAGCAACGCATAGAATTGCTGACCGTGATTCATCTCTCGGGTATGCGCCAGCTCGTGAAGCAGCACGTAGTCCATCAGATGTGGAGGCAGCAGCATCAAGTAGCACGACAAGTTGATTGTGCCCGCGCTTGTGCAACTTCCCCATTTCGAACGCGCTCCAGTGACACGCACTTTCTTATAGGTCAGACCATGCATCGAGGCAAGTTCGGCGAGCAACGGCGGCAAGAACTGCTGCGCCCGGCGTTTCATTGCCCTGACAACGGCTGCCGACAGCAACTTCTGCACTTCCGGACGGCTGAACTGAGTGTCGGGCGGGCAAAACACCGTTGCCTTGTCGTCGTCAAACCGCACCGAGAAAAATTGCCGTGTGCCCGAGGCGACACACAGTTTGAAGCACGGCGCATCGATTGTGAAATCAAGGTCAATCAGCCGCGGACGCAACTTCTCGCATCCCTCACGAAGCGTCTGCCGATGCGGCTCTATGGCTTTGAGTACAGAGGCAAGCGACGTGTAGGGAGGCACCGTCACATGCAGCCCGTCGTCCTTCGGACGCATTGTGATGTTGCGCGCGCGCCGGTTGGTGCGTATCTCTATACGTCCGAAATCGGGGTCCTGAACAATTCTCTTAGTCGGCATATCCACAAGTGTCTACAACCTCAACTTCACTTCGCGTGGCATCGACACGCTCCACACGCACCTGCACCGGTATGCGGTGTGAAAGCTCATCGACATGGCTGATGATGCCCACACGGCGTCCGCCCATCTGATGCAGCGCCTCGAGCGTGTCCATCACGTTGGTAAGGCATTCGTCAGACAGTGTGCCGAAGCCCTCGTCGATAAACAGCGTGTCCACTCCGTTGTCGGCAGCGTTCAAGCGCGACAGGGCAAGAGCCAGCGACAGCGAGACCATGAAACTCTCGCCGCCGGAAAGGATATTGGCGCTCTGCGACACTCCCGGATTATGAGTGTCTTCAACAAGAATAACCAACGAGCCAGGCTGACAAGTCAGCGTATAGCGGTCGCTGAAGCGGCAAAGATAGCCGTTGGCAATGTTGAGCAGGTGCGACAGGATAAAACTCTGCGCCACCTTGCGGAATTGCTTCCCCTCTCTGTCTCCAAGATATTTGCACAGCGTGTCCCATTTGTCTTTCTCCGCCCTGGCTTTCTCCGCGGCTACCAATGCGGCGGCATGTGCCTCCGCCTGTTTCTTGTCGTCGGCAAGCCGTTGTGCGTCAAGGGCGTTGCTCTGCAGCAACGCATCGGCTTCAGCGCGTTTTTCTGCCACAACCGTCTGCAGACTGTCGGCTGTGTCGGCCTCAGCCAGCGCCGGACGGTTGGCGCGATGGTTCTCAAGCATTTTCTCAACCGAGGCAAGCGCACCGGCGCTTTTGTCGGCATCCGCCATTATGCGTTGGCAATAATCCCTTTCGGAGTCTATGCGCGCTCTGCTTGTCTGCGACAGGCTTACAAGCGCGGCTTCTCCGATTTGAGGATTGGCTGCGAAAAATTCAGCGAGTGCGGCTTCAGATTCCGCCGCCGTCTTGTCGGCATTGGCAAGTGCCGCACGACGTTCCGACAGCCGGGCTGTGATTTTTGCAATCGCATCCTTTGTCGCGGCAAGCAGTTTGTTGGTATCGTCAAACCGGCGGCGCTGAGTGTCGCACTCCGTCTGTGCCTGCGCCGCCTCGCGCAACTTCCCGGCAACCACCGCAAGAGCGTTGTTGACGGCATCGATATCGACAGCGGTTTCCGCGTCACGGCATGCCGTCGACGCTTTTTCCACCATCGACGCATAGTCCGCTCTCGCCTTCTCCAATTTCTTTGTCGTTCTGTCGATTTCCCCACTTTGCTGCGCCACCTCCTTTTGTGTCACTGCAAGGGTGGTGGCAGCCTTGCGCAGGCGTTCCTCGGCATTGACCTTGCGCACTCTCACCGGCTCCAGCACCGACTGGAAATGCTCGTCGGCAAGCAGTTGCCCTACGCGCTGTCCGCACACGGGGCACTCCGCTCCAACAACAAGTTTGCTTCTCAATTCTTTGGCAGCGTTGCCAACCGACATCTCCATCTGTGCGTACAATGCCGAGCAGTCGCGGAAATCCGTGTCGGCAGAGTCATATTCAGCCTTTTCCACCGATATCCTCTCTTGGGCGGCTTTCAGTTTTTTGCGGCTTTCCGCAATCGTTTCCGCATGGGTGTCGATAAGCTTGCGCTGTCCGTCAAGTCCGGAAACAAGCACCCGCGCATCGTTGAGCTTTTTCAGCCGGCAGTCGAGCGCAGGTTTGTCTATCGCCACCAGCCTCTTTGTAGCAGCGTCCAGAGCCTTGTTGATCAAACAGATGTCGCCCTCAAAGGCTTTTCCCTTGCCATCCGCGTCTTCAAGACTGCGCTCAAGTCCGGGCAACTCCTTCTTCAATGCCGCCGCGTCGGCACGCGCCTTGTCGCGCTGGCTGAGATAGACGCGCGCTGAAGCCGAGCGGTCGTAGTCGGCGACAAGCTGCCGGCGCTGCTTGAACTCATCCGATTCCATCGCTGTTTTGAGATTGTCAGCCCGACGGCGCGCCTCCACGCATTGCGCTTCAAACGTTGCATTGTCGGCAATCCATTTGCGCTTCGCATCGGCGGCATCAGCCTCCGCCTTAACCTCTTCAATGCGTTTTTTCCGCACGTCGATTGCCTCTGCCACGTCTGCCTTTTCCTCGTCGGAGAGCAGACTGATGCCGGCGACAGCCTGACAGCAACGGTCATAGGCGTCGGATGCCGCTTTGGCATGCTCCGCTATCTTCCGCCCCACAGCAGAATAGATGTCGATACCCGTCAGACGCTCAAGAATCTCCGCCTTCTCATCACTTTTACTTTGCAGAAACCGGGTGAACTCGCCCTGGGCGAGCAGCGAGGTGCGGCAGAACTGCTCATATTTCATTCCGACCACCTCCTGCACCTTACCTTCGAAATCGACCTTCTTTGTCCACGTCTCACCGGTTTTCAGAAGAGTCAGAGTCCGTTCCTCTTTCTGGAATTTGCCGGTGGCTTTGTTTCGCGACCGATGTAGATGCCACTGCGCCTCATAGTCGTTGCCATCGTTGCCCTCAAACAGCAGTTTGGCAAAGCATTCCACCGTGGAGCGACGCATCAGCTGCCTGTTGGCGTCCACTCCCACATTGCGGTCGTCTTCCTTTTCAACACCGACGAGTGTCGAATCCTCATATTTCTCATCCGTTTTGAATCTTGTCAGCCTCGGAGCACGCGCGTAGAGAGCAAGACACACGGAGTCGAGGATAATGCTCTTGCCGGCGCCTGTAGGTCCGGCAATCAGAAACAGCGGAGTGTCGGCAAGCGGAGAGGCGACAAAGTCGATTTCCGCGTCGGCAATCGACGCTATGTTGTGTATCGTGATGCGTTTCAGTTTCATAGTGCGTTCTCCTCCTCTATTTCTTTTTCAATCCCCGAAATCATAGCCAGATAGTCTGCCGACTCTTTCTCCGGAATCCCTTTGGCGGCGAAAAAGCGCGCCGCCACTTCTCCTACGGTCATCTGACGCAGCTGTTCCGGTGTGACATCGGGCAAGGCATTGGCGCGCGCCGACCGGCGACGGTCGGTGACGTTGATTGTGCAGTAGCGGCACGCCTTGCCTTCGAGTGCCTTCGCCACCTGCTCGTTGTAGTCGGACGGGAGTGGCTTGTCGAGTAACACGTTCAACCGTATATACGCCTTTCTGTCGGCAGGAAACTCACGCGCGGCGGCAAGTGCGTCGTCGAAAGCCGCAGGCTGGCTTGGAAGCGTGACAAGCGGACGCGGGTCATTGATGCCAATGGCACGCGCCTCCACAGGCTTGCCTTTCTCGAGGTCGACTATCACAACTCCGTGCTGATAACGCTCGTCAAACCCCACAGCAATCGGCGAACCGCTGTAAGCAGCCCTGCCATCGCTTCCGCGCAGCGTTTGGGGATGGTGGATATGTCCCAATGCAATATAATCGTATGCGGTGCCGAGCGTCGGAAGGTCGACATAATCGACCGTGCCGAGCGAGTCATTCTGCATGCGGCGGTGTCCCGTCAGGTCGCACCCGAGCACGGCAAGATGCGCCTCCAGCACAGTTGGCAGCCCATCGGCATTCATTTCACCCACAGCCTTCTCCAAGCCTTGAAAAAACGCTTGCTGGCGGTCGCCGTCGGCTGGCGGGAAATTGTGGGGATAGACATAGGGCACTGCGGCTATATAGCCTTTGCCAGGCACGAGGACGACATGCGCTGAATAGTCGGCGCTATTGTCTGCAAGACGGCGCAAAGTGCCGATGACAAACACGTTGTGCGACCGCCAAAGGTTGCGGTATATCTCAAGACGCGAGGCGCTGTCGTGATTGCCGGCAACAATGACTATGACCATCTCGGGGACGGCGGCATGGATTGCGAGCAGCCCTTCGGCATAGACGCGCTGAGCCGCTGCCGACGGCATTGATATGTCGAACACGTCGCCAGCCACGACCATCGCGTCTGGACGTTCCTCCGCCACCACTTCGCACAATTGCCCAAGAAACCGGCGTTGCTCGTCGAGGCGGTCAAAGCCATAGAGCGACTGTCCTAAATGCCAATCGGCTGTATGCAGTATCTTCATCTTCTCAATATTGGAGTTTTTTATCCACCAAAGTTACTCAATTATTCGCGCAATCATATCAGTTTCTCTCTGAAAAAGCAATAAAACAGAGGGCGCAAACGTTACTTTAATTATGAAGAAAGCCGTATATATCATCGTGTGTCTGCTGCTGACAGCCGTCGCTGCCGGCTGCCGCACGCCCAAACTTTCCGAAGCCGACGCTCAGTTTCAACGAGGAGAGTACTACGACGCGTCGGTGACTTACAAAAAGGTTTACAACAAACTGCGGAAAAAGGAGGAGCGTCCGCAACGCGGAGAAGTGGCGTTCAAGATGGGACGTTGCTACAGGCTGCTCAACATGTCGGCGCGTGCATCGGCGGCTTTCCAAAACGCGCTGCGCTACGAATATCCCGACAGCACGACCCACTTTATGCTGGCTCAGGCTCTACATGCCGACGGCAAATATGCCGCCGCTCTGCGGTCGTATGACAAATATCTTGAATTCTGCCCCGACGACTCCCTTGCCATCAACTGCGCGGAGGGATGCCGCACGGCCCAGGAGATACGCGCCCGCGGGTCGCGCTATGTGGTTAAACAAGCCAAACTTTTCAACTCGCGCCGCGCCGACTTCTGCCCTATGTATCTCGGAACTGACTGCGACCAGATTTATTACACGTCGACTACCGAAAAGGCTACCGGCGACAAGAAAAGTGAAATCACTGGAATGAAGAATGCCGACGTGTTTTTCTCCAAAAAGAACGAGAAAGGCGAATGGGAACGTCCGGAGCCGGTTGAGGGCGAACTCAACACGGAATTTGACGAAGGCATCGTTGCATTCTCGCCCGACGCACAGACAATGTATCTCACCAAAGCGCGACGCGAGCTCAACGCTCCGACATCGGTGGAGATATACACATCGACACGCTCCGACGCAAAATGGAGTGCCCCTGTAAAATTTGAGATTACAGCCGACACTCTGTCTACATTCGGACATCCAGCTGTGTCGCCAGACGGCGAATATCTCTACTTCGTCAGCGACATGCCAGGCGGATACGGAGGCAAGGACATTTGGCGCATATCACTGAAGGAAAGACAAGGTTCGCTCGTCAACCTCGGTCCCGACATCAACACTGAGGGCAACGACGATTTCCCTTATGTGCGTTCCGACGGCTCTCTATATTTCTCGTCCGACGGACATCCGGGGATGGGCGGTCTCGACATTTTCCGCGCCACGGCTGTCGGCGACCCTGCCGACCTGCGATGGAAAGTGGAGAATATGGGCTTCCCAATCAACTCCGCCGGCGATGATTTCGGAATCACTTTCGGGAAGGGCGAAGATGGATTTTTCAGCTCCAACCGCGGCGACGCGCGTGGCTACGACCACATCTACAGTTTCGAATACGACCCCGTGAGAATCACCATCGAGGGATTGGTGATGGACAAAGACGAGGAGCCGGTGAAGAATGCAATAATACGCATCGTCGGAAACGACGGGTCGAATCAGAAGGAAGTGGCGCGCAACGACGGATCGTTCTCGTTCGCGCTGCAGCGAGGCGTAAAATACGTGATGCTCGCCGGCGCGAAAGGCTACTTGAACCAAAAACAGGAATTCGCTTCCGACTCTACGATGGAAGACGCGAATTATTGGGTGGAGTTCATTCTGCCGTCAATCAGCAAACCATCGGTGGTTGAAAACATATTCTACGACTACGACAAGGCCGACCTGAGGCCGGAGTCGAAAACGGCTCTCAACGAGCTGATTGCCGTGCTGCACGACAATCCCAACGTGACAATCGAAATGGCTTCTCACACTGACCGATGGGGCTCAGACGCCTACAATATCAACCTGTCGGAACGACGGGCAAAATCGGTGGTTGACTACCTTGTTGAGAACGGCATCAGCCGCGACCGGCTGCAGCCGCACGGCTACGGCAAGTCGCGTCCAAAGACAGTGACCAAACGCATCGCTCGCCTGTATCCGCAGTTCAAAGAGGGCGACATACTGACCGAAGAGTTTATAAAAACACTTTCCGAGGAAGACCAGCAAGCAGCCGACCAGATTAACCGCCGCACGGAATTCTCAGTGCTATCGCTCACCTACAACATGAAATAATCCACCTGACTTCGTCATTGCGCACCCCAAAATGAGGGTATACAAAGACGCACAATGCTGTTTATCAGACAATTATAAAAACTGCAATTTTTGAGTAACGAAGTTAGGAAAAAGAGTACGGCATTTACCCCGCCCGGTCAATGTTCGTTAGATTCGTAAATTTTTGCCCGTTGACATAAAATAATTTATTTTCCAGCAACAAGGTAAAAAAATGGATATTTTCTGCAGCCTCATAGAGTTACTTATTTTTTGCTAAATTAAGCAATCTTTTGAATACGTAAAACAAATAAGATATGTTACACAACATATATGCGTTGTTTTTGACAATCAATCTCTTGGCCAGCACAAATGATAAAATTGCGCATTGCGCCGACATCTACAGCCACGTCCGTCTGCCAATACCCTCGATTGATTTATGAGACGGTTTGCGCCAAACGTGGTAGGAATTTCTTGCAAACACCGGATTTTCGGAGGATTTTTTGTAATTTTGCAAGGCATTGTATAACCGAATAGCAATTGCTCAATTATGCAGAAAGTAAAACCAAAGAAATTTCTCGGGCAGCATTTTCTGACCGACCTTCACGTGGCAGACCGTATAGCTGCCACGCTCGACGATTATCGAGGAATGCCGGTGCTCGAAGTGGGACCGGGAATGGGCGTGCTTACGCAGTTCCTGCTCGAACGCGGACATGATGTGACTGTCGTGGAACTCGACCGTGAGTCGGTCGAGTATCTGGAGCACAACTTTCCGCAACTTGACGGGCGCATCATCGGCGAGGACTTCCTGGAGCTCGACCTCGGCTCGATGTTTGAAGGCGACTTCTGCGTGATAGGCAATTATCCATACAATATCTCGTCGCAGATATTCTTTAAGGTGCTCGACTGGCGCGACCGCATCACGTGCTGCAGCGGAATGCTGCAGAAAGAGGTGGCAGAGCGCATAGCCGCCAAGCCGGGGTCGAAGACCTACGGCATCCTGTCGGTGCTTCTGCAGGCGTGGTACGACATCGAATATCTGTTTACCGTCGATGAGCATGTGTTCAATCCGCCGCCAAAGGTGAAGTCGGGCGTAATCCGTCTGCGCCGCAACGGTGTAAAGACTCTCGACTGCGATGAAAAGCGGCTGAAAGCGGTGGTCAAGACATCGTTCGGACAGCGCCGCAAGACGCTGCGCAATTCGTTGCGCTCAATGGCACGCCGTCCGGAAGTGCTGCAGGAAGAGATTTTCAACAAGCGTCCGGAACAGCTGTCGGTGGCTGAATTTGTAAGACTTACGAACCTTTTAAACGAGTAGAACGGCATGAGAGAATTTTCAGAGGAATTTTTGGATGAACTCAGACATCTCATAAAGGAAAACAACGAGACGCAGGTGATGGCAGAACTCAAGGAGCTGCACCCTGCCGACATTGCCGAACTTATACAGAAGATGGACCTTGAGGAGGCGGAGTATGTGGTGTCGCACCTTGACAGTGACGCTGCCGCCGATACCTTGATGGAACTTGATGAGGACGACCGCCACCGCCTGCTTGAGAATATGCCCAACAAGGACATTGCTAAGCAATTCGTGGAGCACCTTGACACCGACGATGCCGTCGACCTTATCCAGGAACTTGACAAAGAAGACCAGGAGGAAGTGTTGTCGCATGTCGACGACGTTGAGCAGGCAGGCTCGATTATCGACCTGCTGAAATATCCTGAGGACACCGCCGGCTCTCTGATGGGTACGGAGATGATTGTGGTCAACGAGAACTGGAGTATGCCGGAATGCGTGAAGCGGATGCGTGAGCAGGCAGAAGACATGGATGAGATTTTCTATGTCTATGTTGTCGACGACGACCGCAAACTGAAAGGCATCCTGCCGTTGAAAACACTGATAACCAACCCTTCGGCATCAAAGATAAAACATGTGATGGAGCCCGACCCCTACTCCGTGAAGGCCGACGAGCCGCTCGACGACGTGGTGCTCACGTTTGAGAAATACGACTTGGCGGTTATGCCGGTTGTCGACGGCATCGGACGTCTTGTGGGACGCATCACCTTCGACGACGTAATGGACGAGGCCCGTGAGCAGACCGAGCGCGACTATCAGTTGGCTTCCGGTCTTTCCACCGACGTGGAGACCGATGACAAGATTCTCGACCAGGCAAAAGCACGCCTGCCGTGGCTGATCATCGGAATGATAGGCGGACTGTCGAACTCTTGGATTCTCGGCAATTTCGAGGGCAATTTTGCCAACAATCCCGCCATCGCGCTTTTCATCCCGCTTATCGGCGGCACTGGCGGAAACGTGGGAATCCAATCGTCGGCAATCGTTGTACAGGGACTTGCCAACGGCTCGCTCGACCTTAGGAAGTCGTTGTCGCAGATTGTCAAGGAGCTTGGACTTGCGCTGATCAACGCAAGCATCATCTCGCTGCTTGTGTTTGCCTACAACTTCTTCATTTTCCATCCCGATTTCAAGATTACGATAGCCGTGTCGGCGTCGTTGTTTGCCGTAGTGCTGTTCGCCGCTACGTTTGGCACGTTCGTGCCGCTGACACTTGAGAAGATGAAGGTGGACCCGGCGATAGCCACAGGCCCATTTATCACCATAACCAACGACATTATCGGCATGATGATCTACATGACAGTGTGCATGATGCTGTTGCAATAGAATCAAAAACAAAATAATCCTATAAAACTTAGAAAAGCAATGTCAAAAGTATTAATTATCGGAGCCGGCGGCGTCGCTACGGTGGCAGCCCACAAGTGCGCCCAGAATTCCGATGTGTTCAGCGAAATCGTTATCGCATCGCGCACGAAGAGCAAGTGTGACGCCTTGGCTAAAGCCATCGGCAAAGACAATGTCACAACCGACCAGGTTGATGCCGACAAGGTGCCGGAACTGGTGGCTTTGTTCAAGAAGCACAAACCCGACTTGGTGGTAAACCTTGCGTTGCCATATCAGGATCTTACGATAATGGATGCCTGCCTCGAGTGTGGAGTAAGTTATCTTGACACCGCCAATTATGAGCCTCTCGACGAGGCGAAATATCAATACTCATGGCAATGGGCATACAAGGACCGCTTTGAGAAAGCCGGACTGACTGCAATTCTCGGTTGCGGTTTCGACCCTGGAGTGTCGGGCATTTTCACTGCCTACGCGGCAAAGCACTATTTCTCTGAGATGGAGCATCTCGACATCGTGGACTGCAACGCAGGAAACCACGGCAAGGCTTTCGCCACCAACTTCAACCCGGAAATCAACATCCGCGAGATTACACAGCGCGGAAAGTTTTATGAGAACGGGGAGTGGCACGAAACCGACCCTCTGTCGGTTCACAAAGCGTTGAACTATCCAAACATCGGAGCCCGCGAGTCGTATCTGATGTATCACGAAGAGCTTGAGAGTCTTGTAAAGAACTATCCGTCAATCAAGCGCGCACGTTTCTGGATGACGTTCGGCCAGGAGTACCTGACACACCTGCGCGTGATTCAGAACATCGGAATGGCAAGCATCGAGCCTATCAATTACAATGGCATGGAAATCGTACCTATCCAATTTCTCAAGGCTGTTTTGCCAAACCCTAAAGAGCTTGGCGAAAACTATACCGGCGAGACATCGATTGGCTGCCGCATCAGCGGTAAGGACAAGGAAGGCAAAGAGATGACCTACTATGTCTACAACAACTGCTCTCACCATGCCGCCTACCTCGAAACCGGTATGCAGGCTGTCAGCTACACCACCGGTGTGCCGGCGATGATTGGCGCGATGATGTATCTTAAAGGCATTTGGAAACGTCCGGGCGTGTGGAACGTTGAGGAGTTTGATCCGGATCCATTCATGGAGCAGCTCAACAAGCAGGGTCTACCTTGGCACGAAATCTTCAATTCCGATCTGGAAGTGTAGTGCAAGAAACATAGAATCACAAAAAGTAATCCCGCATTGTCAACAACAGTGCGGGATTACTTTTTGTCGATATGTCATGTCGCTGACGCTTAGTCTTTGACAAGCACCTTGATAGGACGGCGGCATTGGTCGCTGTAGACCATGTAGGCACCGTAAGGCAACAGTTCGCAGTGGCCTTCGCTCACTGAGTCGATAACCTTTATCACGCGTCCTGTCATGTCGATGATGCGCACGTTGGTGTGGGCTACGGCGCAACGGAAATAAATGCCGTTGCCGATAGGGAGCACGGCGAGCGGTTCAGTAGCCTCGATGCCGTTGACGCCGGCTGGGTCGACAGTGATGACGTTTGATTCGTCCGACATGCGGTTCAGTCTTACCGTCTGTATGGTATAACTGTAGGTGGCACCCGATTTTGCTTCCCCGAAATCGTAGAAAGAATCCTCGCTACCATCGGTGTAGAGAGTCATGCAAGTCGGTGTGCCGTTGACGTACTCGGTCAAGTTTATGCGGAAGCAGTCGATTGAGGCTGGTCGCGACGGCATAATCCAGTTGATGCGGAATCCGGTTGATGAGATGTTTGTAGCCGCGGTAGCCTCCACACGGTCGAACATCGGTGCTTCTACGGCAGTTCCTGCAAGATTGACCACATAGCTTGTAACGCCTGTCAGACCTCCGTCGTAGAGCAGCAGTTTGGTGGTGCGCTCACCGAGCCCCTTAGGCTCGAAAGTGATTTTCAGATTGTAGTTTCCAGCGTTCACCTCGCTCCAAGAAGCGGAAGTCGACGGGATTGAGAAATCGGCAGCATTGTTGCCGTAGACAGTCATCGACAGATTTGCGGAAAGATTTCCACGGATAGGCATTTCCAGGGTCATCCGGTCGCCGTAGACCACCTCGCCGAAGTTCACGGTCGAGTTGTTTACGGGCGCAATCAGCGAGCCGTCGCCGATAGGCGGAAGGTCTTCGTCGGTGTAAGGTTTGCCCTTCATCGAGCCCCAGATATACTCCACAAGGTCAGGATAGTCGATGAATGGGTTGCGGTTGCTCTGCAGCTTGTAGACCTCGTCGTTTCGGTTGCGTTCCTTGTCGCTCACAGGGTCCTGACGATGCCATTTAAGGAGCAATTCCACCGCCCATCCCTGCATTGAGGGATAAGAACCTTTTTGCGCTATGTATTCGTACTTCCAGTTAAGGTTCTGATAGCATGTCACCATATAGAAATAAGTGCGGGCAAAGTCGCCTTTGTATTCATCGGCAGGCTCAAACACGTATTTAGAGCCGCCGCCCTGCCCGCTGACAGGGTTTCCCACCAGCACAAGATCGTTGTCGAAAGTGATTCCCGACGGCGACACCTCGCCGAGCGGATAGTTCAATTTCGCTGAGTTGGCAGTGGCGTCGGAAGGATAAAGGTGGTTCAAGTCGGTGTATGCGCCCACTTGCGAATCGCCGCCCCACCAGCTTTTCGGGAAACTGTGTTCGCGGTTCATTCCGCTCCATCCGTTTCTCACATAGCGTTTGATGTTGGAATACATATCCCACCACGTTCCGTCGGGTCGCACGTCGGTGTAGCAGAACGATTCTTTGAACAGTCCGTTATAATCGTTTTTCGAATGTTTGCTTACAATTTCATATAGTTTGTTCTTCAGGGCTGCGTCTTTCAGTCCAGAGATTCCGTTGTAGTAACCATTTGGCGCTTCGGCGCTGGCAAACAGAGCGGTGACGGCTACCGCGATTGTGAGCAGAAGATTTCTCATATATGATTTATTTGTTGATAATGAACCGCAAAGGTAGCAAGAAATTGCTGAAAAACAATTTATTTCGGGATGAATGAAACAAAAAAACGTGTTTGCTCGTTTATAAATAATATATTGCTTCTATTTTATAATCTGCAATACCGTAAGTCCTATTATTATCGCGATTGTAAAACTTGCAAGAGTACCTATCAGTACATACTCCGTAGTTTTTATCTCCTGCGCCTTGCTCAATTCTCCAAAACGGAAAATAGATTTGGCCGCCAGTAAAAAGCCTATACCTTCAGTAGTTCCGGTCAGTATGAAAGTCAATATCAGTATGCGCTCAAAATAACCAATCCATTTTCCGGCATTTGGCAGGCTCTTTTCCGCTGTAGCCGAAGGTGTCCATCTTTTTATGAAGAGGTTCAAAAACACAGAAGTCGGTTTTAGTATCAAAAAGTAGGCGGTGACAACAGCCCAGATATTTATATTGTTCCATTCGGTTTTGAAAAGCTCTTGACAAAAATCTCCGCAATGGTCAAACAGCGATAGCCATAAGATTACAATAACGGCAATATGCACAAGCTGGTCTATGGTGAACGATGCGACATCCTTCTTCATATATTCAACCTTTATGTAATCCATCAGTGTGTGTGACACAAAAATAACCAATGGAATAATCCAGTTGCTCCAGTCTGCAACAAAAAGATATGCTATTAAAGCATGGATGAGACTATGTAATAGTTGATAAACATACTTCTTTGAGGTCTTTTCTTGTTTGCCTTCGCATATTTTATCATTCTGAAAGACAAAATCGGAAAGGATATGGGCAAATAAAAGTCTTAGCAATATGGCCATAATCATTATTTTAATAAGTTTGAAATCAAATTATGATACCGGTCAAGATACATCTGAACAAGATTCACTTTCGCCGCGCTCAATAGTTTGCTTATATTCTGTGCAGACTTATGAAGTTTCTTAGCAATATCTTTTTGAGCCGTATTACATAGCAATGCATGATAAGCGGCTTGCGATTGTGATACGCTCCACGAGGAAATAACGTCATCCGCAAATGCCGTACTTACCAGTAATTCGTCATTCACGTCCGACCATCTTGTTTTGACGATGAGCCGCCGTTTGCCCATCTCGTCAAGTTCTCTTCCCGAGTATTGGAACGCCTCTCCGTCAGAAAGTACAACATTGTCTGCATGGTATGATATGGTTCCCACTCCCAAAGAAAGACGGGCATCCCACGGTTTTTCGCACCCCTTTGGTGTATGGCTTTTTAATCCGGCACGCAGCAGTATTGCGATTTGCATTGCGTTTTCCGGATTATTGATAACCATCTGGAAACTATCCCCTCTAAAAAACTCTATTTTTAGAGGTTCAATTACATTCAGTTCTTCGGCAATCTTTTGTATGGACTTCAGTAAGAAGTCCCGATATTCTATCTGTATGGCAGAAGAATCTATTATATCTCCTGTTATAACTCCTTTGATCTTATCCATATTCATAGAATGTTTTAATCACCTGCAAAGGTACGATTATTCTCTCAATAATTAACCAAAAACGGTTGATTTTTCAAAATCAACCAAAAACAGTTGATATTCAATAATCAACCGTTTCCGGTTAATGCCTAATTACCCCTTCTGCTGCAACAGGTGTTTCAAGTTTTCATCATTTGCGATACGTTCCATTTCCTCTTGAACAATCTGCTTCACTTCCTCCTTGATGCGCCTGTAATTCGCTTGAACCGTTTCCTTCATGCGGTCGTTGCCGTCCCCGTCCGTAAAGTCGGTAATGACGGGGATTTTCTTGTAGGCTTTCTCCTCGCGCTTCACCTTCTCGGCATCCACGACAATCTCGCAATGGAAAATCTTCTGCTCGATACGCTCGTTGAAGTTGTCGGATACCGAACCGACAAACATACCCTGCGTCAAGCCGGAAATCTTGCTCGGCGGGATGAGTGAATCCATCTGCGTGTTGATGGAGGTGGAAACATCCTGCCGGTTGATGGAAATGGACTGCCGTTTCTGCAACACCTTACCGAAGCGTTCGGAAAGCGTCTTGGCGGTTTCACCCACCACCTGACCGGAAAAGATATTGCCGACGGTGTTCATCACGACCTTCGCTTCTTTATCACCGTAGTCGCGCACCAACTGGCTAAAATCCTGAAAGCCCAGACACACGGCAACCTTGTTGCTTCGCGCGGTGGCGATAAGGTTGTCCAACCCCTTGAAATAAATCGTGGGCAGCTCGTCGATGATGACCGACGACTTCAGCATCCCTTTCTTGTTGATGAGTTTCACGATACGGGAGTTATACAGACCGAGAGCGGCCCCGTAGATATTCTGACGGTCGGGATTGTTGCCCACACAGAGTATTTTCGGTTCTTCGGGGTTGTTGATGTCCAGCGTGAACTCGCTGTCCGACATCACCCAATAGAGCTGCGGGGAAATCATCCTTGACAAAGGGATTTTCGCGCTTGCTATCTGCCCCATCAACTGCTCCGCAGCCCCTCCGAGCCATGCGTCCATGAACGGAGAAAGATAGTTTTCCAATTCCGGGTAAGAGGTCAGTATCGGGAAAATATCCTCATAGCGGCGGTTCAGGAACTCAATCGCATGGGGGAATGTACAATACTTGCCGTTCTGGAAAATTTTGAGATACCAGATAATAGCCGCGAAAAGGATGATGGGCGATTCTACGAAAAAGTCGCCCTGCTTTTGCACCCAACTTTTATTTAAGTTGAGCATAATGGTGTACGCACTCTCATAAGCGTCCGTAATATCCTCCATGAAGTCCGGGTGAATGGGATTGCAACGGTGCGAACGTCGCGGGTCATCGAAGTTTATCACATAAAACTTCGGTTTCACCTTGTAGCCCTCCGGGTGGTTCAGCAGATGGTTGTATGCTATCGTGGACAAGTCGCTGAATTTGAAGTCGTACACATACATCGAGAAGCCCTTTTCTATCTGCTGCTTGATGAAATTATTTACCACTGCATAGGATTTACCGCTGCCCGGAGTACCCAACACGATGGAAGCCCTAAAAGGATTCACGACATTGATCCAGCCATTGTTCCAACGCTTTTTGTAGTAAAACCGTGTCGGAAGATTGACCGAATACTCGCTTTCGATAAGCCGCGTTTCCTGCATGAAGCTCTCGTTCTCGTTGTTGAACACATCATCCATGAGGTTGTGCTTCAACAGGCGGCTCAACCACAGACCGCCCATCAGCAGGAATACATAGCCCGCACCAACGGCCAGGATATACAGTCCCGTCACCGCCTCCACCGGCAATGGCAGGGCCAGTATCCACCAGTTGAGGAAGAACAGCACGAAGCCCACGGCAAGGACCGCCCAGATTTTCCCCCACGTGATTTTCTCGCCCTTCACGCCCTTTGTCCCCAGACAGGACAGGGCAAGCAGGAGGACGGCAAATAGTTTCGTGTAGAGGATGGAACGGAACAGCCCCGCCGTGCGGTTGAAGTTCATCAGTATCCTGTCCACCACACCGATGTCCACACCCCAGAGCCGTATGGCTTCATAACAGAACCAGTACACGTTCATGACCACTAAAATAATACTCACGGCACGCAGAAAATCCATGATTTTCGCCAATGCCCTCAAATCGTCTTCTTGTTGTGACATACATTGATTTTTTAATTGTTGATACTCTGATTACATACCCAAGCCCTTGCGTTTTTTCTTCTTTTTGCGCTTCATCGCCCGGATGAAAGCCTCTTCCTCGGCATCTACCGCCGGACCTTCGGGAGTGAGCAAGCCCATACCGCCCGATATATCTTCACTGTCGTAGGCGGTCTGCCCGTGTGCCTTGTCCGCAGCATCCACAGGGATGGATAGCGGTATCGGCGGTTGTCCGGCGTATGGCAGGGTGAAGTGTTCCTGCAAGGCATTCGCCGAAAGCTCCTTACCCATGCGCGAACCGTTCAGCACGCATCCCGTGCGGTGGTCGATGAAGGTAGCCCCATAGATGCGCCCTTCCTCTGTGTAGCGCAGTACGGTGTCGATGCCCTTCTCTTTGAGTTGGGATACAAATTTGTCCTTGTCATAAGTGCCTTGCAGCACGGAAAGGACGGTGCGTTTCGTCATGTCTGCCAGTTTCCTATCCTTGATTTCCGATTTGGAACGGACAAACTTCTTCTGTACGGCTTCATAGCCTGCGGACTTCCCGAAAAGCGAGGATTTGAACGGGTTGCCCACCTTGTTACCCTTGTCGTCCGTGACGGAATAGACCAGCCCGTGATACTCCCGTCCGCGCACGTTGCCCCTCGCTTCCTCCACCGTCATATTATATAAGGAAAGGAGCGCACGGTATTCGCCCATCGTCTGGAAACGGTACTGCCCATTCAGAGCCTTCACGGTGTTGCCTACCTGCTTCTTCACATCACCTGCCGATGCGGCCACCTTGCGCAACGGATTATCCAATCTCTGATTTTTACGTTCTGCCGGATGCAATCCGTACTTCTGTTCCAGTTCCCTGCGGATACGGTCGCTGCGGCGGTAGAGAAAATCCCGGTTGAGCCTTTTCCCGTTCTCGTCCACGTTGACCGTCACGATGTGCAGGTGGTGGCGGTCGATGTCCTCGTGCTTGAATACAAGATAAGGCTGGTTTCCGAAACCGAGTTTTTCCAGATACTCGCGGGCGATATTCTGCAACTCAATATCGGTCAGCACATCCTCCGGGTGCGGGTTGAGAGAGATATGCACCACCGGCTTCTCGATCTTCATCTGCGGTGGCAGGAAGGTGAGAAAACCCTCCATCGCCTTGCCTATGTCCACCGTTCCCGAACCGTCATTGTAGATGCGGTTGGTGGTGAGAAGCCGCCCCTGCGCCTCGTTAATCTTCTCCCCGTTGTAGGCAATCGCGCCGTACAACGAACTTCCTACACTGATTTTTGCGACCATTTTGCTGTCTTGTCACGGATGTCCAGCTTGTTGATCAGAACATCCGTATCAGGATAGCAGTACATGGACTGCACTGTGGTGTAGACATCATACTTTGAGAACATAATCAGCCCTTCTTCGCGTACTTTGCGCGCAGTTCATTCACGACCTGCTGATAGCTGGCCTGACCGCTGCCAATGCGATCAAGGTTGCTGCGTGTATCTTTGCTGATGGTCATGCCCTCAATGGCAAAGGTTCCATACACATTGCGGAGGTTGCTCTTGTGCTGGGCAGGGGTAGTGTACTTGACACTCATGGTTTGGCCTCCTTCTGGTTTACATGATACTATATAAAGTTTATCGTGTATGCGTCCTATTGTCAATCTATAACTTGTTGTCAAATGTAAAAAGCTCATCTTCCATTCATCAAGAGTGGAAGTTTCGCTTTTACGGTACATCGTATTTTATTGTGAATTGGGATGCGATACATCTGAACCCCATGTGAGTTACATCTCAAGGGCCTGTAGCTCACTTGTCCGCCAACCATATTACGCCCCAAACTGCATCATCTCGAAAATCAGCGGCT
>OGXG01000548.1_pt1 | contig 20639 bp, 16 predicted proteins | sample 1576251 | NCBI WGS metagenome assembly OGXG01 (sample SAMEA3541533, study PRJEB24748) | human gut metagenome | biome: human gut; feature: human-associated habitat; material: faeces | place: China | collected 2012
TTCGAACCCTAGACCCACTGATTAAGAGTCAGTTGCTCTACCAACTGAGCTAAGGAGACATCTGTTAAATACATTTAATATTATATTATATTTTTTTTTATTTGTAAACCTCTAAATTAAAAAAAGTTTATTTTTTTCTATTTTGTACTAATTGACTTTTATAGTGTATTTTGTTATAATTTAATAAGAATAGGTATCGGTGATAAAAATGAAAAAAATTGGTGGAAAAAGTTTTTGGATCATTTTAGTTATTAGTATTGTTGCTTTAATTATTTTGACGATTGGAGTTATATTTCTTACTAGAAAATCTAGTAAAGAATTTTATAGTGCTGGATATATTATTAATAGTACTGCTAGTAAGAGTGACAAACTTTATTTTAAAGACAATACTGTATATAAAGAAAATGTTTTTGAAGAATATGTTTTTAAGAATGTAGATAATAAAGAAGTTAATGTTGATAAGAATAATTTTATTCATTATTTAGATAATTCTTTATCTTTTATGAAAAATGGTGTTATATTAGATTTAGATAATATTAGTACTTCTTTAGTACCATATTATAATATTACTGATGCTTCTATTATTAAGTATAATAATGGTGGTTATTATATTGAAACTGCTGATAAAACTTTAGTGTTTGGTAATTTTCTTGGTAAAATTACTGATAATAAATATATTGTTGTTGGAAAGGATATTAAAATTAAACTTGCTGGTAGTAATGAAACAGTAAGTGGTGATTATTTTGAAATATTATTTGTAGAAGATGGAGTTGTTAAAATAGAAAATCAAGAGGGTAGTTATCAGACTGTTAGTGATGGTACTACTATTTATGTGGGAAATAATATTAAAATTGATCTTGGAGATAAAAATGTTTATCTAGATGACAATAGTAAATTATCACTTAATGAGATGACAATTGATGGTAATGAAAATATTAATATTACTCCTAGTGATGGTAAAGTTAAAGATGACAAAAAAGATAATAAAGGAGATACTGAAGGTAAAGATAATACTAGTAATAATCCAAATGGCAATGGTACTGATGGTAAGGGAAATACAACTCCTGGTAATAATGGTGATAACAAAGTAGATGATAATGAAAATCCAGATGATAATAAAACGGTTATTAAGAAAGAGGTTTCTGTTGATTTAGTTAGTGCGAAAGCAGGTATTAATTCTTTTGAAGCTAATTTTCAAGTAATTGATACAGGAGATTTTATTAAAGGTAATTTAATATTTAATGTTGTTAATACTACAACTGGAGAAACAGTTTATACTAAGATACTTGCTAATACTAGTGATATTCAAAATATTGTTATTAGTTCTTTGAGCCCTGATACTAATTATGTTATGACTGTTAGTGAAGAAAATAATAGCACTGGTATTCAATATTTTCAAAAGATATTTAGAACTGACACTTTAGATTTAAGTTTAGTTAGAGAATATGTTACTACTGATACATTATCTTATTCAATTGATTTTGGTAGTAGTAATGTTAAGTCTGCTAATGTAAGTATTTGTGATAAAGCCAATGACGATGAATCTTGTAGTAAACCTGTTATAGTATCTAATTCTGATGATACTGCTGTTACTTTTGATGATTTAAATAGGAATACTACATATTATGTTAAAGTTAATGGTGTAACATTTAATAATTTGAATTATTCTGATGTTTATACTATTAATACTAGTGATACTACTTTAAAAGAAAAACCTGTACTTGGTGATATTTCTGTAAAAGTTAGTAGTGATGGTAAAGAGTTTACTCTTTTGATGGATAAACCTACTGATGAAGATAAGAGTATTACTAAGTATACTTACGAAATATATAACGCTAAAGATATAAATGAGGAGAGTATTTCTACTGCTGAACCTGTTTATAGTTTTAGTAGTAATGAATTAAAAGAACAAAAATTAAAACTTGGTGAAAATGGGCTTGTTAGTAATGTTGATTATCGTTTCAAAGTAGTAGTGGACTATTATGATAATTATAAGAATAATCAAATTGAAACTGGATATAGTAATTATTTTCAAATTGTTGGTAAACCTACATTAGAGTTTACTCCAGATGATGAACTTATTTCATTTAATCAAATTGGTGGTGTTGTTACTATAAAAGATGAGGGATGTACAATACCTAATAATGAGAGAAAATGTGCTAATAAAGAAAATGACTTTATTATTAAGTATTATGGACCTGATAATATTAAGAAGACTATTAATGGTGTATTATTTACTAATCATGATGATAATACATTAACTTATGATTTATTACTTAAAGGTCTTACTGAGAATACTTTATATACTTTTGAAGTTTATGCTGATATTGATATGCAAAATGGTGAAGGACTTAGAAGTAGTGAATATATTGGTAGTTTTACTGCTAAGACTGATGGTACTAAGGCTTTAATGATGCAAAATTGGAAAGATAATAGTTATAGTTTTGATACGCCAATTTCTGTTAGTACTGAAATGGTAAGTACTGAGCCTAGTGATAATTCTATTGATAAAGTATCTTCTATTACATTTAATTTATATGCAGGTAATGTTAAAAATGTTTCTTTACCTGAACCTATTGGTAGTTTTACTACTACTGAAAATATTAGAGATTTATATTATAATAAGGAATTTATTTTAACTTCTAATATGTTTGGTATTGAAAACTTAGATGCTTTAAGAGAAATATCTGGTGGTAAATTATATAAGAATTATACTATAGAAGTTACTGATGCTTTAGATGAAACTGGGACTAATGAGTTTACAATATTAAATAATATGTATGTATTTAATACACCTTCTATTCTTTTGCTTGAAGATGAGGTTAGTAATCCGGAAATTATTGTTAAAGAAATTACTAATAATATGACTAATTCTGGTGATTATGCTGGTATTTCATATGATAGTAGACTTGATAAAGATACTATAAGAGGATATAAAGTAACTGCTAATTTTGATAGTGATAAGATTAGCAGCGTACTTAAACTAGTAGATAATCCTATTAAGAATGTTAAATTCTATGTTTATAATAAAGATGGTAATGTTATTACTACTAAAGATGTTGCTTTTAATAATGATAATACTGTTGATGCTTATTTCTTCTTGGATTATGGTACTGATTCTTCAGTAGAAGATAATGATCTTAGAAGAGGTAATACTTATAAGTTTGCTTTTATTATTAATCTTGATACTGATAACGATGGTAAAGCTGATAGTACTTTTCCTTCTAGTATGCCTACTAGTGGACTATTTAATGCCATAAAGAAAGATCCAGTATTTAAGTTATATATTGATAATAGTACTAGTAATTCTATTACTTATAAATATTTAATTACTGATATTGATAATGCTTTAGAAAAAGATGAGGAATCTGGTAAATACTTATTATATTATGATATTGAAGATAATAGTTATTCTAGTGTAATAGAAGTAGCAGATACTTTTAAAGATGTTACTCTATCTAATTTGAATTCTTCTGATATATATTCTATTAGTTATAGTAGAAGAAATTTAAAGGGTAGTGATGCTAGCAAAGTTGTTTTAGATAAGTATTATTTTGATGGATATCATGATGGAAAGACTGCTAATTTAAGTTATAGTTTAGAATATGGTAATTTTGATAATAGATTAAAGATTGTTTTAGAAGATAATGATTTCTTGGATAGGGTATCAGCTTATTTACTTACTTTGAGTTCTGGAAAAGATAAATATGAAAAAGTTATTTCTGATTTTAAAGCTAGTGATATTAAAGATTGTGGTGATAAGAAATGCTTTATTGTGGATTATGCTGAACTCACTAAGAGCGATAAAAATAAGACTGGTGTTGATTTAAAAGGTAAGGATGTTAAGGTTAGTTTAAAGGCTTTTTATGATACTGGTTATGTTGGTTTTAGTCAAAAATCTTTAGTAGGTGATTACTTTAAAAACTTAGGCTTGGTATCTGATAAAGATGCTAATAAGGTTGGTTATTTATATCAAAATAATGGTACTGATAGTAATGGTAAATATATCTATGTTCAGAGTAATGGTAGTAATGTTGTATTTAATACTTCTATTAAGCCTATGGGAATATTAGGAAGTGAATTAATTAAAGGTGATGTTGGTACTGCTACTTGGAAATTTAATGTAAATAATATGATTGATATTGATAATAATAAGTTTGTTTCTTTTGGAGATATTAATACTTTAGAAACAGGATTTGCATTTATTAGAAATGGTATATTTAGAACGGATGTAGGTAGTATTAATCTTAAAGTTGTTGATATGGTTGATATTAATACTGATAATAATAATTTTAAATTTACTAGTTTTACTCCTAAAGTTAGTGCTAGTGTTAGTTCATTAATTAATGGTGGTATATTTAATATTGATTTATCAGTTGATGAGGAAACTTTAAAGAGCGATTTTGTTAAAACTGATGGTAAGTATAAATTTTATATTGATATTTATAAGAAAAATGCTTGTGAAGAGGGAACTGAATGTGAAGATGAAACTTTTGTTAAAACAGAAGAGACTTATTATGATGATTTAGGTAAGGTAGTTGTTACTGGACTTGATCCTGATACTAGTTATGTTTATAAGATATCTGCTGATATGAATAAAAATGGTACTAAGGTTATAACACCTTTATTTGATAATGGTAGAAGTGGATATGTTGAATTTAAGAGTAGTTTTAGTACTTTAAATAAGGATAAGATTCTTAAAGGTTTAAATCTTAAATATACTTCTAGTATTGGGGATGATACTTATAGTAAGAGAGTATTAAATATGAAATATAATCTTTATACTGATGTTAATTTTGATATTTTATATGAAATATATGATATAGATGGTAATAAAAAGTATGATGGTACTATTGTTAATGGTGATTTCTCTGTATCTAAAAGTGGAGCTATATCTGCTTCTTATGACAAAGATATTTCTGGTAATGATTTTGTATTTGGAGCTAATTATTATACTTTAAAAGTTTATGCTGTTACTACTGATTTACATAGAAAATTAGAATTATATAATGATGTTATTAAACAGGTTTCTACTGATAAAATATATATGGATGTTGCTGAACTTAGAAATCCATCTATTACGGTTAATAAACAAGAGGCTATTATTTCTGAAGATTATAAACACAGTATTAAGTATAAGATTACGGTTATTGATAGTAATAGAGTTATTACTGATGGTAAATATTATATTGAACTTCAAGATACATCTTATAAAAATGTTTGTTCTAATCCAAAAGATTGTCAAGTTACTGTTGATATGAAAAATAATACTTGTACTTTTGGTAATGGTAAATCATGTACTGTTAATCCTGTTAATGATGGCTTAGTGGTAGAAGTTACTTTTGATAATTTGAAGGCTGATACTAATTATGTTATATATGCTTATGCTGATGTTTATCGCAATAATGTATCGCTTAATGATAGTGAAAAATTATCAAAAGTATATGTTAGAAAGAGTCAATATACTAAGAGTGATTTAGGATTTTCTCTTGGAGCTGTTACTCCAACTGCAGTTTCTAAAAAAGAGGTACATCTTACATTTGTAGGAGCTGCTAACTTAAATGAAAAGATAAAAGGTATTGAATATAGTATTACTGTTCAGGGTGGTGAAAGAATTGCCTCTGGTGTTATTGGTAAGACTACTAATACTGGTAGTGATGAGATTACGTTTAAATTAGATAGTGATAGATATCCTTATCTTGATATTGCTATTCCTGATGGTAAGGAACTTGGTGTTAATAATACTATTAATATTACTTATTATTATTTGGATAATGATGGTAATATTAGTGTTCTTAAATTAGGAGATAAGACTACATTTGATTATTCGTTTAAAAATGAAAATAAATAGGAAAGGTCGTAAAATAATATGAGAAAATATGATATTAAGAATAAGAGAAACATTGGAATAATTATAGGAATTTCGATTATAATTATAATCATGTTTTCTCTAGTTATTAAATTGTTTTTATCAAGTGATAAAAAGGAATATACTGTTCATGATGGGGCTTTAGTCTTTGATAAGGATAAGTCTATTATTAAAGTTACTGAAGATAGTACTATTAAGAAAAAATGGAATAATGAGTATTATCTTAAGTTTAAAGATAATAATTATGAACTTGGTAATACTGCTATTAGTTATAATGAAAAGACTGGAGAAATTATTTTATATGGAAAATATTATGAAATTGGTTCTGGTGATTTGATTGATGTTACTGATGGTGAAACTGTTATTAAGAGTTCGGTTATTACGAAGTTTTATAAGTTAGCAGATAGAAAGTATTTGGTTGTTGATAAAGATATTAAAACTTCTGATGGTCTTTTATCTACTAATGAGTTTTTAATGATTGACTTGGATAAAGTTGGTAATGCTACTTTAGTTAATCATAAGGTTAATTTAAAGGCATTTGCAGCTACTTCTATTGTTACTTCTAATTATACTTTTGATATTGCTAATGAGATTCTTACTTATGGTAGTAATAAGATTGATTTAAAGAAAATTATTGGTTCTTCTAATACTTATACTAAAGAAGATTTGATTCCTGAAGAAAATGATAATAGTTCTTCTAATGATGGGGTTACTAATATTACTGATAATACTACTGGTGGTAATGGTACTACAGGAGATAATAAGGGTACTGATGATGGTAAGAATAATAATTCTGGTAATGTTATTGAAGAAATTAAGAAGGCTACTAAGAGAACTTCAGTTATTTCTGTTACTAGTAGTGTTAGTAAGATTGTAGTTGATTATGTTGTATATGATCCTTATAATGAATATACTAATGTTTATATGGAAGTGGAGGAAGCTGGTAGTAATAAGATTAATACTATTTATTTAAATAAAAATGATACTAGGTATGAGTTTACTAACATTTTTCCTAATACTAATTATAGAATTAAGTTTAAATATTCTTATATTGAGGATGGTAATGAGGTTATAGATACTTTTGATGATATTACGATTGCTACTAAGAGACCTAAGGTTAATATTAAGACTACTAATGTTAGTTTTGGTAAGATTAGTTATTTGATTACTACTGATAATAGCTATAATATTGAATCTGGTACTCTTACTGTTAAGGTTAATAATGAGGTTGTTAGTAGTAATAGTGTTAGTATTAATGGTAATACTACTGATAGTGTTTCTATTTCTGCTAGTAGTGGAGATATGGTTGAACTTATTTTATCTGATATTAAAGCTGGTGGAAGAATTATTAGTGGTGTTAGATCTAGTGATAAATTTATATACTAGGAGGTATTGTTATGAAAGAATTTATTAAAAAATATTATAGTATTTTGATTCCAGCATTTTTAGTGATTGTTATTTTGATAGCGGTTATTCTTTATGCTATGGAATATAAAAATAATAGGTATGCTATTGTTACTGATACTAAGGTTTATCAATATTTTTCTGGTAATAAGATGGAATATACTGCTAAAGTTGGTAGGAATAGAAAGAAAGTTATTCTTAATTTTGAGGCTAAAGATTTTTCTGTTAATTTAGATAGTACTCCAGTATATGTTAAAAAGAAGGAGGGAGCAGATGTTATATTTCCTAAGGAGATGATGGCATTCTTTCCTTTAAATGATAAAGCATATGTTGTTGATGCTTTGTCTGAAGTATATACTAATTATGATTTGAATTATTTAAGAATTAAGAGATTAGATAAGTCTTTTGATCATATGTTTTTATATGATGGTAAGGATTTATACTTCTTCCTTGATGAGGTTACTTTGATTGTTGGTAATAAAGAAATTACTCTTAGTCCTATGTCTTATGTTAGTTGTTCTTATCTTAATATGGTTGAGTACTATGATTATAGTAATGATAAATATGTAACTATAGAACTTGGTAATGAAAATGTTTATGTTAAGAATGATTATATGAATATTGATGTTTCATTAGATAAGGTTATTTATAAGGATAGTTTTAATTTAATAGGAGGAAAGTTAAGTAATTATAAAAAAATTACTGATATGGAAGAAAAATAATCATATACTTTGATAGGTGAGTATATGAAAAAAATTGATTTATTATATTTGATAGTAGTTATGTTTTATTTGATTAGTGGGTTAATTAAGTGGAATATAACTACTATTTTTGCTTGTGTATTATCTTTGATATTTATGGTTATTACTAATGTTATTGGTAAAAAGTTAGGGTTTGGTAATGGTATTAAGATACTTATATATGTTTTTATTCTTGGTACTGAGATATTGGGAGAAATATATCATTTTTATGTTGATGTATGGTGGTTTGATATTGTTATGCATACTTATTTTGCTTTTGTTATTTCTTATGCTGGATTATATTTGATAAGATATTTTAATATTAATGGAAGTATTTATTTTGTGATATTATTTATTTTTTCTTTTGCTATGATGGCTGAGAGTATTTGGGAGATATTTGAATTTTCGATGGATAGGGTTATTGGTACAGATATGCAGAAGGATACTGTTATTAGGAATATTAATTCTATGTATTTATCTCATGATATATATGTTGATAAGGTTATTGTTAATGATATTGATTTTATGGAAAGATATGGTGGATATTTGGATATTGGGTTATATGATACTATTGGTGATATGATATGTACAGTAGTGGGTAGTTTTATGTTTATTGTTATAATGAAAAAAAGACTAAATTGTTAGTCTTTTGCTTCTGTATAAATACTTTTATCAAATTTATGGGTACCATCGTTTATTTTTTCTAAAGTATTAGTGGTTATTAAGAAGTAAGTATCTCTATTTACATTGATATCACTTATTGGGTCGTCCCAAGTTAAATCTAAGTGATACCATTTACCATCTAGGTATACTAGGTTCCAAATGTGTTCTTCATTACTTATTTTATAATTTATGACATTTAATTTATCTAAGAAGATAGCCATGGCATCGGCATAGCCATTACATGTACCGTATCCTTCAATTAGGACTCCATATGCAGTGTTAGATTTGTAGGTGGTATCATTTTTGTTTTCATATTTTAATTTATCATATTCGGCGTTATCTATAATATAGTCATGAATTACTTTTATTTTTTCTCTAGTAGGCATATTATTGGTTATTTTTTCTTTTATTACTTTATCTACTACTTCGTTTATTTTAGTTATTTCTTCATTGCTATAGGCTTTGTTTATGGTTATTCCTATTTTATATTCACCACCATAATTTAATTTGATATTATTTGAACTGTTGTATGGATGAACGAAGTTATTTAGTAATGATATTGTTTCTTTAAAACCTTCACCTTTATTTATTGTTAACATATTGATATCATTTAAATAGTTTGTATAATTTTTAGTGATATATCTTTCGGTATGATGAATACCGCTATTTAAGGTGTAGTATATAAAATTAATTAATTCTTTATGATTATTTATGCCCATACCGGTATAATTATCTACATAGTTAAAGTTATCATCAATATAATACTCGTTAGTAGTGGAAGAAGAGTATTTTTTTTCAATTGAATATTCATAATATTTATATCTAAGGGTATTTTTGTTAAAAGCACATACTGTTACTATGATAATAGCAATAGCTCCCATAATTACAATTAATCTTCCGTTTTTATTCTTTTTATTCATATCTTCCACCTCTAATTAGATTATATCATTTTATAGGGAATTTTATCAAGAAAAATATTAAGTTTTTTTAATAAATTTACTAGATGTAAACTTTTAGTAAAATAATATGAAAAAAATAATTTACTTATACCTTATTATTTGGTATAATTAAAGGGAAATATCTTGAGGAGGAATAGTATGAATATTGAAAATAAAAAACCTAAAATTTATTTAATTTGTGGTAGGGCTAGACATGGTAAAGATACGATAGCGGGATTTCTTAAGAAGTTCTATGAAGAAGATGGTAAAAAGGTTATTTATTCACGAGCGGGTAAGTATATTAAGTTTTATGCAATGGAAATGACTGATTGGGATGGTAGTGAGGAATCTAAACCTAGAAAGTTACTTCAAGAGCTTGGAACTGATGTTATTAGAAATAAACTTAATAAGGCTGAGATGTTTATTGAAAGACAACTTGATGATATTGAGATTTATTCTTATTTTTATGATGCTATTATTGTACCGGATATTAGACTTCCTAGAGAGATAGATAGTGTTAGAGAGAAGTTTGATAATGTGGTTGTTATTAAGGTAGAGAGAATTAATTTTGAAACTAGTTTAGATAGTAAAGAACAGGCACATGTTACAGAGATAGCTATGGATAATTATGATGATGTTGATTACATTGTTACTAATGATACTTTAGATAAATTAGAAAAAGATATATACGATATATATAAGGAGACGAGATAATATGAAGAAGTTAACAGGAAGAGAAATTATTAGAATGTATTTGGATTTCTTTTGTGAGAGGGGACATACAGAAGTTGATTCTGCTCCTTTAATACCAATGAATGATCCAACAGTGCTTTGGATTAATGCTGGTGTTACACCGCTTAAGAAATATTTTGATGGAACTGTAGTACCTAGTAATAGGAGACTTACTAGTTGTCAAAAATGTATTAGAACTGGGGATATAGAAGAAGTAGGTAAGACTGCTAGACATCATACTTTTTTTCAGATGTTAGGTAATTTTAGTATTGGTGATTATTTTAGAGATGAGGCTCTTACTTGGGCGTGGGAATTACTTACTAGTCCTAAATATTTTGATATGGATAAAGATAAACTATATATTACGGTTTATACTGACGATGTTGATTCTTATAATAAGTGGATTAGTTTAGGCGTTAAACCTTCTCATTTAGTTAAATTAGATGGTAATTTTTGGGAGATAGGACCAGGGCCTTCGGGACCTGATACGGAGATTTTTTATGATCGTGGTGAAAAGTATGATAAAGAAGGCAAGGGTATTAAGTTATTACAAGAAGAAATAGAGAATGATCGTTATATTGAGATATGGAATAATGTTCTTAGTCAGTTTAATGCTACTGAAGGTTTGAAGAGAGAAGAATATCCTGAACTTCCTAGTAAGAATATTGATACTGGTATGGGTGTTGAGAGAATGGCTTGTATTATGCAAGGTACTGAGACTAATTATGAGACTGATTTATTTATGCCTATTATGAAGAAAATAGAGGAAATTTGTTCTATTCCATATATGGGTCAAATGGAATTTAAGGTAATAGCAGATCATATTAGAACACTTACTTTTGCTTTATCTGATGGAGCTGTATTTGAAAATGTAGGTAGAGGATATGTTCTTAGAAGACTTCTTAGAAGAGCTTCTAGAATGGGAAAGAAACTTAATATTAATAGAGAATTTTTAAGTGATATGGTTGATGTAGTAGTAGAAAATTATAAAGATACTTATCCTGATTTAGTTGGTACTAAGAGTAAAGTTAAAGAACTTATTGCTAAAGAAGAAAGATTATTTCAAAAGACTTTATTAGCTGGTGAAAAGAGATTAGAGGAATTATTTAATAGTGATACTAAGGTTATTAGCGGAGAAGATGCTTTTAAATTATATGATACTTATGGTTATCCTATTGAACTTACTATTGAAGCTGCTGAGGAAAGGGGATTTAAGGTTGATACTGATAGTTTTAATGCTTATATGAGTGCACAAAAGGAACTTGCTAGAAATAGTAGAAAAGTTGAAGCTAGTATGAATTTACAGAATGATTTACTTATTAATTATAAGAAAGAAAGTAAATTTGTTGGTTATGAAAAATTGGGATTAGAAACTGAAGTTATGGATATTATGAAGGATAATGTATTTGTGGATTCTTCTAGTAAGGACTGCTATATATTTCTTAAGGAAAATCCTTTCTATGCTGAGAGTGGTGGTCAGGTATCTGATTCGGGATATTTAAAAAATGATAATTGTAAGTTAGAGGTTATGGATGTTATTAAGGCTCCTAATGGACAACATTTATTATATGTTAAGGTACTTGATGGTACTGTAAATAAGGGAGATAAGATTCTTACTCATGTTCTTAAAGAAAAGAGACTTGCTATTATGAAGAATCATTCTTCTGTACATTTGCTTCAAAGATCTTTACAAGAATTACTTGGTAATAGTGTTCATCAGGCTGGTAGTAAAGTTGATGAAAATATGCTTAGATTTGATTTTAATTATCAAGGTAAGTTATCTGATGAACTTATTGTTAAAGTAGAGGAACTTGTTAATAAGAGAATTAATGCTGGGTATGATGTTACTATTGAGTATTTACCTATTAAAGAGGCTATTAAGAAAGGTGCTATGGCTTTATTCTCTGATAAATATGGAGATATTGTTAGGGTAGTTACTATTGGTGATTCTATTGAGTTATGTGCTGGTACGCATATTGATAATACTAAGAATATTGGCAGGTTTGCTATTGCTTCAGTTGAGAATAAGGGTACTGATACTTATAGGGTAACAGCGGCTACTGATAATAATATTGTTCCTATTCTTAAGGAAGAGATATCTAAATATAATGAAGAGATGATTAGATTACTTGATAAGGCTAAGAGAATTATTAATGAGGCTAAGGAAAATGATATTGATCTTGAATTTAATTTTAATATTGATAATAGTGATCCTGAAAGTTATAAAGATATTGTTTATAATAAGAATGAACTTGCTATGTTAAGAGAAGAACTTAAGAAGTTAGAGAAAGAATTTAATACTAAGAAGAGTGAGAAGTCTGTTAGTGATTTATCTAGTTTCTTAGATATTAAAGAAGATATTAATGGTATTACTAATATTATTAGTATTACTAATGGTTATGATATTAATACTTTGAGACAGATTGTTAGTGCTCTTAGTAATCAGCTTGATAATAATTTTATATTACTTGCTAATATTAATGATGATAATTCGGTTAATTATATTGCTAAATCTAATTCTAATAGGGTTAATTGTGGTGATATTGTTAAGGATTTGGCTGTTAGATCTTCTGGTAATGGTGGAGGTAATAAGTCTTTTGCTCAAGGTGGAGGTACTGATGGTAGTATTACTTCTAAATTACTTGAAAATGTTAAAGAAATTATTAGAAATTTATAGAGACTTTGGTCTCTTTTTTCTATGAAGTGGGGGTTACTTTACAAAATGATAATTTTCTGCTATAATTATTTAAGTCTTTTACTTTAAAGAAAGGAGAATTATTTTGAGTAAAATTAGAATGTTTTCACTAGGTGGACTAGATGAAAATGGTAAAAATATGTTTGTTATTGAAGTTGATAAGAATATATTTGTTTTTGAAGCAGGGCTTAAATATGCTGATGAATTAACACTTGGTATTGATTATATTATACCTAATGTTACTTATTTAAAAGAAAATAAAAAAAGAATTAAGGGAATATTTTTAACACATGGTCATGATGAAAATATAGGGGCTTTAACTGATATTGTTGATGATTTAGGTAATCCTTGTATATATGGGTCTAAATATACTTTAGAGATTGTTAAAGATGAATTTGATAATTCTAATATTAAGTATAAGAATATGAAAGAGATAAAGGCTTATGTACCAATAGAGATTGGTAATGTTAAGATTTTTCCTGTAAATTTATCTCATTCTACACCTGATAATTTTGGTTATGCTATATATACTAAAGATGGAGTTATTTTTTATGCTTCTGATTATGTTATTGATTCACTTATGAAAGGGGCTTATAAGACAGATATTGGTAAGTTGGCTTATATTGGTAAGCAGAATGTATTATGTCTTCTTACTGAATCTTTCTATGCCGGTGTAGAAGGATTTACTTCTCCTAGACATAGAATAGCACCTTTAATTAGAGAGACTTTAAATAATAGTGATGGTAGAATTATTTTTAATGTATTAGATTCTCATTTATATCGTATTCAGGAATTATTTACTGAAGTAGAGAAGACCAATAGAAAAATTGTAATTATGGGTAAAAGACTTAAAAAGATAATTGATTTTGCTATTGAAAATCATTATCTATATATATCTAAAGATATTATTGGTGATTTATCTAATATAAATGATAAGAATGTTGTAATATTAAATGCTAATGAGAAAGATAAACCATATTACAATATTATGAGAATCGTTAATGGCTATGATAAATTTATTAAGTTAAATGAAGATGATACTGTGTTTTTAGCTACTCCTATTTATGATAATAGAGAGAAGACTTTTTATAGTTTACTTGATGATATTGCTAAGTCTGGAGCTAATGTTGTTAGTTTATCTTCTAAAAAATATTTATCACATCATGCTTCTAATGAAGATTTAATGACTATGATTAATTTGATGAATCCTAAATATTATTTTCCAATAAGAGGTGAATATAAAAATCAGGTTATGAATGCTGAATTAGCAGAAATGGTTGGTATACCTAAAAGTAATATTATTCTTAAAGAAAATGGTGATGTTGTTACTTTTAAAAATGGTGTAATGTTAGATACTTTTGAGAGGGTTCATAGTGGTTCTGTTTTAATAGATGGTACTGCTGGTGATGATATTGGGGAAGTTGTTTTAAAAGATCGTGAGATGCTTAGTGATAATGGTATTATGATTATTTCTGTTACTTTGAATAAACAAACTAAAGAAATTATGGCTGGCCCTGAGATTTTAACAAGAGGATTTGTTTATGTTAAAGATTCTTATGAATTAATTAATGAGATTAAAAAGATTTCTGAAAAAATAGTAGTGGATAATACTAAGGGAATGAAGTATGTTGAATATAATAAAATTAAAAATACTATTAGAGATGAACTTAGTAAATATTTAATTAATCAGACTGGTAATAAGCCAATGATTATTACTGTAATTCAAGAAATATAAGCAAATTTTTACTAAATAATAAAAAAACTATTTCATTTTAGTTTTTTTTTTGTTATAATGTAGAAGAGGTATAATATGATATGAAGAAAAAGTTTTTACTATTAATGGTATTACTTTTATGTATTGGATGTACTAGGATAAATAATAATAATTATGATGTTATTGTAAATGATGTAATTGAAAATAGTAATAATATTTATAATACTAATTCTTTAGGATATAAATATTATTTACCATTTAGTATTAATAAAGTTTATGATAAAGATTATAATCAAATATTTAAAGTTAATGATACTTATATGTATTTATATGTTGATGTTATTAGTTATTATTATAAGAATAATTTAAATTTAGATGATAAAGATAGTAGTGATTGTTATTATTATTATAAGATTAATAATAATAATAAGAACGGATATGTTAAGATAACTAAAGATAAAGATAAGTATTTTATGAAAGTAGTTTATAATTATGCTAAAATAGAGACTTATGTAGAGGAGTATGAGTTAGCAGATATTTTATCTTATTCTATGATTATACTTAATAGTATTAATTATAATGATAATTTAATTGAAAAGATTCTTCAAGATGATTATTATTCTAGTTCATTTAAAGAATATAAAATTAAAAAGCCAGAAGATGCTGAAAGTAAATTTTCAGAATATTTAAGTGAGTATGTTGGTGAAGAGGATAGTATTATTCCGGATTTACCTGAATATTAGAAAAGGAGCGACTATATGGGATTTTTAGATAAGATAAAGGATTTATTTTCTGATGAAGAAGAGGTTGTTGAAACTAAAGAAATAGAAGTAGAAGAAAAAGAAGAACATAAGCTTCCTACTTTTATGAGAAATAAAATAGAGGAAGAAGAGAAAAGAGAAGAAGTAAAAAAAACTAGAACTGGTGTTTCTGATGAAATAATTAGTGATAGAGAAATAGTAAAAACTAGAACTAATAATAATTTTGCATTTCCTATAGAAATGGATGAGCCTGATACTTTTGAGGTGCCTAAATATAGTAATCAAAATATTTTAGCAAAGAAGAAAGAGGAAGAAAAGAAAGTTTCTACTTTATATTCTAAAAAAGAAGAACCTAAGCCTAAAAGATTTAAGCCTACACCAGTGATATCACCAGTATATGGTGTACTTGATAAGAATTATACTAAAGATGAAGTTAAATTACAGGATGAAAGTTCTTATGAAATACCTAGAGCAAGTAAAAAAATAGATTTTGAAACAGTTAGAAATAAAGCTTATGGAAGTTTAACTGATGATATTAGAAATAATTTATGTGAAAATTGTGAATTATATCAAGAAGTTAAAATTACTAAGAATGCTGATAAAAAGAAAGTAATTGATGATAGTAATTTACTTGTTGATATGACTGAAGATACTCCTAGTAATAAGGATATTACTTTAGGTGATGCTGAAGATAATTATTTTGATTTTGGTGTTAGTTATGAACAACCTAAGAGAGAGAAAACTGAGGTTGTAATTAATACTAATAAGGTAGAATTAGATGCAGGAGATAGTGATATTAAGATAGTAAATCATAATATGGAAGAAGCTTCTGCTGAAAAGATAGAAGTTAAAGAAGAGGTTCCTAAGAGAAAAACTCCTAGTAAAAAATTAGAAGATACTATTGAATTTGAAAAGAAATTAGTACATGATGAAGAAGGTGCTGATGAGATATTAAATAATTATACTAGTGATAATGCAATAGATAGTGATAATGATATATTTAATTTAATTGATTCTATGTATGATGAGGAGGAAAAATAATGACTGTTAATGAAGTATTACCAATTGTTTTATATATTTTAGGTGCTATTTTATTGGTAGCTTTAATAGTATTAACTATAAAATTAATTATTACTATGGATAAAATAGAAAAAGTTGTAGATAATATTACTGTTAAGGTTAAATCCTTAGATGGGGTGTTTGAGGTTGCTTCATTAGTTAGTAATAAAGTTACATTTGTTACTGATAAAGTTGTTGATATAATCAGTATGATTATTGATAAAATATTTAATAAAAGAAAGGATGATAAAAATGAGTAAAAAAGGATTAGGTAAATTAGTATTAGGTGCTGGTATTGGTGCTTCTTTAGCTTTATTATTTGCTCCTAAAAAAGGTAGTGACTTAAGAAATGATATTAAGAAGAAAATTAATGAATTTATGAAAAGTGTAGATGATATGACTGTTTCAGAAATTAAAGATGAGTTTACTACTAAAGTTAATGAAATTAAAAAAGGCCTTGATGAATTAGATAAAGAAACTGTTTTAAAAGCCGCTAAAAAGAAAGGTAATGAACTTAAAGATAAAGCTAATGAATTAGTAGAACTTGCTAAAGAAAAGGGTACTCCTGTACTTGAGGGAATAGCAGATGATTTAAAGGAAAAAACTATTTCGGTAGCACAAGAAGTAATTGATAAATTAGAAGAAAAATAATCAGTAATTGATTATTTTTTTTGAAAGGATGATAATATGAAAGCACTAGTAACAGGAGCTTCTTCTGGTATGGGAAGAGATATGGCTAAATATTTATATTCATTAGGATATGAGTTATATTTAGTTGCAAGAAATAAAAAAGATTTAAATAGAGAATTTAAAGGATATAAAAATATACATACTTATGGTTATAATTTAATAATTGAAGAAGAATGTGTTAAATTATATAAAGAATTAAAAGATGAAAATATTGATATATTAATTAATAATGCTGGATTTGGAGATGCTGGTAATTTTACAGAAACTAGTTTAGATAAAGAAATGGATATGATTGATTTAAATATTAAAGCATATCATATACTTACTAAATTATTTTTAAAGGATTTTGTTAAGAGAGATTATGGTAGGATACTAAATGTTGCTTCAATGGCTGGTTTTATGCCAGGACCTTATATGGCTACTTATTATGCTACTAAAAACTATATTGTTAGTTTATCTTTAGCTATATATGAAGAATTAAAAAGAGATAAATCTAATGTTAAGATATCTATATTTTGTCCTGGACCAGTTAATACTAATTTTAATAATGTAGCAGATGTTAAATTTAATATTTCTTCTCTTAATAGTGAATATGCTAGTAAAGTAGCTATAGATGGTATGTTTATGAATAAATTACTTATTATTCCTAATAATATGAAATTTAATCATTTGCTTACTAAGATTGTTCCTACTAAGAGTATTTTATTTGTAAATTCTTTAATACAAGAAAGAAAAGAAGAATGAATTTTCTTTCTTTTTCTATTTAATTATAGTATAATGTATTAAGAGGTGTGCATAATGAAAAAAATAGTTGTCTTAGGTGGAGGAACAGGGCTTTCAGTGCTTCTTAGAGGATTAAAACAGTTTCCTCTTGATATTACCGCTATTGTGACAGTTGCTGATGATGGTTCTTCTAGTGGAAGACTTAGAGAAGAATTTGATATATTTGCAGTAGGTGATCTTAGAAATGTTTTAGTTTCTTTATCTGAAGTAGAACCACTTATTGAGGATTTATTACAATATAGATTTGTTACTGATAGTTCTTTAAATAATCATCCGATGGGTAATTTACTGTTAACTGCTTTATATAATATTACAGGTAATTTAACTGAATCACTTAGATCTTTATCTAAAATATTTAATATAAAAGGAACTATACTTCCTTTTACTGAAGAGAATCCTGTATTAATAGCTCATACTACTGATGGTAAAATAATTGAAGGAGAATCTAATATTACTAAGGCTGGTAAAGAGATTGATTATATTGAATATAAAAATGAAGTTAAACCTACTAAAGAAGTAATTAAGGCTATAGATGAAGCTGATTTAATTATATTTGGTATTGGTAGTTTATATACTAGTATAATTCCTAATTTATTATCTAAAGAAGTAGTAGAATCTTTAAAGAATTCTAAGGCTAAGAAGATGTATGTTTGTAATATAATGAGTGAACATGGAGAGACAGATAATTATAAAGTATCAGATTGTATTAAAAAAATTAATTCTTATGTTAAAGAAGATTTAATGGATGTAGTAGTTGTTAATAATAAAAAAGTACCAGATGATATAAAAGAAAGATATTTAGGAGAAATAGCTGGTCAAATTGATATTGATTATGATGTATTAAATGATATGAATGTTGAAATAATTGAAGATGAACTTCTTTATATTAGTGAGAAGAAAAAAGTTAGACATGATCCATATAGAACAGCACTTGCAATATTTAATTATATAGTTAAGGAGTTAAAATAATGAGTTTTACAATGGTTGTTAAAGATGAAGCTTCAAAGATAAAAACTACTAGATTAGAAGATATATCTGAATTATCCGCTATTATAAGAATAGCGGGTAATATAAATAATAATATAAATGTTACTATTGAAAATAATGCTGTAGCAAGAAGAGTATTTAAATTATTTAAAGAAATATATGGTATTAGTCCTTCTATTACAGTTAGAAATAAGAAACTAGGTAGGGGATTAACTTATATATTAAATATAAATAATAAAGTAAAAGAAATACTTGAAGATTTATCTATCATTGATAATAATAAATATCTTAGTATTCCTAAAGAATATTTAATATCAGATGAAGAACAATTAAGAGCATATTTAAGAGGAGTATTTTTAGTATCTGGTTCTGTTAATGATCCAAAGACTAGTAGATATCATATGGAATTTATATTAGATACAAAAGAATATGCTAATTTTATTAATAAATTACTTAATTCTTATGACTTAAATAGTAAAATAATTAAAAGAGAAAAGAATTATACTGTATATATAAAAGAAGCAGAAAAGATAAGTGATTTTTTAAGAGTTATAAAGGCATTTTCTGCGGTTATGTATTTTGAAGATATTAGAATATATAGAGATCATAAAAATATGACTAATAGGCTTAATAACTGTGAACAAGCTAATATAGATAAAGTTATTCAAACAGCAAATGAACAATTAAAACACATAGAAATAATTGAAGAAAATATGGGAACTGATTTGTTAGATGACAAAACAAAAGAAGCTTTATATTATCGAAAAAAGTATCCTGAGGCTTCACTAAAGGAACTTAGTAAAATAATTTCTCTAGAAACAAACAAGCCTATAACAAAGTCAGGCCTAAATCATCGCTTTAGAAAAATAAAAGAACTAGCTACGAGATTTAATAGTTAGTTCTTTTTCTTTATAATTTTATCGATTAAACCATACTCTAGAGCCTCTTCAGCATCCAAATAGTGATCTCTTTCAGTATCATTTTCAATTGTTTTTAAGCTTTTCTTTGTATTTTTAGCCAATATGGTATTTAACTTTTTCTTTAATTTTGTAATATGTTCAGCAACAATTTTAATTTCTGTCGCCTGTCCTTCTGCTCCACCGAGTGGCTGATGAATCATTATTTCGCTACTAGGAAGGGCACTTCTTTTTCCCTTTTGACCACTACTAAGTAAGAAAGCCCCCATACTTGCGGCCATTCCAACACATATAGTGGCAACATCACTCTTTATAAAATTCATTGTGTCATATATTGCCATACCAGCCGAAACACTACCACCAGGAGAATTAATATAAAGACTGATATCTTCATTACTTATCGAATCCAAATACAATAGTTGCGCAATAATACTACTAGAACAAGCATCATTAATTTCGCCACTTAATAGTATTATTCTATTTTTTAGAAGTCTCGAAAAAATATCATAACTACGTTCACCATCTAATTCTTTATCCACAATCATTGGAACTAAATTCATAATCATCACCTATAATTATTTTAGTGTAAACAACAAAAAATATACATTTTAAAATCCGTCAAAATATGCTACAATAAACATAGAATAATTAGAGGGTGATAAAATGGATAATATAAAGATAACTATA
>OGXG01000572.1_pt1 | contig 20175 bp, 19 predicted proteins | sample 1576251 | NCBI WGS metagenome assembly OGXG01 (sample SAMEA3541533, study PRJEB24748) | human gut metagenome | biome: human gut; feature: human-associated habitat; material: faeces | place: China | collected 2012
GAAGAAACGGATGAGCTTCGTGTCCATGATGCGGTCATAAAACAGCAGGAACAGGCGCCACTTCGATAGGACGCTCTATTGCGGGTAATAACAAGCCGCTGTACGATTATCTTTTTGCTTACAATGGCGATCAAATGGCGCAGGAGCTGAACATGGAGTCCAAACATTCCATTGAGAAACAGACCGCCCATTATGTCGATTGCTTTACTACCGTAAGCGAAATTACCAATAATGAATGTAAGGAGTTGCTTGACAAGCCTGCCGATGTAATCCTTATGAACGGTTTCGAGGACGATTTCGTTCCTAAAGGTGCTACATTTACCGGTAAGCGCAAGCGCGCACGTGCCGTTATGCTGCGTGTGGCAAATAGTCTTTTGGGGCAGGAGTTCGATGATGATACACTCATTATAGGAACAAGCGGGCGCTACGAGTTCAAGAATAAAGGCATCGATGTGTTCTTGGAATCATTGAACCGTCTGAATCGCGATAAGAATCTGAAAAAGAAAGTGCTGGCTTTCGTCAACGTTCCCAGTTGGGTGCATCTGCAATTGCGTCTACTGCGTAAGTTGCAGCAGAACCATTCTCATCTTTAACGTTTAATCCCTTGATTCCAAGGAAATCAGAATTCATGGTATCAATGTTAACCTGAATCTTATTTGTAAGATCTGCATCAGAACCTACATGTAAATTGAAGCTTAATGTGTTGGCAACCTTTGCCTGTGCAACATTAATTTTGAAGGAACCATCACCTGCATTAAAAGCAAGAGCTGAGTTATCACCATTTTTTACTTCTGCATGACCTTCTGTATCTCCGATACTATTCGCTGCAAGCAGTTCTTTACCAGCAAGCTCATATGCTTTCTGTTTTGTGATGAGTGTTACATCATTATCATCTACACCATCGGCTGCACCAGCAACATCTGTCATAGCGGTTGCAGATTCTGTACCAACTTTAACAGTTACTCCACCTTTTACATATTCTTTTAAGTTAGCAACTGTTACTGCTGTATTTGGTTTATCTACTGGATTAGGGTTTGTATTATCTTTAAATGTTGTACTTGTAGTTAACTCTGCAGTTGTGCTAAATGTCGCAGCTGCTGCCTGACCATTTTGTGTTTTAACATACAGTTTATTTCCATCGGCATCCTTAACATCACCATTGGCTGCAATTTGGAAAGTTTTATCTCCAATCTGAACCTTAACATCAGGTTCACCTGTTCCAGGCTGTTTAATCAACGCTTTGACTTCATCAACTGTAGAACCAATTGTATATGTCTTACCGCCAATAGCAACTTTATCTCCAGTTTTAATAGCATCCATTGTAAAGGTAGCTGTGCCATCCCCATTGTTTGTGAGAGTTCCCTTTAATCCTGCATCATGTGCTTCCAGATTAATTGTCTTTGTTCCTTTATCTCCCTTTAACAAATAAATTTCATTGAATTTTGTTGTCTCAGCAACACGGTCGATCTCAGTTGTTAACTGATCAATCTCATCCTGGATTGCCTGACGGTCAGATTCAGCATTTGTTCCGTTAGCTGCCTGAACTGCTAACTCGTTCATTCTCTGTAACATAGAGTGAACTTCTGTTAAAGCGCCCTCTGCTGTCTGTACAGAAGAAACACCATCCTGAGCGTTTGTGGAAGCCTGATCAAGACCACGGATCTGTTTTCTCATTTTTTCAGAAATTGTTAATCCTGCTGCATCATCTGCTGCACGGTTGATTCTGTAACCAGAAGATAACTTCTCTGTGGATTTTGCCTGCTGTCCTGTTGTGATGTTTAACATTCTGTTGGCGTTCATTGCCTGCATGTTGTGTTGTACTACCATAATTTTTACCTCCGTGTGTTGCGGTCATTCTGCCGCTAAAATAATTTTTTATTTTCGGGATTCCATTCCCTTTTCCCTGAAAAAATCAGGATTTTGGCACAAAGTGCCTGTATAATAAACCACGCCCCTAGGTTAGCATGGCATTATTACCGTCTGTGGCTGACTGTGTAAACTGCCTTCTTTGCAGCCGGTCTGTCCGTTATCTCAGAAGCTGCGTGCTTCTCACGCATTAAGATTCCTGCGATCTCTCGCTTTGCTTCCTCCGAGATTGTCTGCTCACGATAGTATTCTTTTTTGTCTTTTTGCTTCATGGAATTACTGCGCACAATGTTGTATTCGCGTGGTGCGTCCACAAGAAGATGAATGTTATTTGCAGAACCGCCGGAAAAAATGACACGGATATTTTCTCCTATATCAATGTATTCTCCCGGTTTTAAAGATAATTTAAGCATTGTAACCTCCATGTGGCTTTGTATTTTTCCATAAATACTGCGTATATTAAAAACGGTACTCCATCCGTTTCAGATACTGGTAACACATTGTATATTGTGTTACCTCTGTTTTGCGTTCCGGAATCATGGAGCCACATTGATCACAATGCATATTATTCAGATATTTTATAAGAAGGAAAATTCTCTCCTTTATAAACAGATTTTGCGGAAAACCTCGTCCCTGTCATCCTGCTCGATCCCAAGATAACGTTTGGTAATGTCAAAAGAGGAATGATGGTAAATCTCCATGAGAAGTACCGGTGGGACTCCCTGCTTCCACGCATAATATCCAAATGTTTTCCGTAAGGAATGCGGGCTGATCACACCGCTTAGACCGCTGTTTTCTGCCGCCTTGCGGATGATTCGGTAAGCCTGCACCCTTGAGATTGGATCTGCGTCTTTTCCACAGAAAAGATACGCATCCCCACTGATTTTGAAACTGCGTCCAGACGCTAAAAACTGATAATACTTTTGCAGCTGGACAGTTATTTTTTCATTCAGATAAATATTCGATGCTTTTCCGGTCTTTGCCTCCACAAGAAGCAGATGTTCTCTTACGCTCCGGTTTTCTAAGTCATATACCTGCTTCCACTGTAAAGAAAGAAGATCCGAAATTCTTAATGCGGTATTCAGCCCCATCGTAAGCAGCAGTTGATTTCTCGGATGATACTGTACCTGTTCGTAAAAGTTCATAAAATCTTTCAGTTCCTGTTCTGAGCGGATTGGCTGAGCTGTGTTCATATTTTTTCTCCTCACATACTTGAATAAATTTTTTTAAAAAAAGGGGTTAAGTAATGGAAACTCTGTCCGATATATAAAGCAAGAAACAGAGGTAACACAATATACATTGTGTTACCTCTGTTTCTGTTATCATAGCATCTCATTCTACACTTGTAAATCAATCTATTTTTTCATTATCCGGGTATAATTTAACGCTGGCGTTTTTCAGGCATATACTTCATTTGTACAACTGACGCTTGAACCTGTTTATTCCAATATCAGTTCCTCGACCGTCACAAACAAATATCCCTCTCCCTGCAATTCATCAATAATCAGAAACGCTGCATTTACGGATGAATCCGAGGCATCATGCAGCAGAATGATATCATTTTCCTGCACTTTATCCATGACACGCTTTGCAATGACGCTGGAATTATCTGTCTTCCAGTCGAGCGGATCGACGTCCCACAGCACCTCGATCATTTTTGTCTCATAATCGAGATTACATTTCCAGCAGCCGTAAGGCGGTCTGATATACTGCGCATGTTCTCCGGTCAGTCCAAAAATAATCTGGTCTGTTTTGTCCACCTGCTCCATCGCCGCCTGATCCGTGAGATTGGAAAGATTCACATGTTCATAGGAATGAACGCCGATGAGATGTCCGTCTGCATGGATTTTCTTCACGATCTCGGGATATTTTTTACACTCCGCACCCAGAAGAAAAAAAGTTGCCTTCACATTCCGCTCTTTCAAGCCTTCCAAAAGTGTCTCCGTATGATCCGGATTTGGTCCATCGTCAAATGTCAAAGCCACTTTCTTAACTTCCTCTTCTTTGATTTTTCCTGATGCTGCTTTCGTGTTCTCTTCTGCCATTCTCTCTGTCTCCATCCCACTGTCTGCTCTTATCTTATTGTCCTTTTTTTCCACGCAAATACCAATGATCCCTGTAAATGCAAAAATAAGCAGCAGAAATCCTGCTGCTCTTTTTATAATGAATTGTTGCTTTCCATTGCTTTTCTGTCTCAAACGGATTCCCCGGCTGTCATTTCTTTATTAATAATATATGCCGTTCTTCTCATGAAAATTATAAGAATTATCATTTGGAAGATAACCAAAGAAACCATCATCCGGTGTATAATCATAGAAATCTTCATCCGGCGTATAGCCATAGTAGCCATCATAATAGCCATCTTTGTATCCCTGCTGATACCCCTCATATAAGCCATCATAATAATCATCGGAAGCATCATCATTTTCTGAACCTTCATAATAGTAAGTGCTGCTATCCGTGCTTTCTGTTCTGGCATCTGACACAAACATACAAGCCCAGAAAATCACTAACAGAAATAATGAGATTGTACTCATGACGATCCCGGAGATTGCCATCCCTTTTGGTGCCTTTCTCGTCAACTGGATGATACCAAAGATAATCGAGAGAATCGCAAGTGGAATATTCACGAAGGAAAAGAATAAGACCAATGCGATAATGCCAAGTACCATGGACGCAATTCCGAATCCACGCCCACCGGAAGAAACTTCTCTCACACTCCAGTTCTGATTTTGCATCGGCTGATTACTGCGGTTTGGCTGATTATAATTCTGCTGCGACTGCTCATTGCTGCCCCGGTAGTTTGTACTGTCTCCGGCAAACTGATAAGCAATTCTTGGCGCACCATTTGCAAGATGAATGATTCCACATCGCACGAATCCATTCTTTTCCAACAAATGCTGCATGATTTTATTATCCTCATGGGTGTCTGCTCTCAGATTTCCAATCTGGCTCTTACACCAGCTAATACATCCACTGGCAATTCCATGATAAGAAGTATTTCCCGCAAGTCTGTGAATGGTTCCATATGGCTCATGATTCAGCCATGCTCCATTCTCAATCCCATAATAAGTCGGGTCCTCACCTTTTATAAAACCAAATGTTGCTGCAAGGTTCTTCTCATCATCTTCTACAATGTAGCTGTTTCCAAAGGCAATATCCTTTTCCAACAACTCTCTCGATGGATAATTTTCATCCCACTGGTTTGGATTTCCATTTTCACGCATAAAAACCCTTGCCTGCGCATATAACTCCATCATTGCCGGTATATCTTCCATATTTGACCGTCTAACGTACATACCTGATCACCATATCCTTAGTTAAATCCAACAATTTTCTGTGAAAGTTTGTAAGCTGCAACTGAAATCTTTCTTCCGCCTCTTCCCGGAAGGTTCATCGCATTTCCCATAATACCGTTTCTCAAATGGTGGAACAGACGGATATCATGGTCTTTGATATATTTCCATAACTCGCGTTTTTTCTCAAGATTCTCCTCTGTGCCGGAACGGATCAGCATGATCGTTGAGATCACTGTGATGATCTCGAGATAATTGAACATATAGTGGCGCAGTTTTGGATTCGGGATCTTCCAGAGATCAAACTCATCGATCATAATCTTATTTACCTTGATCTGCTGGTCAATACGACCGATCATCACTTTTTCATTGACGGACTGATCATCACGTCCAATGAAGTAACGGTAAAAATCAACATCCATATAGTACATATGCTTTACGCTTGGCAATGGCTTGTACACATAAATGTTATCCACATAAAAAGTATGTTTTGGCAGTTCAAGCCCACATTCCCGCAGAAGCTGTGTGCGGTAAATGACAGAATGCATCAGAATGTACTGTCCCTTGTGGAATCTTCCTGCCTCATTCCATGTAAAAATCTTATCCTGCGGCAGGGAAGAATAGCGCATGATTTTTTTGTGCCGTACACCCTCTTTTTCATAAACATAATTTGCAATGAACATATCCAGCACGGTATCTCCGCCAGCAAGTTCACGCAATTTTTTTAAAATCTTCATATAGGCTTCGTAATCCACCCAGTCGTCACTGTCCACAACTTTGAAGAAAAGTCCTGTGGCATTACGGATTCCGGCATTTACTGCCTCTCCGTGCCCACCGTTCTCCTGATGAATGGCACGCACGATTCCCGGATATTTTCTCTCATACTCGTCTGCGATCTCTGCGGTGCGGTCCTTTGATCCGTCATCCACAATCAAAATCTCAACATCATCACCGCCCGGAAGCAGAGACAAGATGCAGTGCTCCATATAATCCTGCGAATTATAAGATGGAATTGCAAATGTAAGTAACTTCATAATGATAACCTTTCCTACTGATTCATAATGGCATCTGCCAGTTCCATGGCTTTTTTCGTCATGGCATCAATATTGTAATATTTGTATTCTGCAAGCCTGCCTAATAAATGGAACTTCGGCAGTCCTGCTGTGAGCGCCCTGTATTTCCCGTAAAGCGCCTGATTTTCCTCATTTAAAATCGCGTAGTAGGGAATCTCGCCCGCCGCACCCGTATATGCAAACGGATATTCTTTTACAATTGTAGTTCCATCTGTATTTTTCTGTCCTGTCAGAAATTTAAACTCCGTAATGCGGGTGTAATCTTCGCTTACCGTGTAGTTGACCACGCTGTGTCCCTGATAAGACTCCTCATCATAATGCTCAAAATGAAAATCCAGCGAACGATATGGCAGTCTGCCGAATTTACAATCAAAAAGCTCATCCAGCGCTCCTGTGTAAATGACATCTCCCTCAAATGGTTTTCCCTCAAAAAGGATCTCATTCCCTGTAAACTTTAAGACATCCCTGCAGTCCGTATCCAGAACAACTTCTATGTTCTCATGATCTAACATATGCTCAAACATCGGTGTGAAGCCATCCTTTGGCACACCCTGATATTTGTCCTGAAAATAGCGGTTATCATAAGAGATCAGCACCGGCACTCTTCCTGTCACTTCCGGACTGATCTCTTCCGGCTTCTGTCCCCACTGTTTCATGGTATATTTCAAAAATACATTCTCATAGACATACTGTGCGATCTCACGGATATCCGGATCATCATTCTCACGCAGTTTCATGATCGGCACACGGCTTCCCTCACCGTAAGCTTCGATCAGTTTTTTCTCCAGAAGATCTGCTTTTTCCTTATCATAAACCATGTGCAGCGTATTTAAGTTAAATGGAACCGGGATCAGCTTGTCCCCCACTTTTGCTACCACTTCATGTCCGAAAGGATACCATTCCGTAAATCTCGATAGATATTCATAAACTTCTTCCAGATCTGTATGGAAAATATGTGGACCATACTCATGGATTAAAATGCCATATTCATCCGAAACATCATAACAGTTTCCTCCAATATGGCTTCGTCTCTCAATCACAAGAACTTTCTTTCCGGCTTCCTCTGCAAGTTTTCTGGCACAGGCTGCTCCGGCAATTCCGGCTCCTATCACGATGCAATCGTACATCTTTTATTACCTCTGACTTTCCTTATCATAATATCAACATTTTCCAACATTATTTACTGATCGTCTGCAATCCTGTATCCGGACTGCGAAACGGTTGTAGTACTTTCCTATTATACATATTTTATTATGACAAGCCAATTTATTTTTTCTTAATTATTTATTACAGCCTGAATTTTGAACATTTTGTTCATATTTTATTTACAAATTTCTCACAAAGCCATCATACGATAGACACAATTCAACTTTATACTCTAAGCATAAGTTAAGCCAACAAGAAAATTTTTCATAGAACTTTTTTTCATACCTGAGTAAATCAGGTTGCCTTGCTTAACCAGTAAGCAAGGTTCCTCCCAGAAAATAGTGAAGCATTTCACTTTCCATACACAATCTTTTTCATATGAATAGCCGGTGCAATGCACCGGCTCCCTCTTTTTTATCCCGGAAACTGTAATTTCCATGCTTTCTAATCCGTCTCCAGAAATTTTTCATTTCCAAGTCTGATCCCCATATATTTTGCATAAGCGGCAAACGCAGATGGAATTGCATAATTTTCCTGAGATTTTTCTGCATCCACAAAAATGAGATGATTTTCTGCCATTTTCTCTGCCTCAGTGTCAAATCCTGCTTCTTCCACCAAAACCGCATATCCTTCCATCTGCCATTCGATATGGGAAAATATATGTTTTGCATTCTCTAGCTTCTGCACCCGGATTGGAGAAAGATGCATATCTTTTACCAGATGAACAATCTCATCCTGCGAGTATCTCCCCTCAACATTCGGCAGTTCATAGAGTCCTGCCAGAAGTCCCTTTTCCGGTCGTTTCCGGATTGCCACTTTGTCATTGTCACGGATGACAAGCACAGTTCGCTTTTCGATACGTCTCGCTTTCGCTTTCGTCCTGACCGGAAGTTCTGCGATCCTGCCCTCTTTCCTTGCCAGACAGAGACTGTTCCACGGACACTGTTCACATAACGGCGCACCATTCGGCACACACACGGTCGCACCAAGTTCCATCAGTGCCTGGTTAAAAGCCCCCGGCATCTCCATTCCCTGCATGACTTCACGCAGTTCTTTTTCCAGAAGGGTGCGAAAAGACGGCTTCATAATATCGGTATCGTCTGCAGCCACTCTCGTCAGGATGCGGAATACATTTCCATCCACAGCCGGCACCGGAATCTGATATGCAATGGAGGCGATCGCCCCGGCAGTGTAACTTCCGATTCCCTTCAGTTTCAACAATTCCTCATAATCTGCCGGAAGTTTTCCACCATATGCTTCCATCACCTGAACGGCTGCCTTCTGCATATTCCGCACGCGGTTGTAATAGCCTAATCCCTCCCAGAGTTTTAGCAGCTCATCCTCCGGGCATTCCGCCAATGCCTCCACATCCGGCAGACGCTTCGTAAACCGCTCAAAATAAGGTTTTACCGCTTCCACTCGCGTCTGCTGCAACATAATCTCCGACACCCACACCCGGTACGGTGTCGGTTCTTCCCTCCACGGAAGCACACGGGCATGCCCCGCAAACCAATTTAATAACGGCTCTATTAAAATCTGTAAATTAAAATCTGTGATCATGTGTTATTCCTCTTTATCCTCAAATATCAAATTCTGAAACTAATTATAAACATCAAGTGAAATGTAAATTCAATTGCAAAACTCACAAAATGTAAATTGAATTGTGAAAAAGTAACAAAAGCTTGAGAAAACACTGGGGAGCGGTCGGTTCTTAGAAGGCAGATACAACGTAAGTTGTAACTGGCTTCTTAGTACCGCTACCAGCGACACGTAGCGAAAGCGGGTTTTCGAAAATTTTGTTACTTTTGAACAATTTCAAAAAAATTATATAAGTTTTGCAATTGTCAAAGTCCTCATAACATAAAGTATGTTTCACTCATATTCCCATTATAATAAGGAATCCCCCGGATGTAAACGGAGCGAATTTCCATTTTTTACAGATTTTAGAAAAAGTTTATCGACGTTCATATTGACAAATCCTCTCAAAAGAAGTACTCTAGATATAACATGTATTGTTAATTTTTTATCAATCTATTTAGGAGGGTATTATCGTGAGCGAATTCAACAATTTAAAATTAGATGTGGAGAACGAGATCGCCGTTCTTACCATCTCAAGACCAGCAGCATTAAATGCATTAAACAGTGAGACATTAGACGAGTTAAACACAGCTTTAACAGAGATCGAGGGAAGAGACGATATCAAAGTTATGATCTTAACCGGTGGTCCTGACAAGAAAGACAACGCATTCAAATCTTTTGTTGCAGGTGCTGATATTGCCGAGATGGTGAACTTTACAGCTCCAGAAGCAAGAGCATTCGGTATCAGAGCTTCTGTTCCATTCTTCAAATTAATGAATATGCGTCAGGTAACAATCGCAGCCGTTAACGGTTTCGCACTTGGCGGTGGATGTGAGATTGCTATGGCATGTGATATCCGTATTGCATCTGACAACGCAATCTTCGGTCAGCCGGAATGTGGACTTGGAATCATTCCTGGATTCGGCGGTACACAGAGACTTGCCCGCTTAGTTGGTATGGGACGTGCCAAAGAAATGATCTTCACATGCGATAACATCGATGCAAACGAAGCTTACCGCATCGGTTTAGTGAACAAAGTTGTTGCAAAAGAAGAATTAATGGAAACTGCAAAAGCTATGGCAGCAAAGATCATCTCCAAAGGAAGCTACGCTGTATCAGTTGCAAAAGCAGCAATCAACAATGGTTACGATATGGATATCAAGAATGCTGTTGAGATGGAAGCAAACCTCTTCGGTGTTGTAAATGATACTCATGATAAAAAAGAAGGAATGGGTGCCTTCTTAGAGAAGAGAAAAGCTGATCTTACAGATTTCTAATCTGCATTTTTTCATAGTTCCGGTTTTATTACATAGGAGTTTCTTCCTATTATATAAACATTAACAAACATTTTATTTCATGTAGTGCGTAGTACTTGTACGAACGCGATTTATTAGGGAAAGGAAAAAGAACGTAACTTTGATGGTGTACCGGCCATCTTCGTTACGTTCTTTTTCATGTACCTGTCTACTGTACGATTTCTCTTATCCTTCTCATTTTCCTGCAAATGCTTTCTCTGCTTCCATCCTCTTCATCTGTCTTTCATGACTTGCAAACATTCCAAATGCCACAATATTTAAAATAAACTGCGTCACAACTGCTGTGATCCAGATACCATCCAGTCCAAAAATCCGTGGAAGGATCACGATTGTAAGCGGCGTCATAATAAGTGGATCAAAGTAAATCATAAACAGCGAGTATTTATCTTTTCCAACCGAATAGAAAAAGGAATTGGTCACGCGGACAAGTCCTGTAAAAATAAGCTGTGCTGCCGTCACCATGACCGCATGATAACCAAGTTCTGCCGCTTCCCCCTCATATCCATAAATGGCTGGGTAAAACCGGGCTGTTGCAATGGTAAATATAAATAAGAAGAAACTCACACTCATTGCTGTGATGATCGCCTTATTTCTTATTTTCCGGATCGCATGAAAATCATGTGCGCCATAGGCATAACTTGCAAGTGGCTGAATCCCCTCTGCGACACCAATCAGAAGCACACGGTACGAGCCGACGGTGGAACTGATGAGTGCATATGCATTTACCGCAAGATCGCCGCCAAATTTTAAACACGCAACGTTGTGATATAAAATCAATAAAGAAGGTGTCAGCGATATTCCAAACGGTGAAACTGCTGTCTTAAAAATTTTTTTCCAGTATTCCTTCCTTATCATAAACTGTGAAAGACGGATTGGATCTGTTTTCTTTGTGCAAAGAATCATCAGGCAGCACACAGTCGTAAACAACTGCGCACACAGTGAAGCGCCTGCTGCACCGCCAATTCCCATATGAAAAACATACATAAAAACAAAATCAAGACCAAGGTTAGCAAATAAACCACCCACCATGATCATCATGGCACTGACCGCCCGGTTGTCATTCCGGAGAAGAGGTGTCAGTCCACAGGATAAGATCTGAAGCACGCCGCCTGTGAGCATTACCCTTCCATAAATCTGTGACAGCCTTAAAAGTTCTCCTTCTGCGCCCATTAATTTCAATAGAGGAGTCAGTAAAATAAGAAAAAGAATCGTAACCACAATACTCGATGCCAATAATGCAAGAATGACATTTGCCCGTACAATGTTCGACTCTTCGTTCTTTCCCTCTCCCTGTTTGGTTGACATCATTACGGCTCCGCCGCATCCAACGCCGGTGCCGATTGCAGTTACCACTGCAATGATCGGCCACGCAACATTGACTGCGGATAATGCCGTGTCACCTATCAGATTGCTGACAAATAAACCGTCAATCATAGAGTAGGCACTTTGGAGAAACATGGTGATCATGGAAGCCATGACATATTTTCCAAATTTTTTTTCAACTGCTGTCTGTTCCATATTAGTTGCTTACCGGCTGAGAAGCTACTGCCTGATCCATCATGGCATCTCTATCCTCCTTTGAGAGTCCGGCGAGCACTTCATTGATCTTATCTACTAATTCTGTGTTTCCTTTCTGGCAAGGGATACCAAGGTCTGTCTCTTCGTTGCTGACCTCAAATCCGGTACCGCCCTCAAAATCGATGATCTTTAAATCCGGATTGCTTACTAAAATAGATTTTGCAGAAGGCATATCACAGGTAAATCCATCAATTTTTCCTGCATGGACTGCTGCAACCATAGATGCAAATGTATCAAGCGCTGCATCCTTTGTCGCATAATCCGTGATCTGGTCTAATACATCATACCATACTGTGTTCAGTGTAGAGGTAAGTGTTGCACCCTCAAAATCTGTAACATTTACTGCATCTGCATAAGGTCCGTCAGCCGCAACAACCGCAACAATATTTGCATTGTAATACGGATCCGAGAAATCTACCGACTGGGATCTCTCGCTTGTGATGGACATTCCGGCGATCGCACAGTCAACTTTTCCGGACTGAATGGAAAGGATCAGACCATCCCAGTCAATCTGTGTGATTTCAAGATCCATATCCAATTTTTCTGCTATGTATTTTGCGACAAGAACATCATAACCATTCATATAGGAACCATTCGATGTCATCACTGCTCCATTGGAATCATCCTCCTGCAGCCAGTCAAACGGTGCATAATCTGCTGACATTGCAACCCGGAGAACTTCTTTTCCGGAAGCGGTTGTTGTTGCGCCCGCCTCTGTCACACTTGCTGTCTCTCCTGTGGATGCCCCTGCCGAAGCTGTGTCACCTGATCCGCCACAGGCTGTTAATGAAATTGCCATTGCTGCTGTCAAAAGTGCTACTGTTAATTTTCTTCTCATAATATTGTCCTCCTCATTCTATGATTAAAAAACAAATACAATTTGCCTTTTACGAACCTTAACCCTGCATAAACCTGCTTAAAAACTCTCTGGTTCTCGCTTCCTTCGGGTTATTAAATAACTCCTGTGGCGGTGCATCCTCCACAATATATCCTTTATCCATGAAAATGGTTCTTGTTGATACATCTCTTGCAAACGCCATCTCATGTGTTACGATCACCATCGTAAGTCCTTCATTTGCAAGCTGTTTCATAACCGATAAAACTTCTCCGACCATTTCCGGATCCAATGCGGAAGTCGGTTCATCAAAAAGCAATACTTCCGGTTCCATTGCAAGTGCCCTGGCGATCGCCACTCTCTGTTTCATACCACCGGATAACTGGTGTGGTTTTGCTTTTACATAAGGAGCCATACCTACTTTTTCCAGATATTTCATACAGATCTCGGTGGAATATTCCTTGCTTCTTTTTTTCACCTTGTGGACACCAGCCATGCAGTTGTCAAAAACCGTCATATTGTTAAACAGGTTGAACTGCTGGAACACCATTCCCACCTGGGAACGGAAACGGTTGATCGTCTGTGCATCCTTCGTCAATGGATAGCCATGATATAATATCTGACCGCTCGTCGGTGTCTCCAAATGATTGATGCATCTTAATAAGGTAGATTTTCCTGATCCGGAAGATCCGATGATACAGACCACATCGCCCTCAAACAGATCAAAACTGATGTCTTTTAAAACTTCGTGTTCCCCGAATTTCTTTTCCAGATTCCTGACACTGATGACCGGACCACGAAATTCATACGTTGCATCCTTTGCCTCAGTCGTCACTCTCTCATTAAACTTAAATATTGATTGTCTTGCCATAACACGTTCCTCTTTTCTTTCCATCTGATCCCCTGATTTATTTTGCGGCTGCCGGATTTAGAACCTCGTAACTTTCTTTTCCTGCCATATACTTTTCGATCAGCTTCAGCAAACCGTTAAATAATAAGGTAAGTGTCAGGTAGATCAATGCTGTGATCGTATAAGCCTCAAACATTCTGAAATAAGTTCCGGCTGCAACTTTTGTGATATAGAAAAGTTCTGTGACTGCGATTACATTTAATACGGAAGTATCTTTGATATTTGCAACAAAGGTATTTCCGATCTGCGGTGCGATGATTTTAAAAGTCTGTGGAAGGATAATATAGATCATCATCGGAACATATCCCATTCCAAGTGCCTTTGCTCCTTCAATCTGTCCGACATCAATGGAATTGATACCGCCGCGGACTGTCTCTGACATATAAGCTCCTGTATTTAACAGTATAATAAAAATCGCTGCATTGAATGGTTTCAGATCAATTCCGAATACTGTAGATGATCCATAATAAATTACCATTGCCTGAACGATCATTGGTGTTCCACGGAAAATCGTGACATAAATTTTTGCGATCACCCATGGAATACCAAGTAAAATCTTTTTGATCATGTTATCCTGCGCCCGGATGTCCGTTGCCTGGATGATTCCAACCAGAAATCCTAAGAAGCATCCACAGATTGTACCTGCGAGGGATGTTTCCAATGTGGTAAGCAGCCCTTGTAAATAGTATCCGTGATACTGCTGTATCAGAAAAATGATCCAGCCAAAAAATGTGGTAGGTGTATTCGTCATAACTAATCCTCCTTATTGTTCCGAAGAAACATCCATTTTCTATGAACTAATGAAATAGATTGTTCTTCTGTTTTCTGTAAACAACAGCATCTGTACTCTGCATATATTCTATGTACAGAAAAGGCGCTAAGGATGATACCCTAGCGCCTTTGCTATGTTCAGGTCTGCTGCCTGATTGCCTGCTGTTTTAAATTAAACCTGTTTTATCACACTTTTTGTTTTCCTGTCAACAAAATCCAGCCAATTTTTATAGATTTGTATACTTTTTTCAAAATGTGCATGATTTCTATACTTTTATTGTGGAAAACGTAAAAAATGTGATTTTTATATCTGTCTGTGCATATTACACGCCTATATATTGACTATAGAAGAAACTGTCTCACAATTGTATTTTTTCACTTAATTTGCAAGAAATTTATACTTGACAAATCAACATTTTTGAACTTATATTAGCAATCATAAACAAATGGAGGTGACAGACAAATGAAAATTGTTGTGATCCAGGAGGAAATTATTCAGACAGATATCACTCCAAAGGAGCTTACAGAACGCTGGAAACGGCTGGAGCAGCTCCCCGGTATTGACGAGGTTGTCATTGAAGTTCCTGCACATTATCCAAATATAGAACAACTTCATACTTATATCGGAGATTCGGACGCTGTATTCGGACTGTGGATCGGTCCGGACAATATGAATGAAGCATTTTTAAGCCAGCATCCGAATTTAAAATATGTTGCCACCTTAGGACACGGATGGGAAAAATTCGATGCAGAAATGACCAGAAAACGCGGTATTTCCATTTCCAATACCATCTACGGTTCACAGACGATCGCAGAATACGCTTTCGCTTTATTAATGGATGTCTGCCATCATATCGGCACGCATGACACCCGTATCAAAACGATCGACTGGTCTGTACCGGAAAACCACAACGAATTCTGTAAATCGGTCACCAGACAGATCGAATTATATGACAAAACGATCGGTGTGATCGGTCTTGGTGCAATCGGTTTTGCTTTTGCAAAAATGGCACAGGGATTTGGTATGCATGTGCTCGCATACAGCCGCCACAAAAAAACAGGTGCTGAGTATGATTTCATTGAACAGGTATCGTTAGACGAGCTGCTTGCCCGAAGCGATTTTATTTCCCTGCACACGCCGCATACCCCGGCAACCGAGCACATGATCGATCAGGACACCATCGCCAGAATGAAAGACGGTGTGATCCTGATCAATACCGCCCGCGGTGCCCTCATCGATGAACAGGCGCTTGCGGATGCCCTTGCATCCGGAAAAGTATTAGCCGCAGGACTTGATGTTCTGACGGATGAACCGCCGGTTTGCGGCAGTCCGTTGTTAACTGCACCAAACACCGTTATCACCGGACACATTGCATGGCTCACAAGAGAATCCAGGATCCGTGCGATCGATATGGCGATCGACAATTTCCAGTGCTACCTGGAAGGGCATCCGGTTTCCATTATCAACTGAATTTATATATATAAAAGACAAGGAGATTATGAAGATGAATGTAGAATGTTTATTAAGAGACAGCATGAAAACAAAACCAAAGAGCAACCGTGGTGCACGTCAGAAAACTTCCACCCCGAAGAATGTAACACGAATGAATTATAATGAAAATCCATACGGTATGTCTGATGAGGTAAAAAAAGCAGTTACGGATGCTTCCCTCAACAGCTATATGTATCAGGATTTCTATGCAGTCGATCTCAAAAAACAGCTGGCTGATCTCTATGGTCTTACCGTAGATCATGTCTGTATCGGTGCCGGTTCCTCTGCGATCATCGATATGCTTGGTGAAGTATTTATCAATTATGGGGACGAAGTGGTGTACTGTGCTCCAACTTATGAAGCTTTTCCGGATATGGTCAGCGATAACGGCGGTGTCCGTGTCGTTCTCCCACTGACCGATGATTACTGCTACGACCTTGACGCGATGCTGGCAGCCATTACAGACAGGACAAAACTGGTTATCGTCTGCAATCCAAACAACCCGACCGGAACTTATGTAAACTCCGCAAAAGTCGAAGAATTCATCCGTAAACTCCCGGATCATGTCATTCCGGTGGTAGATGAAGCTTATTTCGAATACGTGGAAGATCCTACTCACTACAGCCTCATCAAAATGATTCAGGAAGGCTACGACAGACCGCTCTTTGTACTGCGTACTTTCTCCAAAATTTATGGCATGGCCGGTCTCCGCATCGGTTACACCTTTGCTGATCCATTGCTGATCGACGAACTAATGAAAGCCTGTCAGGCATGGAATGTCAGCTACAATGCACTTGCTGCCGCACAGGCTGCCTTGAAAGATCAGGAATACATCAAAAAAATCAAGGCTCTCACCACGGCAGGGCGCGAATATCTTGAGGATGAACTGACAAAATTAGGCTGCACTCTTGCAAAACCTTGTGCAAACTTCATCTACTTCGACACACACCATGATCCAAAAGAAATCCGTGCTGCCCTTGCGGAGCGGAAAATTATGATCAGTGCATTTGGTTTTAACCGTGTCAGTGTCGGTACAGAAGAACAGAATAAAGCATTTATCGCCGCCTTAAAAGAAATTCTGGCAGCCTACTAATTTTTTAAATAAAAACAAAGTATATTTCAACTATAGTTTGTTATTTTTTCCTCCCCTTTACGGGCTGGAATACTGTGTGAAAATCAACACTTCATTTTTTTTGCAGTATTCCAGCCCTAATTATGTCTAAAAGGTTGACCTTTCAGAACAAATGAACTAGGATGAAAGAAAATACAGGACACAAACAAGGAGGCAACATCCTCTGCTCCTGCATGAGCAGTCGCATTTGCTTCGCAAACAAGGAGGATATATGATAGATAAGATTATCGGTTTCATTGGAGCTGGAAATATGGGAAGTGCCATGATCGGCGGTATTGTACACTCAGAGTTAGTGACAACCAGTCAGATCATTGCAAGTGCCCATTCCGCAGCTACCTTAGAAAAACTGCAGAGTGCATATTCCATTGAGACAACCCTGTCCAATGAAACGGTTGCAGAACGCAGTGATATTTTATTTCTTGCTGTAAAACCAAATAAACTTGATGAAGTAATCCCACAGATTTCCTCTCATATAAAATCAGGATGTGTGATCGTATCCATTGCCGCCGGAAAAACAATTGCCGCCATCGAGGACTCCTTTGGCAAACCAGTCAAGCTTGTACGTGCCATGCCAAATACCCCAGCCTTAGTCTATGAGGCAATGAGCGCATTGTGCGTCAACCAAAATGTGACCCCGGAAGAATTAAAAGAAGTTCAGGCACTCTTCAACTCCTTCGGCAAATCGGAAGTGATCAGTGAATCTCTTATGGACGCTGTCATCGGGGTTTCCGGTTCTTCTCCGGCTTATGTATACATGTTTATCGAAGCTATGGCGGATGCCGCTGTCGCAGATGGGATGCCGCGGGCACAGGCCTATAAATTTGCCGCCCAGTCTGTCTATGGCTCCGCGAAAATGGTTTTGGAAACCGGAAAGCACCCGGGCGAATTAAAAGACGCCGTCTGCTCCCCTGCCGGAACAACCATCGAGGCTGTTGCTGCACTGGAAGCCGGAGGTTTCCGCAGCACTGTGATTTCTGCCCAGCGCGCCTGCTCACAGAAATCGCGCGATATGAGCAGTAAATAGATGCAGCATTTTTTATATTCTGTATGCAAAATGTGCAGATTTACTGAATCATTACTTCTGCACCATTAATATTTTGAAATAATTTGGAGGCTTTAATATGTGGGCTTATGAAAACGTATTTTATCAAATTTATCCACTTGGATTCTGTGGAGCACCTTTTGAAAATGACGGAGTGTTAGAACATCGCATTTTAAAAGTAAATGACTGGATTCCTCATATTGAAAAACTTGGGGCAAATGCCATTTATTTTTCACCGGTATTCGAATCTGACACGCACGGCTATAACACCAGAGATTACTCCAAAATTGATACCCGTCTCGGCACGAATGAGGACTTTCAATCTGTCTGTAAAAACCTTCACAAAGCAGGTATCAAGGTTGTTTTAGATGGTGTATTCAACCATGTTGGAAGAGGTTTCTGGGCATTTCAGGACGTTTTGGAGAAACGATGGGATTCCCCATACAAAGACTGGTTTCATATCAGTTTTGACGGTAATTCAAACTACAATGACGGTCTCTGGTATGAAGGCTGGGAAGGCAATTATGATCTTGTAAAACTGAATTTACGAAATGAAGATGTCATCCAGCATATTTTTTCCTGCATCAAAGGCTGGGTTGAGGAATTTGACATTGACGGCTTACGGCTCGATGTTGCATACTGTCTGGATCACGATTTTCTCAGACGGCTCCGCTCTTTCTGCGATGGATTAAAACCGGATTTTTTCCTTGTCGGAGAGACACTTCACGGTGATTATAACCAGTGGATGAATGATTCCATGTTACATTCTGTCACAAACTACGAGTGTTACAAGGGATTGTATTCCAGTTTTAACAGCATGAATATGTTTGAGATCAACCACTCCCTGCTCCGTCAGTTTGGCCCGGATAACTGGACTTTATACAAAGGAAAACATCTGCTTTCTTTCGTCGATAACCATGATGTCACCAGAGTTGCAAGCATTTTATCAAACGAAAATCATCTGCCTTTGATCTATGCTCTCGCCTTTGGTATGCCGGGTATCCCATGCGTTTATTATGGCAGTGAATGGGGTGCAAAAGCCCGCAAAGAAGAGGGCGATCCTGCACTGCGTGCCTGCTTTGAGAAACCGGAATGGAATGATCTCACAACTTTTATTTCCAAACTGGCAGAGGCAAAAAAACATTCCAATGCATTGAATTACGGTGATTTCCGTTCCGTTCTTCTGACCAACCGCCAGTGTATTTTCGAGCGAAAAACAGATTCTGAACGTGTTCTTGTAGCAATCAATGCGGATGATCAGCCTTTTATGGCACATTTTGACGCCGGATGCGGCACTGCGATAGATCTGATTACAGGAGAAACACACGATTTTGGCGGTGGCAGTGAACTTGCACCTTACAGTGCGGCTTACTGGAAAATGGAACGTTAGAATGTGATTTTGTGGCGCCTTTATAGGGTGTGAGGGGCAGATATAAGCGCCCTCTCACAAGGCAGTCACTTTATGTAATGAAAAAGAAAAACGGTACAGACGAAATATGATGTTCCTGTTCGCCGGCTCCTCGCCGGTGAACATGCTGAACACTTTTTTTGTATACGCAGACAGGTCCTGCTCGGAAAAGTCCTCCATACCCTCGCGCGGCGCATCGAGCGCGGAGATATCCGTCATCTTGTCCACGCGGTAGTGCTTGCGCAGCTGCGCCTCAGCGTCCCATGCCAGCAGATAGTAGTTTTCGTTATCCCACATCAGCGCCATCGGGCTGACGATGTAGAACGCACCGTCCTTACGGTAGTGCCGCTGCTTGTCGATCGTGTACTCAAAGTAGTGGAAGCGGATCTGCCGGTCGCGGGAAATGGCATCGGCGATCTCGTCTACATTATAGTATACGCTCTCGTTCATGCTCTTGACGCGGCCGCGGACATAGACCTGCCGCTGCAGGAGCTGCGCATCTTAGATGCTGGCAAGACCTTCGATCTTTTTGATAAGGGCCAGCGTCTTTTTGTGCGTGATGAATTTCGACGACTGCACGCTGTCGACCAGCAGCTTGAGCTCCGGTACTTCAAACGAGCGTGCGCCAATGTAATACCCGGTCGTGCGCGACTTCGTCTGCACAATGTCCAGCCCGAAGGAGCGCAGGGACTCCAGATCGTTATAGATGCTCTTGCGCTCCGCCGCAACGCC
>OGXG01000588.1_pt1 | contig 19886 bp, 14 predicted proteins | sample 1576251 | NCBI WGS metagenome assembly OGXG01 (sample SAMEA3541533, study PRJEB24748) | human gut metagenome | biome: human gut; feature: human-associated habitat; material: faeces | place: China | collected 2012
TCCTGTTTTTATTTATCAGACATTATACTTATTAACTAAAACTTCCCACACCTAAACAGGGCTTCGCACCTTGAAAATTCAATATTTCAGCTAACAAAATAGTGCTTTATGCTATTGCAACCTCTGGATGAAGTGCATTACGCAGATATTCCGGCAATCTTGCCTCAAAATCAACAGTAAAAGCAGTCAGTTGTTTATCGCTGAGCTTTAAGATTTCCTGAAGGCTTGCCATTAAGGCATCCATCAAGATGCAAAGTGACCTGCGGAAAGTAATGTCTGCCATTTCATCAATGAGAAAGAAGAATAACTCACCAAGAGTTCTCTGATCTTCGTTTTGGCGCTGTTCCATTGCAAGCAACATATATCTAGTAAATACAATGGCCACATGGGCTGTCAGCGCATCATAAGATAAGCTATGGCATTCTCCAATCAGGTTCAGCATGGATTTGCAGGTCTTGAAGAAAACCTCAATCTGCCAACGTTTTCCATAAACACGGATGATTTCTTCCTCAGAAAGAGTCGTATCCGTACAGATAAAAGCAAGCCAATCCTTGCGGTTCGATTTGTTCCTTACGCATACGATTTTCGCCGGAATTGGAGTTTCTTTTCCTACCATAACATCAACAGACAGCAGATATTTTGATCTGCCATGGCGCTTTTTGTTCTTGGAATAGATTTCTTTGATACTCAGCTGTTTACCACCGTATGAGTATTTAATCCGGCTGCTCTTCTTGATCATAGCAATCACATCCATGCCTTTTGAATGGATGGCTGTGATCTGCACCGGGTTTGAAAACCAGGAATCAAACAGAACATAGTCAGCATTCAGTCCCACGCTGAGGGCAGTGTCCAGCAAAGCCATCATTGCTTCTGGAGCTTTTGTCTGAGCAAGCTTGCGTCTTTTTCCTGCAAGGGTTCTGTTATCAAAGTCCTTTACAGGACCGATGATATTTGTAGTTTTTGCAGATGCCAGCAGACAGCTGTTTACAGGAATCAATGTATTTCCATCACTCCAGCTTAAAGTAAGCATTCGGAATCCTTTTTTGAAACGCATATCCGTGTGGTCAAAAACTTTTGATCCCAGTTCTGTTTTCTTGCAGCTGGTGCGGTTAAAAAGACTGTCATCAATGATGAAGACATTTTTTCTGCTGTCATTCGTCAGACCTTTGATGTCGTGATTTACGATATCTGCAGCAAGAAGAGAAGTGAAACGGAGCCAGTTTGTCTTTGCAGAATTAAGGAAACGGTAGAACGTGTTCCTGGAAAACTCTTCCTTAAAAGAGCCAGTCCGTTGCTGCATATACATACTTCTTCCGACAAAAATGTTACTGAGTTTGTAACGAAACAGAGAAACCGGAGAAACGCCTTTTTCTTTCATGCCATTACATCTGGCAAGAAGCTTGCCGACATGGTGTTTAGAAAAAAATCTCTGAACGCAGTCAATTAGGGCTTTTTCATCAGAATGGTTTTGTGGTATACTGGACATGGCATAAATCTCCTTTGTAAAGATGGTTTTTCGACAACTCCATTATACCAAACGGAACAGGTTTATGCCCTTTTTATTGGCTAAAATATTGAATTTTCAAGGCTCAACACACCATATCGGTGTGGGAAGTTTTAGTAAAATTACTATTCATATCAGGAATCATCATAAGCTCATTTATGACATCGGTATTCGTTTTATGGGCAGTTGTCCTAGCTTTAAGGTCATTCAAGATACAGTTGCTATGCGTAGAGGCATTTCGAATTGAATAATCCGGGGTGAAATCCATCACCTGTTGCATTTACAACTTAGGCACGGGAACGGGCTCCTATGTCGCCCCGCATATCATAATTCCACATCACCTAAAATGCACCTGCCAAATCTGGCGGAGCTACAACTTTCATTCCTGGCTTCGTATCTGCGTGAGTAGGTGTGGAAAAAGACCACTTCTGGTCCTGAGGCCTAGACGTGATTCCTGTATAATTTGCTTTATGAACTTCTGGCCCTTTACCAGAAGTTGTCCGTACCGACATAGGAGTACAGGTTTTCCACCTTATTAATAACGCGGATCCTGTTTGGCAGTTACTAATAATATGTCCGCAGGACTTGTAGTTCCTCCCAAAAGAATGCACAGTACAGCAACATTTTATCTTAAACACCCATTATACTTATGCAATTGAAACCAATCTCTTGATTTGAGGATTACTAATTGTCAATTCCTTCAAATTGTATTTTTTAATTACTGACTTCCATTGATTTCTCATTTTATTGCAATCGTTGATCGAATCGATAAGATTTGTCTCTTCTAACATATAACTCTCCAAATATGTTATCCATTCCGACTCCGTTAGGCGATCTAATATTCTATCTGCAATCGTTTCAGCAGACCAACTTGTTCCATATGAATTTCCTAACTTAACATACAATACAGAAGTAATTGTTTCCTTTAAAGCTAACGTAGGAATTTGAGAACCCAAATCCTCGAGTTTTTTTATTATACCCGGCTCGTTATAGAAATTATTCACATCAAAATGAACATCTAGTAACTTGTTTGCAACCTGAATATATGTTCTTGAACGCACGTTCTCTTTAACATAGTCAAATGCATGGACTTGCAACATTATTTTATTTAAATCATTTATTTTTTTATGTTCAGAAGCATTTATATAATCAGTATATGCATCTGCAAGAGCTCGTCTCTCCTCAATTTTTAAACGTTCCCATATCGCTGGAAACATAATTTGCATATTGATAACAACATTATCATATTCTATTCCTTCGCAATCCCTAAATAAATTTAACAACGATCTTACTGATGTTTTTAAATAAAAATATGGACATGTTGCAAACATAGCCCTATCGTCATCAAACAATTCAGTAACTCTTCCACTTTTCAGTTTTTCTCTAAAGTCATTGAACTGAAGACCAAAGGATTCATGATTATTATATAAAATGTAGCTAATGCATGTTTTAATGATTATATTTGCTTCGTCTTGTGGCATTTCTTCATATTCATCAGCCTCATCATTATTAAAATAATTATAAAACTCATTCGCCTTTTGTAACTTTGATTGTCCCGCTTTATTAATAAAACCAAGCTCATGTGCCAAATCGATCAATCTATAAGCTGGAAGATTTCTAACATAGTCAATGTCACTTGCTTCCACCATATCTGCCACAAAATCTTCACCTAAAGATAATACTCTCTTTCTAAGCAATCCCATTGACCTAATCCATACCGTATTTGCTGCGGTAACAAAGTCTCCACCCAAATAATAGTTCTTCACTTTTGATTGTAATTGCGGCGGAAGCGCAATTCCATACTCTACCAATTGTGGAATATCTGTCATAATAGGTAGTTTCAACCCCTCCGGATTGCATAATTCTGTGCTTGGATTAAGATGTCTAATCAACTCACTATATCTATATTTTTCTAATCCTCTGTTACCATCAATTGCAATAATATCATTCATTTCGCCACCTCCTAATATGTTAAATCTGGACTCGTTAAGTGTAGCCATCTCTCTTCTCATATCTCCAGCAGAATGATATCTTTCCGAAAGATTATTACTAAATGCTTTATCAAAAAAATAATTCAAGCTCTTTAAAACAGTATTATTTTCTACTTTCTCGCTAATAATTCGCTTTGCATTATCTCGTTTATGTGGAGGTTTTCCTTCTCCGTCAAATAATGCATTTGGAATCTCACCTGTTAATACATAAAGGAGAATTGCTGCTGACTGGCTTAAATCTGATTCCAATGATCTTTTTTGTTGACTGGTTCCGCTTACAAGTTCCGGCAAAATTAAAAAACGATTTCCTAATTGCTGATTAGTTGGGGTACATCCATCATCATCCTCCAAGTTGAATGATAGCCCAAAATCAATTAATACAAAATCATCCAAATTACCTTGTTTCAGCATAATATTATCAGGCTTAATATCTCTGTGTATTATTCCATTGTTATGGCAACATTCAATTGTTTTTAAGAATTCCATGTAAAAAGAAATCGCCTCAGCGTAGGATATATCATGAGTTTCGACATACTGTTCCAAAGATATCCCATCGATAAAATCTGAAACATAATAAAGTTTTTCCGATAAATCTTTATATTTTTCCGCATTAGAATATGTAATATTCATTAAATGTCTATCAGATAGATGCTTTACATTACAAACTTCCATAAACATTCTTTGTCTTCGTTCTTCATCACTTTGCTTATTAAGAAATTTCAGCGCATAAAAACAACTGTCTATAGAATCTGTAACTTTAAAGACTTCACCTTGACCTCCTCGCCCCATTGTTTCACTAATTATCCATTGACCGTCAATTGTTTGTCCCACCTTCATCTGTTTACCCCCTTAATTTCTAGCACATTTGTTATTGTAATTCGTCAATTTTTCCTGCCTGTATTGCTTTTATATTTTTAGAGATTTTTTCTTTCGACCAGTTCCACCATTGAATACTTAATAATGATGAAATAGTTTCGTCAGAAAAGCGTTTTTTAATTGATTTTGCAGGAACACCACCTACAATAGTATATGGTGGTACGTCTTTGGTAACAACAGCACGTGCGCCGATAATTGCTCCATCACCGATACTTACACCTGCTAATATAACAGCCTCATATCCAATCCATACATCATTACCAATAATAATGTCACCTTTATTATCCCATGATTGAGCAACATTCTTCTTATCCAAATTCCATTCCTCAAAAAATAATGGAAACGGATAAGTTGATAATGAAGATAATGTATGATTAGCACTATTAAATAAGAATTTAGCACCACAGGCAATCGAGCAAAATTTCCCGATTATTAACTTATCGTGATTTATAGGATAGTGATACAATACATTATTTTTTTCAAATAGCGTTGGGTCATTTACAAAATCATTATACATTGTGTAATCTCCAACTTCTATATTAGGATTTTTGATTACATTTTTTAAATAAATTGTTTCTTTATCCCCAGTACGTGGATAATTTTTATTTTCTGGAATAGTCATTTAAAGTCCTCCAGCCTTTTAACATATTCGCTTTTGTTGCCCTTCCACAAACACTTTACACATCTTCCTTGATGAAAAATATGTTTGCAGTTTTCATATCCATATAAAACGGATGCACATTCAGGGCATAACCCCATCATTTTAGATGAACCCACTAAAAATTCACTACCACATTCATCACATATTTTTATACCTTTATTATTCATGGTGTCTGTGTTTTCAATATTCAACTTCTCATCGCTCTTACCTAACTCCATAGCCTCTCCTATTCCATACGTTTGCGAATTCCGTAAAATTATTATCGTTTCTCGACATATATCTCCCTATCATTCTTATCAATTTCAAATCTATCGGAACTAACCCTTATAAGTGCTGTTCCTACCGGCTTATCAATATGCTCCTGAGCCTAACCACTCTCCATAGAACCAGATATATGATTTTGCATACCAATCTTCATCAAAAAGTTCTTCTATATAACCTATCTCTGGTAACCTCGTTACAATTCATCTAGGAAAAATACAGGCGGCAGGCGTAGAAATCTCCACGGGGTCGCCGCTCTTTATCGCTTCCTGTATCTGGTCGACCTGGCTTCCGAGACCGAATATTGCCATCATCGGTTTTAGGATGATTCTGAGTGATGTCTTGCACATGCCGTCGCACATGAATCCGACTACCACGCAGTGCACAGATTATGACTACAGAACTTCGTGCAATCTAATTCTCATTACCACTCAATGAACGCTCATATTCCAACTGTTTTACATATCCCCAGACTAAGTCTCTTTCAGTACAATATCCCCAAAACACAAGATCTTTATTAGAATATTTATCATTGTGAGGATATCTGAAATCACCACACTTTCCCAAATATGTCAAATCCTTTGGTCTTTGTCTTTTTGAGCTTTCCAGTATTTCTGCTTCATAGTTAATCTGAATTGGAGGCCAGCTGAACAGTATATTTTTCATACGTTTTATATCATCCGCAGACTGTGGCTTGTCCTTTGAAAGAAAGAAATAAGCATCAGCCACCTCGTCCCATACGCCTCTGACTATCCAATCCTCCTTATACACCTTATCCACATAAAACGTTGCATACCAACCAGTATATTCTTCATAGCCATCTATCGTCTCCGTTATCTGAAAGCAATATACACCGCCTTCTATCCACCCTGCTTTATACGGTCTGTGCACAGGCACTTTTTTTCTGGGCGGCATCTCACTCTCAAGCTTCTCCTTGAACTTTTCAAGTTCTATGCATCTTTTCTGTCTAATCTTCTCGCCTTCCCAGCGTTCTGCAGTCTTGTCTTCTTCAATCTCCGCAAGGGCTCTTTGTTTTATTTCCTCCGTAAGTCTGCCCTTATCCCACATAATCCCTGCAAGTGCGATAAATAAATCGCACTTGCAGTCTATGTCATCTGCCTCCTCTTTGTACTCATCAAGCATCTCAGCCAATGCCTGTTCATCACTCTTTCCAGCCTTGAGTTTACTTATATAATCGTCTTTCACATCTGCGCTGAGGTCATTTTGATATATTCCTACTTCCCATGTTCCCATATTACTTTACCTTCCACCATGCACCAATATCTTCATATATTGCATTTATCTCTTCGCTAATATAATTATTAATCAACGATGGGTAGTCTTTAAAATATTCATTTGACTTATCATGATATATTGTTTTATTTTTATTTCCTGCACCTATACCATTTATCATATTGTATCCTACCATACCGCCATCATCTTCTATCCAATTTCTTGTATGGAATGCAACCATGAGTGTATATACTACATAGGAACTCCGTTTTGTTCCCCAAAGGCTCCTTGCGATATTGAGCATAACCATAGCATTAATTGCATTTGCGCTTTGCAGACAGGCTTGTCCACTCGTTTCAACCGATGTCTCCGACAGTGAGAAACTTCCGTCACTTCCCTGAGAACACATTCTCCCGTCTCCGTGTCCTTAGACCAGACATAGTCTCCTGCCTCTATGTCAGCTATCGGCGTAAGCCCGTATTCCGCCGAAACCAGCGTGTCGCCCGTGAAGTACTGGCTTGTGAGCCCGAACAGCATACACGTAAGCTGCACGAACCGCACCGCTATCTCCACAGGATCGCCGCTCTTTATTGCTTCCTATATCTGGTCAACCTAGCTTCCGAGACCGAATATTGCCATCATCGACTTTAGGATGATGCCGAGTGATGTCTTGCACATGCCGTCGCACATGAAGCCGACTGCCACGTCATTGAGGGCTCTAAATCACGATGTTTACAATCCGCTTAATTTTTGCCGTTTTTTAAATTCTATGTTCTTTACAAAAAACATCAAAATCCTCTTTGAATTTTTGAAAGTCTATCCTTCCCTTTGTTTTTATTGTTTTTACAGAATTTAAAACACATTGAAGCATTAACTTTTTTTTCTTTTCAACATCCGCAGAAACATACTCTTCATAATCTATGTACTCCCTGACGCTTGCAAATCCATATTTTGGTTCACAATGATACCCTCTTTTACATAAGCCTTTATTTATCGTCTCCTTAGGAGCAATTATAGGTATTATTCCAACTATATCAATACTTTCGCTGTAACATTTGTTTTTAAAGTATTCATGAATATCTTGGCACAGATTATATATATCGTCATCTATCCCAAATTCATTTGTGTAATACTGTGGCGAATTAATATTTATTTCCATACTACCAACCTTTCTTATTCAGCGGTGGAAAATCTCCATATTTATAAAAATAATACATGTTCATATCATGCTGCCATAAATGAATATCTAATTTTTGTCCACTGACCAATACTTTCATTTCTGCATTTATGCTATCTAAATAACTTTGTGTATATCTTGTGTCTGGATATAAAGTTTCTCCAAATTTAAGTACCTCACTTGTATTCTTATCAATCAATGCATATCCATAATTTTTATTAAAATTATTGGTCAATGAGTTACCATGAACACCTTTTCCACTCGCTGTCTTACCTGTTATCCCAACTTCCGAATTTGATGCAAATTGCCCATTGGATCTGTGCCATCTACCATTTGCATCTTGACTATAACCTTTAGTTGCTCCGTCTAATTTAGCTATGTCTACTCCATCTATTATTTTGCCCAAACTTTTATATGCAAAAATTGACACGATGGCTCGAAATATTGCTTGAGCAGGATGTCCTTCTTCAGCCGATATAGCTACACCTACCGTTCCGCTCACCAACAATAATTTCTGTGAGGCACATAGCAAGGTCATGCAAATTGGACTAATTGTTGCAAAACATGTTAAAGAAGATAGAACACATCCAAACAATGCCCCTTGCCAAAGTCCTTTAAAAGCATCCTGCAATACCGTCGAGAAATTATTTCCTCCTAAAATGGAATCAACAGCTCCAACAGCCGCTCCAGTCAAAGAGCCTATCAAAGTGTTTAGTCCTATAAATTTCCACGATGATGACAACACTTGCGACATTGTCATGCCAGCACTAAGTTCAGGTAGTGAGAAATATCCGCTCGGGTCCGTATACGTAACCGGATTCGCATTCGCATACAGATACTTGTGCAAGCTTATCGGATCGTAAAGGCTTCCCTGATAGCTGTCCATGCTTATGAACGTGCCCGTGCCCGGATTCATGTATCTTGCTCTCAGGTAGTATAGCCCCGTGTTCGCATTATACTGCTCGCCCGTGTAGAGGAAGTCGTTCTCAGTGCCGCCGCTCTTTTTCAGGAGGCTGCCGTATGCGTCGTAGGCATACTTGTCTGTGATACGTCCCGCTTCATTTGTAAGAAGCCTTGTGCTGCCAAGTCCGTCATACAGATAATACCATACTTCCCCGCTTCTTTCCATCGACATCAGCTCGCCGTCGCATCTGGTGTATGAAGCAGTCTCTTTGCCGTCCGCATCCATCTCGGCTGCCACATATGCAAGACTTCCGCTCGTGTCGGTCACGTAATATACCGTGCTGTCTTCATTGACTGTCTTCGATGTGCGGTTGCCTGCATAGTCATAGGTATAGCTCTCTATCGTGACGCTGTTGCCGCTCTGTACCGTCGCCTTAGTCAGACGGTTCTCCGCGTCATAGCTGTAGGAAGCCGTCTTTCTGCCCGCCTGCTCCGTCAGGTTTCCGTTTGCATCGTATGTATACGTGATGGTTCCGTCATCTGACTTCTCGTTTACGAGCTGGTTTAAGGCGTTGTAGGTGTAAGTAGTCGTACCTTCAGTTATCTCCACCTCGTCAAGCTGCGTGTCCGCAAGCTCCGTGATGTCACCCTTAACCTTGGTTTCCTTTGACGTGCGGTTTCCCGCACTGTCATAGCCGTACTCGTTTGTAAGTTTGTTGTCTCCGCGTTCTATGACCTCTTTCGTCAGGCGGTTCAGGCTGTCGTACTCATACGCGATGTCAGTCTCTATGCCGTTTGTGATGTCAGTCACACTGAGACGTTCCCCTGCCTTGCCCAGACCGTAGGTATACTTTGCAAGCGTCACACCGTCTGCGTTTACTATGCACTCTTCCTTGAGCCTGCTGCACGCATCGTAGGTGTATGTCATGACATTTCCGTTCGGATAGCACACTGCGCTTCTGTTGCCGAGGGCGTCATACTCGTACACCGTCGCCTGACCGTTCCTGTCTATGACACGCGTCACGCGGTCCATGATGTCGTATTCGTACTTTGTTCCGCCGAATCCGTTGTCCATGGACGACAGCCTGCCGCACTTGTCGTAGGTATACGTCAGCTTATTCCCTGCTGCGTCTGTCTTTCCTGTGAGTCTTCCATAGCTGTCATAGCTGAAGCTTACGGTTCCCATGCCGTCCGTGACCTTTGTGAGAAGTCCCGCCTTGCTGTAGGTGTATGAAGTCTTTTCTCCTGACACGTTCTTCTCCGTGAGGCGGTCCATATCGTCATAGACATATGTCGTGACATTTCCCGCACAGTCTGTGTACTTCGCCACGTTTCCTGTTTCATCATATACGTATGAAGCAGTTCCGCCCAGAGCATTCTTAACCGTGGACACCCTGCCGCCTGCATCATAAGTGTAGGTGGTGGTGTTCCCAAGCGCGTCCGTAACCGTTGCCAGATTGCCGTTTCCGTCATAGCCGTAGGTGTAGGTTCCGCCGTCTGCGTCTGTCACGCCTGCAAGACGGTCTGCGCCGTCATAGGCATACTCCGTCTTACTGCCGTTCTGGTCTTTCTGCTCAGTGATTCTGCTTCTCGCATCGTACTTAGCAGTTACGCTGTTGCCGTCCGCATACGTAGTCTTTGTCACGTTGCCGTTGTCATCGTATTCATATGACGTCACGCCGCCAAGCGCGTCCGTCTGAGATACAAGTCTCGAAGCCTCGTCGTATGCGAACACGGTTGTGTTACCAAGTGCGTCCGTTACGGAAGTATTCCTGCCGCGGCAGTCGTATGCATAGGTGGTCTTTCCGCCGCCTGTGCCTGTAACTGACGTCACGTTGCCTGCTGCGTCATAAGTGTATGTCTCGCTTGTCCCGTCAGCGTATGTTTTCTTCGTAAGGCGGTTCAGCTTATCGTACTCCATCTGCACTGTCTGCCCGCTTCGGTCTGTCGCCGACGTGTTGTTGTCGTTTGCGTCATAATCGAAAGTCTCACATGTTCCGTCCGGGTATGCAGTTTTCACCGTGTTGCCGAGGTCATCATATTCATACGTGATTCTGCGTCCCTTTGCGTCGGTTGATGCTATCATGTTTCCATCCGCATCATACTCATATGCCGTCACGTTTCCGGAGTTGTCAACGCTCTGGATAATGTCTCCCGCCTCGTTGTAGTTGTAGGTGCTTGTGAATGTGAGCGTCTCACCATTCTCTATCCGGCTGACCGTCACCGAAGTGCACCTTCCGTCTTTATCGTAAGTGTATGATGCTGTCTCGCCCGCACCGTTTGTGGTGGAAGCAGCATTTCCGTCCGCATCGTATGTCACCGTCTGGACGGTTCCTATCCCGTCAGTTACTCCCGTGAGTTTTCCGTCTGACGAATATGTGTATTCCGTATCATTGCCGTCAGCGTCAGTCAGGCTTGTCAGTCTGCCATAGTCATCGTACTCCATTGCCATGACGGTCTTGTCCATCATCTGTATGCCGGACACAAGGTTATCCTGTGTATATTCACTTGAAACGGCTGTGCCGTCTGCGGCGGTTACCTTTGTCACGTTGCCTGATGAGTCATAGTCATAGCCTGTGGTATTCCCGTTTGCGTCCGTTGTCGAGAGAAGATTTCCCATGTCATCATAGGTATTTGTCGTCTTTCCTCCGCATGCATCCACCGTCTGGAGTATGTTGCCGCTGTCATCGTAGGTGTATACCGTGGTATTCCCTCTGCGGTCCTTCACCGCTTCCGTTCTTCCGTCCACATCATAATCGTACTCTATTCTGTTCTCGTCCGCATCTATGGTCGCAATAAGCCTTCCGTCATCGTCATACTCATTCCTTGCCACTGCTATGCCCATCGGGTCGGTGATTGATATCAGGTTGTGCTCCGCGTCGTATGTGAAGCTCACCGTGCGGTCTGCACTGTCAGTCACGCTTATAAGGTCGCCCGCATCGTCATATGCGTACTTCGTGGTGTTCCCGTTCGGATCCGTCGCCGCCGTAACACGCTCTTTGCTGTCCCTGTCAAATATGATGCTTTTTCCGTTTTCCGCATGGTATCCGTTTTCATCAACCGTTATTACGTTGCCGTCGGTGTCAGCTATTTTGTATACGCCGCCATCCGCCGTCATGTACATCTGCACGCCGTCCTTGTTGGTGAGCTTGTATTTCAGGTCGTCAAACATGCTGTCCTCGTAGAACATCAGCCCGTTGCCTGTAAAGTATGCAGTCGTATCGCCTATAATCTCGAGCTTCACCTTCTGGCTTGTCACGCATTTGTATGATACCGTCACCTCGGATATCGGCACGAGCGCCCTGCGCTCCGGTGAAAGCGATACTTCAAATCTGTCGCTTGTCCCGTCGCCGTATGTCACGGTTACGTCATGGCTTACCGTTTCGCTTATCTGGTATGCTGTTGAGAACAGGGAACCCGACTGTGTCATCTGGTACCCGTTTGCTATATCATTTGTCTCGTACAGCTTCATGCCTGATATGCCGAGCGTCCAGCCGATACCGAAGTCGCCCTGCTGCTTATTCCTGCTGTCGTACATGCGGTTTACAGTCACCGTGGAACCGCCCATCTTTGCCGTTATGTCGGTAAAGCCTATGTTCATGGCACCGACCTTGAGACCGCCTTCTACCACGTAATCATTTTCAAGTCTCGTCCTGTTGCCGCCCTTGTCGCATACCGTCAGCCTTAAGGTGTACTGTCCGTTCATAAGCATGGTTGTGTCAAGTCGTCCCAGAGTACCGTCCTTCACTTTCTCTGTACCTTCTGAGAGAAGTATGTATGTGTCGGAATCTGTCATGCGGTATTCCAGCTTCCAGTAATCAAGCTCCGTCTCATCATATGCCGAGCCTGTTATGTCCACAGGCTCCGTAAGCGCCTCATCTATCGCAGGCGATGTTATCTCCGCTACGGGAGCCTTCTTGTCCTTGTCGTTGAAGAGGTTACAGTAAGCAGTCACCTGTCTTTTCTCGCCTGCTGTGTCCGTTCCGACTGCGGTTATCCTAACTTTTCCGGACACTGCGGACGTAAATTCCGTCTTCCTCGTTCCGCTTGCTATCTCCTCTTCGCCCTTATATATAACCAGAGTACTCTCATCAATATCCGACGGCAGTGTCACCTGTACCTTGACCGCAGTTCCTATTGCAGCCTGACTGTATGACAGGCTGACAGAGAACGGCTTGTCCTGCGTCTCCGGCTTCTGTTCTTCTCCGCCGCCTTCTTCTTTTCCTTCTTCTTCCTTTCCGCTGTCTTTGCCTATCTCGCCCGTGTTCTCATTTTCAATCGAAGATGTCCCCACGGTATACCCAAACGACGCCGATGCAGTTCCGCTGTTGCCATTTGTATCCGTGGCAGTGAGCGTCAGGTAATAAGTTCCGCCCGATAGCTCTGACGTGTTTATGGAGCCAAGTATGCCGTCTGTTACCTCTTCCGTGCCTTCCGATATGGTCACCTTGTCGCCGTACCCGCCCAAGCTGTATGTGAGCGAGTATCTGTCTAAATTTCCTTCCGCGTTTACACTGCCCTTTATATCTATCTGCGACTTGTCTTCGGACAGTGATATCGAGTCGATGGAACCCGAAAGGGCGTATGACGATGTACCCGTACCCACCTCGATATACAGGGTTATGCCATAGTAAGAGACATTTCCCGCCGCATCCTTTACGGTAAGCCGTATATCGTATGTGCCGGCAGTAAATTCCGACACGTCAAGCGTTCCGAGTACGTCATCTGTCACTGCCTCGCTGCCCTCGGCAAAGACGTGATACTCATCTTCACTCTGCGCGCGGTACGAAAGTGTATAGCTGTCAAATTTGGTTTCATCATCAGCTGTTCCCTTTATCTGTATATTAAATCCAAGCTCCGAACCCGAATTTGGTGATGTAATCTCTGCCACAGGCGGCGTAGTGTCCCTGTCGTCCACCACGGTGATGGTGATTTCCTTCTCGGAAGTATTGCCGCCGATATCCGTGGCTACCGCCTTTACTTTTATCTCACCAGCCTTGTCAGGAGTTAATATCACTCGTCCAAAAGAGCTGAGCACAAGCTCCCCGTCTATATACATCTCATACGAATCCACGCCGTAATCATCCAGCGCATATCCGTCTATCAGAAGTTCCTCTCCCACTTTTATCTCTGTCTTTGCTGTGTCTATATACACCGTAGGCGGAACCGTATCATCAATCTCCTCGTATACTCCCGGCTCAGTAGTACACACAACCGCCACGGCAGGGAAAGACAGCGTCCCCTCCGCATCCTTTACCTGATACTTAACCAGATATGTGCACCCTGCTGCAAGCCTGTTCGGAAGCTTGCCCTCAGTCCATCCCGCGTCTTTTACATTCTTGTAGCAGAAATATTCCTCTCGTATACCCTGTGTGCTGTCATCAGTGTGGTCTGCATCATAAGCCTCATAAACTGCATTTGCAATACATTCCGAGCTGTCCTCACTGTCTTCCGAAACCGTTACGGAAACCGACGCAGCAGGGCGTGTCTGTACAAGAAGCAGCCTGTCATACTGCTCCGTATCAGACCACAGGCGGTACCCGTCCAGAGCATCGTTGTCACCCGTCGGATTGTCCCTTACTGCAAGCCGTATGGAATATGCTCCCGTATTTTCAAACACCGTAATAGGCTCGTCCACTTTCTTTACTATATTTTCAGCCTCACCTGACGACGACGTGAAAGCCGACGGATCGTATTCATACTCCCACTGTTCTTCATATATCTCATCATTTTCGGCATCCTGATAATAACCCTTGTAGGTGATTATATCATCTGTTGTTATGTATTTGTCTATGCTGTAGTCCTTGCTGAGTACAGACTGCAGTATGTACGTGTTTATCGTGTCCATCTTGGAAGATAGGTCGTCCAGTGATACGTACATGCCGCCCGTATTCGCGGCATTTAAAAGTCCGAGATACTGACTTTCGTTTGTATCACTGCCGATTCCGGCAAATGCCGCCTGATTTCTTATGAGTGCAGCCGCAAGCTCCGCCATGGCGTCATCGGAAACCAGTTCCGGCACCTCAGCGCTGCTTATGTTCAGCACATAATGTGACGCCCCTGCCCTCCAGTCATATCCGTCTACAATATCCGAAAGGCTGCTTCCAGTCATTGTCTCCATGGTTATGTTCTTGAATGTGAAGTATGACCTCTGCCAACAGTCGTGCCATGCCTGACTTGTGATAGGTCCAAACCCATAGCCATAATCGTTTTCAGGCAGAACAAAGTTATCTATCACAAGAGTGTCCCCATCCCACACCGATATGGTGCTGCTGTCAACCACTATCTTGAAATGATGTTCCGCATACAGATTTGGTATGCTGTAGGTCCTTAAAAGCTGACCGACATTCTGCACCCACTCTACACCGCCGTCTCTGAATCTCTGAAGGTTGTCGCAGTCTATACGGACGAGTTTAAGCCCCGACCGAGTCACAAGTATACAGAATCCCTTTATATAATTATCATCATCGGAAACCGTTGTGTTGAACAGGAAGCCGCCGCCCTCCATGCTGTGCCAGTCGGTGTTATCACGCTGCAAATCGAATTCAAATGTCTTCTGCCCAGGATTGTCATTTGCTATATAAAGAAAATCCTTCTTTGGAGAACTGTAATATCCTATCATCTTGATGGCATCTTCTTCATATATGATGTGCTCTGCGTAGCCGTCGCAGTTGTAGTGTCCGTATTCCTTCCACGCAAATGTGTCCTGCGCGGTATATGTGGATGTGGACACAGCATCCACCTTGGCGTCTATCCCGTTCTCTGCAAGCAGAGTCTTAAGCTCATCGGCTTTCTCCGTATAGACAGCCATGGTGTCAGCATCGGTCTCGCCGACCGTGAATACTATATCAGCCGACTTTGACTTTTCAATATCAAGCGCTGCCGTCGGCGCCTCATTGCCTACTTCAAACACGCACTCCGAAACAGCCTTGCCCGATGTATCATCATGCAGATACGCATCTTCCGTCAGGAGCTTTGGTATTGTGTCGTCAAAGGTCTCGTACACTGTAATCGATACCTTATATCTGCCGACGTTCTCTGTCGTGTAATCAACAGCCGCCTCATTTTCGTCGCTGATTACCGTGCCCTCAGATTCGTCAAACTCTCCATTGTTGTCCTTATCATAATATATCGTCCACACACGTCTGCCTATAGTATCTCCATCCGGTGACACCGAACTGTCGTCTATGTGCACATATGTCTTCCCCTCTTCATCACGCATAAAGTATTTATCCGACAGTTCAAAATCAGCGCATGGCGCTTTATCCTCCTCAATCACCAGTTCTTTTGTAACCGTGTAATTGACCTTCCCTGTTGTCACGGTGACAGACACCATATAAGTGCCGGCTTCCCTAAAAATCATCTCCCTGTGGAAATAATCTGAATTTTCTTCATCCACAGCATAATACTGTCCGGCATCTTCCCCGTCTCTGGTTATGCTCCAGACCGTATTCTCTTTCTGTATGTATTCCGTGTTCATAATCTCCTGCACGGACAGGCTGACCCTGCGGTTTTCTTTCTTTGTACCATCTGCCGCTACATCAATCTCTGGCTTGAAGATGAAATCAAGCATGTCCAAATCACACGGTCCTGCATTTATATTTACTTTTGTTCCGTTTATACATACCTGTTTTGCTATGATGCGACCATTCAGGTTCAGTTCGTTTGAATTGATACATACACAGCCGTTTGGCGCGTACAGAACGGCATTCATTGATATCCCGGAACCATTGATGGTAATGTCTCCGCTCTCTGAGGCAATAAACAGCCTTGAGCCGTTCGCTGTGCTCATGCTTCCCGCATTGTATGTAACCGCTCCCGTTGCATATATGATTCCCTGTCCCATAAACTCTGTCGTATTGAATGCGGCATCGCCGTTTATATAAAGCGATGTATCAATGATTATGCTGTCGCTTCCAAACTGCGTGGAAGCGTCATAGCATACGCCGTTTGCTGATGTGTATTCGGTCAGCTCTTCTGTGATATCCGGCATCTCTATTCTGTCTGCTTTTTCCAACTTGGAGCCTATCTGTATGGAGTCAGAACCGACTGCCGTCTTTATTGTTATGCCCTTTGAAGCCTCAAGCACTCCGTCTATCTTTATGCTGCTGCCCTGATAATAAAAATCCTGATTTGTATGGACTGAACCGCTTATACTTGTATTTCCCGTATAAAGCGACAGATTTGAATCTCCGGATGTGAACACTGCGTAGTTTAGTCCGCTCCACTTTTCCGGGACCTCATATGTCTGCCCCGGAATTATGACCTCCGGTGTATCTGTACCCTCCGAATCCCCGCCTTCTGTATCTTCGTCCTTTTTATCCTCCGAAGCCGAAGCATCTGCAAATGTTATGCTCTCCGGCATGGCAGGTTTTGCACTGCTTCCGTGAGCCATAAACCCAAGGGTTACGGACTGCCCCGCAGCTATCGTGCTGTTGTATGTTTTTGCTTCAAGCACATACGTGCCGTCATCGTGGTTTTTTATATCAGCGTTCCATATACTGTCTATCTCGCCGTCATATGAAAACTGAATCTCCCACAGACTCTTTGCACTGTCCGTGTCGTTTGCAAGCGTTATCTCCGCATTCACATAATTGTCCCATGCACTTGCTTCCTTGTAAGTAATGGTGAATCCGTCTGACGAATAAGTCTTCTGAGTGTCTGTGCCTTCAGACGGTGCCGCATAGACGGACTGCGGAATCAGCCCCAGTATCATGGCGCATACAAGGACGCACGAAATGACTCTTTTCAATAAGAAATTTTTCCCCTTTAACATTGTTTCTTCCTCCCTTTGAAATGTGGTTTATGGTTATTGTTTACTTTTTCTCCTCAGCTTAATACAAACTATACCCTGACTTTAACTGCCTTTAAAATTTATTCTGAATACACCAAATTCCTAGTTCAAAAATCAGTACATAACCTGCAACCGTTATTAATCTATTTCCTTTTTTGCATTCATTACTAACCTCAATAATTGATTTACGTTCTTTTTGAACATCGGAAATTGCTACATAACATGCTACAATGTCACCTTACTTATAATATTTACTTGAATATGCTGTCACATGAGTATCTTCATCTGTAATATCTATTTCATACTCATAATACCATTCTGCACTTCTTGAACCTGGGCTAAAATCTCTCGACGATATTACCCCGTCTACTCGTTCACCTATTTTACATTTGCTTGAGTATATAACATTTGTATAACAACCGAATGCAAATAATATAACAGTCACAACTAGTAATAAGCAATTAATAAATACCTTATGTTGAAGTATTACATCTTTTATTCCATGCTTATATATTCCATAGACATATACAATTATCCATAAAATAAATGCAAACCCAAAAAGTTTCATTAGCCCTCCTATGAACCAATTTTTGAATATCCATCCAAAATTCCTAAAAACCCATCCTTAAACATATCAATCCAGTTATAACCCATTAATTTCATTATCGCTTGATTCATTCCACCATAAGCAACTGCCGTTGCTAGCATGCCATCAAACAAAACTGCATAACTGAGTATTTCCGCCATTGAAACTATTCCCTGTACTTGCGATTCTAATGTTACGCTAAAATATAGTTGACTGACAAGAAACATACTATATATGGCTTCCGCCGTGCTTCCCCCACACAGCCCGCCTGATATCATATACGCCCCTGCTCCGGTCTCAGGGTCTATGACCATATACCCTGTTCCCGACCAGCTGCCTATCGTCATGTCCTCTGCCGGAATTGTGACTATCTTACCTGCGTTTACGGCTTTGATTTATATTTTGTAACTATATCTTTCTGCACCTCTATGTGAAATTTATTCCACGCCAAACGGTCTACATAAATTGCCGTTCTCCAATCCCCTGCCCGCACGCTGGCTTCTGCGGTCGAATCGGCAAGCGCTTCCGCTGATGCCTCGCCCATACTTGAAATCTCATCTGTCAAAGATGCAAGAATCGTCTCTCCTAAATTTCCACTTTCTGCGAAAGCTACGCTGCAGTTCGTCGGTAACACTGTCAATAACATTGATATTGACAGCACTACAGCAATAATCCTTCTTGTCATTTGTTTTAATTTCATATGCTTACTCCCTTTTTCCCTTAGTTTTTTACACTTCGACTCCCATCGCACGTATTGCATTTATATTTTTTTCTGCACGCTCTGCCTTTAATTGTGAAACTTCTTTTTTAGTTTCATATTCAAAAAATTTCCCATATCTTTCAATATTGTCACGAAACCGCCTTTCATACCAAATCAATTCCCGCTCTCCTTCTTCTTCCGTAATTTTATTATCTAGAATGTCTTGCTTTAATTCCATTTTTATCTCTTGATAATCACTTTGCACTTTCACTCTATAGGATTCTTTATTCGGATACTTTGCCGGCAAAATAAATACATCCTCATTACATTCAGTTTTTCTGCTGATATACAAATTACTAAAATCATATAACTCTAAATAATCCACGCATGTCTTTAAATCCACCACCTTGTCAAACGCCGGAATTATATAATGCTCTATTCCAGTCATGGCAAACGCAATCTGTTCCCTAAGAGATGCTTCATCTCCCTTTTTGATGATATAGTCATCCGTAAAGTCCTGACAGCTTGCCATACCCAGCAGCAAGGACAGACAACAGATGATTCCCCATAGACCTTGCCAGCAACTATACATTCTATTATTTCGTATCATAATGATTCAACTATTACTTCTCTCAACGCAAGTAAACTCTTTGGAACAATTGATATTGCAAGGCTTCCCCATGGAGCATTAGAACGTCTGGTTATTGTTGAAGATGATACTGCACGTTTTAAACTTACTACTGCTAATATTCAGCTTGGTGATACCGTAAAAGTAACTAAGACTGAAAAAATGTATTATGTTGTTGATGAGAGCAAATTATCTTCTGAGGCTGGTTATTCAGTATATACTGCCGGAACTGCTACTTCTGTACCATGGTCTGGAGTTACTGGAAAGCCTAGCAGCTATCCACCAGCATCTCATAATCATGATGAACGTTATTATACCGAGACTGAGATGAATAGTAAATTAGCTGAAAAAGCTACAAAAGTACATACGCATACTAAAAGTGAAGTCGGATTAGGCAACGTTGACAATACTGCCGACGCCACAAAAAGTGTAAAATATGCTACTTCTGCAGGTAGCGCATCATCTGCCGCTGCTCTTACTTCTAATGCTGGATCATCAACTCAGCCAGTATATTTCTCACCACGAAGATTGTAGAATTCCACGATATCTCTTGCACTCGACTTGTAATCGTT
>OGXG01000593.1_pt1 | contig 19816 bp, 16 predicted proteins | sample 1576251 | NCBI WGS metagenome assembly OGXG01 (sample SAMEA3541533, study PRJEB24748) | human gut metagenome | biome: human gut; feature: human-associated habitat; material: faeces | place: China | collected 2012
TGAAGCGGAAGCAGTGTCTGATCTTGATGCAAATGAGCCGGAAGAACTGGAAATATAGTTTTAGATGGTGAATTATTTCCATTTTCCCATCTATTAATTGTTGCAAAGGATACTCCTAATTCTTCTGCCATCTTTGCTTGGCTGTATTTCAGCATGGCTCTTGCATATATCATCTTATCTTTGAATTCCATAGTAATCTCCATATAAATTCATAACATTTTATAGCAACCTATAATAAAATATAACATTATATAACATTTTTCACAAGACATTGCTTGCCACATTCATCACTTTATCTGTAAATATCCAATAAAAAACGGACTGCACAATTTGCAATCCGTCTTCTTCTATTCTTTATTTCATCCATTAAGCAACTCAAACTCATCTCGGTTTGGAATTATGCTTAAGCTCGAACCTGTGTCCCAAGAAACCCTAATATTTCCAGCATCATCTACCTTTATAATAGTCCCCACTGTCCCAATAGGCGGTGCTTGAATATCATCCATCTTTATTAAACGAACTCTCATCACCACACGATATCTCTCCCTAAGTTTTTCAACTTCTTCTCTGCATATCATCTTATGCCCTCCTTTAAGAATACTACTTCATCAACCATTATGTCGTGAAATAGTAATTCTGTACGCGGGCAATTTTTCAATCATATATTATATGGCAAGAAAAATATTTATACGATATAGCACTCACTATAATCTTTTATTATAGTCTCCGAAAATGCGTATGCTTCACTATTGTAATTAAAATCCTTTTCCCATTCCTGCAAATCACATTCTTCCATTGGTCGAATTGTAAACTCATCTCTCACAAATGTTTTTATGCCCGCTAAAAATTCATCAAAACTTGATGTTATACCTCTTGCATCAACATAATACCATTGCCTATTTTTGTATACCTGACAAAAAGCATGAAATCCTTTTCTATCTTTTGCTTCAATAACATGTACATTATAGTAAAAAACATTTCTTAACGATACAGCAAAATGATTACATGATCCATTCAATAAAACATATGCAGAGTCATAAGGAAATTCATCATCATCTGGCTCCTCAAAATAATCAGAATATCGTATTCTTAAAAGTGAATCCGAATAATTATCATCATTATAAAAGCCTTTATGCCATCCATAAGAATTAAACGACACCAGTTCTCCTCTGTCAGCCATACTATCTCACCATCCAAAATGTCCTATATCAATCTAAAATGCCTAAACGCATCCATAATAGCCTCTTCCTTTTCGGGAGGACACGTAGGTACTCTTCCTTCTCCAGAGCCTATATTGTAGTTCTTTCTCTTATCAATACCGACTTTAGATTTAATCTGTCCAATATAAAGATTTGGCACATGTAAACCATACTTCTCTTGAACATACTCACTAATCTCTTTGTAAGTAGCTCTTCCTGCCTTACCTTCAATCTTTTCAACATCTAAATTAATATCAACATAGCCATCAACCTTTTCCCTACCTAAAAGAACTACCGTCTCCACATGCCCCGTATTAGGAAACATATCAACGCAACAGCACTTCTCCACCTTATATCCTCTCTCCTGCAGAGTAACAAGGTCTCTTGCAAGCGAAGTAGGCTTGCATGAAATATACACCATTCTGTCAACACCATAATCAATAATCTTCTCAAGTGCCTTAGGGTGGATTCCGTCACGAGGCGGGTCAAGTACGATAAAATCTGGCTTAATCTCAATATTATCAAGTGCCTTTAAGACATCATCTGCAATGAATTCACAGTTAGTAAGACCGTTCTGGGCTGCATTCTTCTTGGCAGCCTCAACAGCTTCCGCAACAATCTCAACACCGATAACCTTGCTGGCAACTGGAGATAACATCTGCGCAATCGTACCAGTACCTGTATACAGGTCATATATAACTGGCTTGCTGCCAGCCACATCCCCAAATCCCCCAGAAAGCACATACTCCCGTGCCTTAGAATAAAGCACTTCTGCTCCAAGCGAATTGGTCTGGAAGAATGAGAACGGTGTTATCTTGAAACGCAGTCCAAGAAGCTCTTCCTCAATATAATCCTGACCATACAGAAGCTCAGTTCTTTCATTAATTACTGCATCTGCAAGGCTATCGTTAAATGTATGGAGAACACCTGTAAGAGTGCCCTTATATTCAATTGATGTCAGGCGGTTTACAAGCTCTGTGAAATCATGCTCAATCTGAGTTGTTGTTACGATATCAACAAGAATCTGTCCTGTCTTTACAGACTTTCTTACAAGAAGATGACGTAGATACCCCTCGTGGCTTAACTTGTGCTGGAAAGGAAGCTCCTTCTCTATTGCATAATCCTGAACGCATGTGAGAATCTTTCTGTAATCCTCATCAATAATCTTACATTCTGTAACTGGAACAATATCATACATGCTGTTTCGTTTGTGAAGTCCGAGTGCAAGAGGTCCGTCCTTGTACTCATCGCCAAATGAAAATTCCATCTTATTACGGTATTCTTCTGTAACCGGACTTCCGATTATCCCCTCAAATGGAAGCTCACCCGAAACAACTTCGCTAAGAAGCTTTTCCACCTGTGCGCTCTTAATCTTTAACTGTTCCTCGTAAGCTACTGTCTGGTAAGTGCAGCCACCGCATTTGCCAAAATGTGGACATGCCGGGCTGGTTTCAAGCGGACTCTTCTCAACAACTTCCATAAGTCTGCCTTCGCAGTGTCCTTTTCTTTTCTTATTCACGCAGAATCTGACAGTCTGTCCAGGAATTGCGTTCTTGACGATTGCCTTTTCCTTCTGTCCGTCCTCATCTGTCACCCACACTGTCGCCTTGTTAGGGAAATCAACCTTTTCAACTTTACCTTCGTATACGCTTCCTTTTTTCAATCTATACTCCATTCCGCACATGAATTGTGCCTGTTATTAACATATTAATAGTTTCTGGCAGCACTTATTCACATAACGGCATACCTTGTATAATTTTATCAGAAAAATGTGCTAAAGTATAGTAGTCACATTTACTCAACCACGCTGGCATTCTTTGCCTGCACTGCAGAATGTATTCTTTCAAGTACCTTGTCACACAGCCATGTATAAGCAGCCCCGGCAGCATTCAGTCCTATACGTAATGCAACCGCATAAGGCATTCCAAAAAGTCCCGCCGCAATTGATAATGCGCCAAATGTATTAAAAGCTGTCTGCCATGCATAACCAGCGGAATATCCGACTCCGATACCACCTATCATGCCTATATACGGATACATTGATTCTGGCAGTACTATATACATCACTGCAAAAATCGCACATCCAACAACATTAAACAATGCCCTGTTTCCAATTCTCTTATCAACATCTTTAGAAAACGGCAGACACACTGACATGCACGCAATTCCAATCCACATTGCCCTAGGCAGTCCCATCAGTGAAACAATCAGCATAGCGCTTGATACGATAAATGTAAGCTTAATGTACCATCTTGTCCTTGCTGAATTAATATTAAATTCCTTAAACAAATCCCAGAATGTTCTTCTATATGGTCTGTTCCTCTGATTCTTATAGAAAATAATCATGCATACTAACATCCCGGCAAGCAGTCCCACAACTCTCATCATATATTCATGCCCTGTGACATCATATCCCTGTAGCAAAAGATACCCAAGAACGAATGTTGAATGATTATACATAATTACATTGTGACATCCCATTATCATAAGAAGCATAATACACACAACATTTATTACAAATGCAGCAACTGGCGGTACCATATTGGAAACCCTCGGTCCTGCTATCAATATTGCATATATTCCCATTATTGAAATCAACCCATGTGATGTCTTAATTCCAAAATCCGCCTGTCTTAATACCAGCACCGCAAGAAGCACTGTAACTCCGACAACACTGTTATTATTCCCCAGCAGCTTACTGAATACTGTAACTACTGCAACGCAGAATATCATAACCAGATACACCTTGAAATTATATATAAAAATATGTCTTCTTTTCTCTTTAGAATCCTGTGTGTTCTTAATAAGCTGTTTTGAACCAGCCGAGCTTAACTGTAACTCCTGATAAAATGTCATAAATTCCTGCTTTCCTTTCCTCCCCTTAAATTTTGCTTAATGACAGGGTTGAGTAATATAACACTGATTACACCCCTATGTCAATTAAGAAATAATTAAATATTATGCAATAAAAAAAGCCACAACCACTGACATATCCTAATGGACATATCAAGCCGGCTGTGGCTTTCAATCATATCGCACTTATTACATTACTTCTCGATGTCTTCATCCTCGAAATCATCGTCAAAATCTTCGTCTTCGAAATCTTCATCATCGAAATCATCTAAATAATCTGGTGTAAAATATCTGTATACAGCATAAGCGATACCAGCAACTGCTGCAACTGCACCAACGATAGCAAGAACAGCTATGATAATTGTGCTGCACTTCTTGCAGCATTTCTTATCTTCATCTTCCTTCTTGCTAATAAGTTCTCCTAATTTAGTAGCTGCGATAAGCTCATCTAATTTTTCTTTACTCATAACAATATCTCCTTTCATACCACGGATTTAATAAATGTATTATAGCATAGCGTTAAACATTTGTCATTATAGTTTTTTAAGTCTGGCAAATCCTGCCAGCATTTTCTTCTGTCCGTACTCTGCAAATTCAACTGTTACCATATAGTCTCTTGCTGAATCCTCTATAGCAAGTACCTTTCCTTCACCGAATTTCACATGGCTCACCATATCACCGACACTGTAGCCAAGTCCACCTGAAGATTTTGCACTTATATCTGCACCTCTTGCAGCACCTATTACATTTCTTGAAGATAAGCCGCTTCGTGTAGGCATTCCTGCATAAGCACTTCTTACAGAATCTGCCGGAGTCTTTCTCTTTTCTGGTTTCTTAAGATCAAATAATTCCATAGGGTCTTTTCCAAATCCCGGATTAGAACCACCATTTATCTTAACCTTTCTTGAACTATATGTTCCTGCTGCCCTTCCGCCTGGTGTGCCGCTTCCGTAGCTGCTAAGAATTGATCTGGCTGTTGCACGCATGTTAATGCCTGTTGTATCTGGCTCATCTGATGTCCCGCCATATGCAATCCTGCCTTTAGCATACCCACTGGAATTGTTTTCTATGTGCATATATTCTTTAGGAATTTCATTAATGAATCTTGAAACCTTATTCATCTGTGTTTCACCACGCACCATACGCGACTTGGCACTTGTAAGATTAAGTATTTTCTCTGCTCTTGTTATTCCTACATAACACAGTCTTCTCTCTTCCTCAATCTCAGTTGAATCATCTGACACAATTGTCATATAGCTTGGGAATAGTCCATCCTCCATTCCTGTCATATACACGATTGGGAATTCCAGACCTTTCGCACTATGCAGTGTCATCAGCATTACATGAGGCTCTGACTCATCCAGATTATCAATATCCGCTATTAATGCAACTTCTTCAAGAAGTCCTGAAAGTGTAGGCTCTTCACCTGCTTCCTTACAGCCCTCCTCATAGCTTACAACCTTATTAATGAATTCATCCAGATTCTCGCGTCTTGCCTCAACCTCTTCCACTGTTTCATTCTGTGAAAGACTCTCGATATATCCTGTATCCTCAATTACAGCCTCAGCAAGTTCCTTTAATGACATGAATTCTTCCTTGGCACGCAGTCTTCCAATAAGGTCAACAAATGGCTCTAACTTGGAAAGTGCCGCATTCTTTATTGTGTCAATATCCTTTGCATTGACAAGTGCTTCCCAGAAAGTAATATCATTAAAATCTGCATATTCCTGCAATCTGTCAATCGTAGTATTACCAATTCCCCTCTTCGGAACATTTATAATTCGCTTAACCGCCTGACCATCAAGACCATTATCAATAGTTTTAAGATAAGCAAGAATATCTTTGATTTCCTTTCGCTGATAGAAATTCTGTCCGCCATATATCTTATATGGAATGTTGTGAATCATCAGCTTTTCTTCGAGTGCTCTTGACTGTGCATTAGTTCTGTAAAGAATGGCAACATCATTATAATTCCAGCCATCCCTTACATATTCTGCAATACCACTCGCAACACCTTCTGCCTCATCATACCCGTTCTCATACAGAGTATAATTGACCTTCTCGCCCTCTCCGTTATCTGTCCAGAGTGACTTGCTCTTTCTGCCAATATTATTACTTATCACAGCATTTGCAGCATTAAGAATAGTCTGCGTCGAACGGTAATTCTGCTCAAGCTTTATAACCTTAGCGCCTGTGAACACATTTTCAAAGTTAAGAATATTATAAATGTTTGCTCCACGGAACTTATATATAGACTGGTCATCATCACCAACCACACATATATTGCCATACTTTGCTGCAAGCATTGCAACAAGCTTAAACTGTGATGTATTAGTATCCTGATACTCGTCGACCATTATATATCTGAATCTGTCCTGATAATGCTCAAGTACCTCTGCATCACTCTGGAACAGCTCAACCGTCTTGAATATCAGGTCATCAAAATCAAGTGCATTGTTAAGCTTAAGCGTCTTCTGATATTCTCTGTATACGCCTGCGATTCTTCTGAGATTATAGTCGTTACCTGCCTCAAGCTCGAACTCATCAGGAGTCTTTAACTCATCTTTAGCAGATGAAATCTTACTCATAATTGCGCGCTCTTTAAGCATCTTCGTATCTATATTCATCTTCTTACATATATCCTTGATTACAGACTTCTGGTCGTCCGTATCATATATCGTAAAGTTATTATCGTATCCAATTCTGTCTATGTATCTTCTTAAAATTCTCACGCATGTTGAGTGGAATGTACTTACCCATACAGCCCCTGCACCCTGTGCCACAGTAGTCTCAACTCGTTCTTTCATCTCTCTTGCAGCTTTATTAGTAAATGTAATCGCCATAATATTATATGGGTCTACTCCGCATTCTTCTATTAAATATGCAATTCTGTTCGTAAGCACACGCGTCTTTCCAGAGCCTGCCCCGGCAATAATAAGCAACGCGCCATCTGTATATTTAACTGCCCTTTTCTGGCTGTCATTCAAATCTTCTAATCTCATATACCCACCTTCATGCAAATGTGAAATCTATATCCACCTTATTTCTGCCAACTACCACATTATACAAAAACAACGGGATGTTGCCAAGCCAATATGACAACATCCCTGATTGTTATTTATTAAATTCACATATTACTAATTGTCAGCTTATGCAAGCTTTGTTCCACAGTTAGAACAGAACTTAGCGCCATTAGTTGGTGTTCCACAGTTAGGACAGAACTTATGTGCTGTGCCACCTGACACATTTGCAGTATTATTCATTGCAGTATTCATGTTATTCATCATCTGCTGTCCAACCTGCATTCCCATCTGGAGCTGCATCATATCACTGGCAATATTCGAACCGCCTCTTGAATTGCCGATACTATCAGCCATAGCCATCTGTGTATATCTGTTCATATCTCCAACCATTGCCTGAGAAGCTGCCTTATTAGTCATCTTCTGTACTTCTTCCGGATAAGAGAAGCTTGAAATAGTAAAGCTTGTTATTGTGATTCCTAACTTGCTCATCTCCATATCAAGGTCTGTCTTAATACCCGCTGAGATATCATAAGCATTAGCCTGAAGATTAAACATATCCTTGCCTTCTTTAGAAATCCACTTCATAAGAAGCTGATCAAGAACTGCTGATATTCTTTCCTTAACATCTGCAACAGTGTACATCTGCTTTACACCTGCTACCTTGTCTATAAGCGTAATGTAATCAGATACTGAAAATGAGAAGTTACCGAAAGCTCTTATTGGCATGCCACCTGGAAGTGCCTGTGTTGGAATAAGAATAGGATTCTTAGTTCCCCACTTCTCTGTGAATTCCTTAGTATTAACGAATAAAACTTCAGCTCTTACTCCACTGTTGAAGCCAAACTTAAAGCCTTTAAGTGTTGATAAGAATGGAATAATCTGTGATTCAATATCAAAGCTTCCCTCGTCCTTAAAGATACCTTCAATCTTACCATTATACATAAAGATTGCATCCTGACCGGCGCGGATAATCAGCTTACTGCCTTTCTTGATTTCTCTGTTGGTCCATTTCCAGAAGATTATATCGTCTCTGTACTCTTCCCATTCAACTACGTTGGCAAACTGCCCTTTGAATAATCCCATGTTCCCTCTCCTTATCTATGTATTGCTTATCTCATTATAAATGTGCTTCTGAATTATAAGCCCATCTGAGCCTTAAGTGCTGCTAATTCATCATCAACTGCTGTGTTAGCTGGCTCTGCATCATACTTAGCTGCAAGACTGTCAACATCTGCCTCAAGCTGTGTCTGGTTAAGCTCTGCCATAGCATTTGCCTGGTCAAGCATCTTATCAGCCTTAGCTTCCATCTTGTTAAATGCATCCATGCTTGTTCCAACGCTGTTCACGCTTGAACCAACCTTATTGATTCTCTCCTGAGCCTTAGCTGCTGCTACCTTAGCCTTAACTGCATCTCTTCTTGCCTCAAGTGACTGGATATCCTTGCAGAGCTTATCATGCATCTGACGCATCTTGGCTGCATTGTCTGCTGCAATATTGTATGTCTGCTGTAATGTAGCCTGCTTAGAAACTAACTGCTGCTTCTTCTCAAGGAATGTTCTTGCATCTGCCTCATTGCCAGCCTGAAGAGCCTTTTCTGCATATGACTGATACTTATTAATATCTGCTGTGCATGCATCAAGTTCTCTCTTGCATCTTGTCTCCTCAGCCATAACTGAAGCTGTCTCTGCCTTAACCTTTCCAAGGTCGCTCTCAAGATTTCTCATGTACTGGTCAATCATCTTCTCTGGATCTTCACACTTATCGAGAAGTGCATTGATGTTAGCGCTCATAATGTCCTTGAATCTTGTTAAAATACCCATAATAATCCTCCATTCCTGTGCCGCTTTCTGGCACATATCACCCTCTGGTGCATCCGGGTTCTGTCTCCCAGAACTCTAAAAAACCTTTTTCATTATAATATATCAGGAGTAAAAAGTCACTAAGATTTGCTCCTTTGAGACATATTTTAGCGTTTTATTACAAATATTAAAATATCATATTATGCACATTACACTATGCAAAAGTTCACTATGTTATTCCTACTTGAAATGTGGTTTTAAAAACTATATAATATAGCTTAAGCATTATTAATAAATGTATTCTCTCATGGATACACATTTTAAAAGGAATGAGGAACATATGAACAACGATATCAAAGAGCTTATGGGCGGTATTCTTAAAGATATGTCCGCTCTTAACTATATTAAGCCCGGTGATGTACCGAACATCAATCTGTACATGGATCAGGTTACAACATTTATGTATGAACATCTTCACGATACAAAGCGTACCACTGATGATAAAGTACTAACCAAAACAATGATTAACAACTATGCCAAGAACAATCTGCTGCCATCACCAGTAAAGAAAAAGTACTCTAAGGAGCATATATATATCCTTACATTTATCTATTACTTTAAGAACATTCTCTCAATAAGTGATATACAGAAAATGCTCAATCCTCTCACTGAGAAATTCTTTGATGAAGGTTCCAAGCCGGATCTGGATTATATATATAAAGAGATATTTTCAATGGAATCCTCTCTTGCAAGGCCCTTATCTAAAGATATATTTGCAAAGTCTGAACAGGCAAGCAATGCATTTACCGATGTAAAGGATGATGATGACAGAGAATTCTTACAGTTCTTCAGTCTCGTATGTCTTTTAAGCTTTGATGTATACATGAAGAAGAACATGATTGAAAGTCTGATTGATGATTACTCTGCCAAGCATGCGCCAAAGCAGCCTGAGAAGTCTGATAAAACAGACAAAAAGAAATAATCCGTATAAATTAAGGGAACTGCCAGTACTGACAGTTCCCTTTTACATTGCTTCATATATTACTTATTATCTTCTGACTCTTTCTCAAGCACGCCAAGTCTTTCAAATACTCTGTCATACCCGTCATTACCATAATTAAGCGAACGGTTTACCCTGCTGATTGTCGCAGTAGACGCACCTGTCTTCTCCGCAATATCAAGATATGTCCTGTGTTCTCTTAACATCTTGGCAACCTCAAATCTCTGGGATAAGGATAAAATCTCGTTAATTGTACATACATCCTCAAAAAAATCGTATGCTTCATCTAAATCCTTAAGACTTAATATTGCCTGAAAAAGCTGCTCAACAGCCTGTGTCTTTAACTTATTATTCATAATTGTCCACCCCGGTTTTCCAAAATAGCATTGGCTTATTACTTTTAAATTTTAACACAGTGAAGTTTTAAAGTAAAGACATTATTCACTTCTTAATGCCACAACAGGGTCTTTTTTAGCTGCAAGCCTTGCCGGGATAAGTCCGGCAATAAATGTAAGGAACATGCTTATTATTATAAGTATTACTCCACCTGCAACCGGAAGCTGTGCAACATTGGAAATGTCTGTAAGGTGCTTAATCAACGCATTTGCAGGTATGCACAGCAATAAAGTTACAACAATGCCAAGTGCGCCTGAGACAAAACCTTCAATAAGTGTCTCTGCATTGAATATTCTTGAAACATCTTTCTTAGAAGCACCAATACTTCTTAATACACCAATTTCCTTAGTTCTTTCAAGTACTGATATGTATGTGATAATACCTATCATTATCGAAGAAACTATAAGTGATATTGCAACAAATGCTATTAAAACATATGAAATTGCATTAATAATTGTACTTACTGATGACATCATTATTCCAACATAATCTGTGTAGTTAATAACATTTTCTTCCTTGCCATCGTCCTGTTGCAGCTTATTGTAATCCTTGATAATATTCTGAACCTTCTCCTTAGAATCAAAATCAGTTGCATATATATCTATCTGTGAAGGTGTATCAAGGTCTGTAATTCCAAGCTTCGACTTATTGCTGTCTAATGTTGCATCTGTTGTTCTAGCCTTTAGTGACGCTGAGAAAAGCTGTAGTATCTGGTCATCGCTCATTCCACTTGTCATTGCCTGCATCTGGGCGCTTTCCTCTGGTGAAAGTGTTGCCATATATGCATTTACATCGTCCATTGTAATCTCTGTATTCCTGTCATTGTCAAATGGAACTCCTGTAAATACATCAACGCTTGTATCAGCAAGCTGTGCCTTGGCAATCTCACTGTTTTTTACTTCTTCGATAATATATTCAGTAAGCTTTGCTGTATAACCGATTCCACTTGAAATTGAAGTGCTGACTGCGTCATCATTAGGTCTGATTATTCCACATACTTTAATGTCAGTTCCGTTATTTACAACATTTGTCATATACTTATCATCTTTGCTGTAATCGTCCCATGTACCGGTCACATCATTGTACTTATACATGTCCGTAGGCATAACAAGCTTAAACTCTGTATCAAGTATCTCGTCAAATGTATAGCTTATATCCTTTTCTGTTTCGTATGATTCACCAACCATCATTTTCTTAAAGAGTGTTCTTACTTCCTCAGGGTCTTTAAGTCCTAATGAGTAAAGTGTATAATCATCAACCTCGTTATTCTTATCTGTAACAAGCACAACCTCGTTGTAATTCTCTGGCCAGTGTCCTGCGAGGACATCATACTGCTCATCAAGAACCTGCTGGTTTCCTAAAAGCTGGTTCCACACACTGCTGTTAGAAAACATCCCCATACCCATGCCTGATGACATTGCGGAAGATGTACTTGTTGCACCCTCACCATATATCGAATCAAACATTGTACTTGGGTTTAACTGCTCTACACCGTTAGAAGTATCCTTCATATAAATGTTAAGAGGAACATCATATGAATACTGGATATCACTTACATATGACTTAATGTCAGAGCCGCCGTTTTCAATGTATTTCTTAAACTCTGAAAGGTTATTGCTCTTAACTTCCTTTACCATGGTATTAATCATGTCACCCATGATATCGTTAGAATATATTTTAGACTTATCCTCATGCTCTTCTGAATCCGAATTGCCTGTCATGCTTGTAACCATGCTGCTTATATCAATCGACTCTGCCTGAAGCGTTATAGGATAGCTTGAAAGCGTATCTCTCTGAACCCTGTCAATGTATAACTGGATACCATTTGAGATAGAAAGAATCATTGCAATACCGATGATTCCTATGCTTCCTGCAAATGCAGTAAGAATCGTTCTTGTTTTCTTAGTCATCAGGTTATTAAAGGAAAGCGAAAGTGCTGTAAAGAATGACATAGATGTTTTCTGCTTCTTTCCTGACTTTTTAATCTTCTTTTCTGATGTCTTAACCTTAGCAGCCTCTTTAGCCCTGATATCAGCTTCCATATCTTCTAACGTATATGGATCAGAGTCATCAGTTATCACACCATCTAATAGTCTGACTATTCTTGTAGAATAATCCTTGGCAAGCTCCGGATTATGAGTCACCATAATTATAAGTCTGTCCTTTGATATCTCCTTTAAAAGCTCCATAATCTGGATACTTGTCTCTGTGTCAAGCGCTCCTGTTGGCTCGTCAGCAAGCAGGATATCAGGATTATTTACAAGTGCTCTTGCAATAGCAACCCTCTGCATCTGTCCACCTGACATCTGATTGGGCTTCTTGTGAATCTGCTCTCCAAGTCCAACCTTCTCAAGTGCCTCTATAGCTCTTTTCTTTCTCTCTGCCTTAGATACACCTGAAAGCGTAAGTGCAAGCTCTACATTAGATAAAACAGTCTGGTGCGGAATCAGATTGTAACTCTGGAACACAAAGCCAATAGAATTATTTCTGTAAAAATCCCAGTCTCTGTCCTTATAATTCTTAGTTGACACTCCATTAATCTTAAGGTCGCCGCTCGTATACTTATCAAGTCCGCCTATAATATTAAGCATAGTAGTCTTACCACATCCGGACTGTCCAAGAATCGACACGAACTCGCAGTCCCTGAACCTAAGATTAATGCCCTTAAGTGCGCTCACAGTAGTAGAACCGGACACATAATCCTTTTTTATATCATTTAATTCAAGCATTTAAGTCTCCTTTTGTTTTATTGCGGGTTGCGGATTGGGAATTGGTCTGCGTCTTAAATGTTGTGTATATCAGTTGCGGTGTCTGACTATAGCATACGCTTGAAAAATCCGAGCTGTGTGTAACTTAATGTCGCTATATACATAAGGGCGGTGCGTCAAATCTCGTTCAAGCGAAGCGCGTTTGATTTGACGCACCGTAATAAACTCTGTAGATAGCGGCATTTAGTTACACTAAGCGCAGGATTCCTGAAAGCGTATGCTATAGTCAGATGCCACAACGTCATGTACGCAAGTCGAAGGATGCAGACAAGTTCCCAATCCGCAGTCCTCAATTAATATACACCATGGAAAGCTTGGCTTGCAATTTATTCCAGCACATTTTATACTAATATTGTTTTTTATTTATAAAAAAATAATGATTATCAGGAGTCTATGTGAAATACTTTATCAGATTTAAATTACGGAATTTAACAGTCGCCGGTCTTGCTTTGATTATGGCAGCTACATCTGCTGTTCCATTTTTTGCTTATCCTGATCAGTTGATGGCTGATACACAGGATGACCTCGACGCTGTTAATAAACAGCTTGAAGAATTAAGGAATAAACAGAGCGAGCTCAATGCATCTTATGGGGAGCTTAACGAGAAGCTGTCTGCTTCTGGAGAGGAGCTTTCTTCTATTGAGGATGCAGTTAATGCGAAACAGTCCGAGATTGATGCTACCAATATCCAGGTTGCTGATATGCAGGCAGAGATTGACCAGCAGTATGCCACCATGAAGCTCCGAATCCAGTTCATGTATGAGAATAATAATGCTACTATCCTGTCAACGCTTCTGTCGGCTGAAAGCCTTTCTGACCTTTTATCCAAGTCAGAATATATCCAGCAGATTTCTAATTATGACCACCAGAAGATGCAGGAATTAAGTAACCTTCTGGCTTCTCTTAAAGAAACTCAGGCAAAGCTTGAAGAAGAGATGACCGAACTTGTCACTCTTAAAGATGATGCAGCCCGCGAAGCTGATAATTTTGCTGTGCTTCTCTCACAATGCCAGACAGAGCTTGACACTACAAGTGACAGTATTACTGATGCAGAAGCACTTGCACTCGAATACGAAAAACAGATTGAACAGGAAATGTTAGAGCGTCAGCGCCGTGAAATGGAAGCTCTTGAAGCTGCAAAAAAAGCACAGGAAGAGGCTGACAAAGTCAATAACGCCGGTAATACAGGCAATAATTCATCTTCCGGTTCTGCTATGGTTGACCAGAACGCTCTTAACAATGTTCTTAAGAATCACACCGCCGAAGATGTTGCCATGCTTGCAGCAATTATCGAATGTGAAGCCGGCAACCAGTCATATGAAGGCAAATGTGCTGTAGGAAGCGTTGTTGTCAACAGAGTAGCTGACCCACGCTTTGCCAACAGCATAAGTGGCGTAATATATGCACCTTATCAGTTTTCACCTGTTGCCAGCGGCCGATTTGCAATAGTCCTTGCAAGAGGTGCAAATGCAGCCTGCACCCAGGCAGCCGTTGATGTGCTTAACGGTTATATCAATATTAACGCACTATATTTTCATGTATATGACAGTTCTGTCGATGTGGGCGGAACCGTTATCGGAGATCATGTATTTTACTAACTCATTAAATATACCAAGGGGAGAATTATTAACTATGAAGAAAGCAACTAAAGCATCTGATAACAGATATTATCAGGCAAGATTTTCTGCTGCACAGAAAAATACTGACTTTGAAAGCCGTGAAGCAGCTTCAGATGTCGTAGGTATAGACAGAACAAGACTTGCAAGAATTGAACTTGGCAATGTAACACCTTATGCAGACGAGGTTGTATCTATGTCAAAATGCTACAACGCTCCTGAACTCTGCTACAATTACTGCTCAAACGAATGTCCGATTGGAAGGCTTACAATGAAGGAAGTCGAAATTAATTCATTTGACAGATTATCATTAAAAATGCTTGGTTCTTTGAATGATATTGAAAACCTGCGTGCTTCTATTATCAATATCTCTGCTGATGGCCAGGTTGATATTGGAGAACAGGAGGAATTCAAGCAGATACTTGAATCCCTCGACCTTATTTCCAATAATGCGAAAGCCCTTGAATTGTGGGCTAAGAAAAACATTAAGAATATTTAACGGCTGTATCTTACATAATCTACCGTAACAAAGCCTTTGTTTTCACTATTGGCAGAATTATCATGTGATACATATACACCGCTCTTTACACCAACCCATCTTCCAGCTTTGGCAATAACGGAAACAGGGTTGGTGTATTCTTTTCCGTCTGTGCTTATCTCTATCGTTACTGTCTCAACAGGTGCTTCCTTAACAGGAAGTCCACCCTCGACATAATCTTTAGTTCCTGTCTTTTTAACTGTGTATCTGAAATATATTTCCTTAAGATTATCGTATGAAGCAAGCAATTCTTTAGTCTCTTTAGTATAAGCCTGGTCACAGTCAAACTGCTGCACACCTTTTACTGCATACACTTCCATCTTACCGCCTTTAACAGTCACATCTGCTGCCAGATAATCCATTCCCATATGAATGAATCCGGCATTATCACCATCAGCCATTCCGCTGATATTCATCTTAGTAATACAGCTAAATTCCGGTGCCGGCCACTTCTGCAGGAGAAGATTTCTGTAATCGCCAATTGGTCTGTTTGATGCTCTGCCAACCGCATTAAGCTTTATATAAGAACCGTCATCAGACACATTTCCGCTTTCATCAGTGCCAAACTGTGCCCAGTCACTATCAGGATTGGCGTTCCACTGCCACTGCAGTCCCAAAGTATCTTCTGTGAATTCGTCTGTAGTATCCGGCTCACATATCTCATAAACTGCACCAACATCAGGCTTTTCGTACTCCACCACAGGCTCGCCATAATCATTGCCATCTTTCTTAACTCCAATTACAGGCCAGTCATTTTCCCAGCTCATTGGCTGCAAATGTGTTATTCTGCCCGCTGCGTACACATCCTGAAAATGTATAAACCAGTCCTGTCCTGTAACTGTGTCAACCCATGCACCCTGATGAGGTCCATTGACAGGCGAATCTCCCTGTCTCATAACCACTTTATACTCATATGGTCCAAACACATTTTTCGACCTTAACACTGTCTGCCAGCCTGTCTTAACACCGCCAGCCGGTGCAAATATATAATACCATCCGTTTCGCTTATACATCTTAGGACCTTCTATTGTAATCTGGTCATTTAAGTTACCGTCAAATATAATCTTTTCCTCACCAATAAGCCCCATTTCATCTGGCTGTATCTCTACCATATGAAGCACACTCTTGTATCCGATACGGCTCTTGGCAACTCCTGCAACAAGATATGCCTTTCCGTCCTCATCCCAGAATGGGCATGGATCAATCCAGCCTGCGCCTGGTCTTATATTCACTGGCTTACTCCACTCACCATAAGGGTCTGTTGCTGTAGTCATATATATTCCTTCATCCGGCATTGGGAAGCACACATAATATGTACCCTCATGATATCTTATTGCAGGTGCCCACACTCCGCATCCATGAATTGGATTTCTATATCTGAATTCTGGAACTTCAGGCAAAATGTAGTTTACAACCTTCCAGTTTACAAGGTCCTTAGAATGAAGCAACGGCATAGCCGGTGCATTAGAAAAGCTTGATGATATCATAAAATAATCATCACCGACACGGATTGCGTCCGGATCTGAATAATCAGCGTAAAGTATTGGATTCTTGTATCGTCCATTTCCTAAATCTGCTGTCCACATATATGACCTCTTTCTGCCAGTTTACGGCTCAATAATTTATTTCTGCTTATGCAGATATTTCTCTGCTATCATATTACAACAGTTAAATAAGAATTTCCAGTACTTTTGCAAAGTTATTTTATAAAAGTTTTTTAGTTGACATTTTATTATTAAGTATTCTGTGCTTAAACCGATATTATATATAACCGTGTTCATTGCTGAAGATGAAAGGCGGGTATACTTATGATAATTGCAGACAGCAACATGAGTATGTCTTCAAGAAGACACTACTCACAAAAGGTATCAAGCGGCATGGTCGCAGCAGGCAGCTCTGGTAACTCCTTTAGTTTTGGAATGAGCCAGGCAAGAAGCAGCTTAAGCCAGAAAGAATCATATTTTAGTAATTCTTCTGATTCTCCGGACAGAAAGTATGACGACATGTTTCTGATGATGCCACTCTACAATCGTTCTGGCAGACTTAATGTCCCGGACGATTCTTCTAAAACGGATTTGGCTGGTGAGGAATCACCAGAAGGCACGGAGGCTTTAACACCTGCTTACAACAAAGCTAGCTTAGTTTCTATGCGGCAGAATGTAAGCTTCAGTTACACAGAAATAACAAGAAAGGTTTATATATCCCTGTTGGATTTTATTCAGTCTCTGTCTTTCCGTGGAATGTTTCATGATACTGACAGTTTATCCTGCAATTCAGTCTCTGACACATCTTCATCTGACAAAGCCTCAAAAACCCTTTCTATTACTAACCAGATTTCTCCTACTGTGTGGACTGTAAGAACCAGATATTCTTCAACCTATGAAGAAAAGGAAAGCACATCATTTTCAACAACCGGAACTGTTAAAACAGCAGACGGCAGGGAACTTAATTTCAATCTTGATATGACCATGTCACGCAGATACATGGAAGAACACAGCATTGAATTTGTTTCAAGCTTTGATACTGTACTGACAGATCCTCTTGTTATTAATCTTGGAAGCAATCCTGTTTCTGTTTCTGATAAGTCCTTCAGTTTTGACATTGATTGTGATGGTAAAGACGAGACTATTGCACAGATGAATCCTGAAAGTGGCTTTCTTGCTCTTGATAAGAACAGCGACGGAATTATCAATGACGGCAGCGAGCTGTTCGGAACCAAGACCGGTAATGGCTTTTCCGAGCTTGCAGAATACGATTCTGACGGCAACGGATGGATTGATGAGAATGATGAAGTCTATGACCAGTTAAAGGTCTGGGTTAAAGATGAGAATGGCAAGGACAAGCTCTTATCACTTAAAGAAGCCAATGTCGGTGCAATCTGTCTTGGCAGCTCCAAAACAACATTTCATGTAACTGATGATGATAACAATCTTAAAGCTAAAGTACGAAGCAGCGGCATGTATCTTCATGAAGATGGCAGCGCCGGTTCTGTACAGCAGGTGGATTTTTAATTATTAAGGGCGGGTGAATCAATCACCCGCCCTGTTCATTCCTAGAAATTCAAATCAATATCTATTCCCTTAATATCCTCATTAAGCATCTTATTATCTTTCATTATCCTGACTATCTGCTTCTGGGCTTCAGTTACATGGTCGACATCATTGCTTCTTATATTGGCATTCATCTCTAACTTGTCAGCCTCTGCCTGTCCCTCAATAATCTCTTCCTGTTCTTTTCTTTCCTTGCGCTTTTCGTCAATCTTTTCCTGCTGTTCTTCCTGTTTCTTCTCTGCTTCGTCAGCTTTTTCCTTATTGTCTTCTACCTTGTCATCAATGTTGTCTTTACCTTCATTTACAAGCAGATTCTTAACCTCACCCTCAACAGCACCTATTATCTGGTCTGCTGAATCCTGTGCCTTTAGCATTTCCTGAGATTTATCCCTGTCGATTTCGGCAAGTGCAATTGAAGCTGTTGTGCATGCAATCTTAAGCTCCTTCTGACCAATTTCATCCTTAAAATGTATCTGTGATGAATTCAGCTTAAGCACTTTCTCCTGATACTCTGTAAGCGGAGTATTCTGTAGTTCCTTTAAGCGGTCAAGTTCTTCTTTTGAAAATGTGTCCTCAGCCGAACCATATCGGTTATTCTGGTATTTTTCAAGCAGTTCAAGGTCTTTTTGTTCCTGTGAATTCATATCAACGCCATAATCTGCGCGGTAAGCCTCTTTTTCATTCTCCAAATCACTAACCTTATTCTTAAGTTCTGTGATTTCATCAAGCTTATTAAGCTTATCGAGCTTCATATCCTCAATATTCTTATCCCTCATATCAGCAGATTTCCATGCATCAGATATAAGCTTCATTGCCTGCTTTCTGGCTCTGAGCCTTTTAGCATCAATCTGGTTATCATTGTATGGCTTCAGATTAAGCTCTGATACATTAATTGTCTTTCTATTCCTGGGTTGCTTTGAATTATCAGTATTCTTATCTGTATTATCTATTCCCTGTGCAGCTGTCTGATTATTCATTGTGCTTCTTATCGTAAGTGACATATGCCCTCCTTGTCATAACCCTGTCCCAAACTCCTTTTCGGGAATCACATTAGTTTAACTATATATCGGCATATGTACCACCATTATTATAGTCAGTTCTTGTTTATAATGAATAAATATGATATAGTCTTACTATCAATTTATCATGAGGGGAGATTATGATGAAATTTGCAAAAGGAACTGATAAAGTGCTGACAATCATATACACTGTTTTCAGTGTTTTACTTATTGCCACATTTATATTATTACTTATATATGCAGGAGGTCTTATGAACAATGCCGGCGGCAGTATTATTAAAGCTGGCAGCTATTCACCTGATGATTACACAGCAGGATATAGATTTATGGGGCATTTATTTTATGGTGGACTTTCTTTCACAGCATCTGTTTTCTTATATATAATTGCTATATATGCAGCACTTTTTGCTTTACCACTTATAATAATTACAATATTTGCTTATGTTGGCATGGCATTATATAAGAAAACGCATAATCCAAAACACATAAAACGCAATCTTATGCTTATGCCAACCTGTTCAAGACAGACTTTGGTTAAAGACCATGCTTTTCTGG
>OGXG01000597.1_pt1 | contig 19777 bp, 17 predicted proteins | sample 1576251 | NCBI WGS metagenome assembly OGXG01 (sample SAMEA3541533, study PRJEB24748) | human gut metagenome | biome: human gut; feature: human-associated habitat; material: faeces | place: China | collected 2012
GAGACCCGCATATACAGTATAGACTAAACAGCTTCGCTATTCGCTCCCAGGGCAACACGTGTACGCCCGCGGTGGCCGCGGCTTACGTGCCTTACGTTGTGGCAAAATTGCTACAAATGATGCTGCTTAATTATGCTTCGCTTAAATTCTGCTTCGCTTAATTTGCGCTTTGCATATACAGGCATGCAAGCATGCATCGATGATACCTTTTGACCCTTTAATCACATAATTACATACAAACATAGTTCGAAAGTTACCTAAATAAAATAATATCATAGTTTTCTTGACTATTCAACTTGCTATTAATTATAATGTATTTATTATCGTAACTATTCGAGTCACATTGAAAACCCAAAATGCTGTTTACATGCAAGCATGATGTATCATTTTTTGTTCTCAGAGGTTTAAATAGTTACCCATTATTATTTATAATAAGGAGACCATCATGGCAGGTTCATCATACGGAAATATTTTTAAGGTAACAACATGGGGAGAATCACACGGAAAGGGCTTAGGTGTCGTTGTGGACGGCGTTCCTGCGGGGCTTGAGCTGTGTGAGGAGGATATTCAGATATTCTTAAACAGAAGAAAACCGGGACAGTCCAAGTTCACTACTCCACGCAAGGAGGATGATGCGGTTGAAATTCTCTCCGGTGTGTTTGAGGGAAAGACTACAGGTACACCTGTTTCTATGGTTGTGTGGAATAAAAATCAGAAATCAAAGGATTACAGTGAGATTGCTTCGTACTATCGTCCGGGGCATGCTGACTTTTGCTTTGATGAGAAATACGGCTTCAGAGACTACAGAGGCGGAGGTCGTTCTTCGGGACGCGAGACAATAGGCCGTGTTGCAGCGGGTGCTATCGCTGTAAAGATGCTCTCGGGCCTTGGCATAAAATTTCTTACATACACCAGATCAATAGGTCCTGTTACAATTAATGAGGTTAATTTTGATGCCCATGAGATTTACAACAATTCACTTTATATGCCTGATGCCGATGCAGCGCTAAAAGCTTCTGAATATCTGGAGGAATGCCTTAAATCACTCAATTCCTCAGGCGGTGTGTGTGAATGTGTCATCACAGGTCTTCCTGTCGGGCTCGGTGATCCTGTATTCGAGAAAATTGATGCCAATCTGGCAAAGGCTATTATGTCTATCGGAGCTGTAAAGGGCTTCGAAATCGGCGATGGCTTTGATGCAGCAAGAGCAACCGGACTTACAAACAATGATGCCTTTATTATGAGGGATGGCGCAGTTTCAAAAGAGACAAATCACTCCGGTGGTACTCTCGGCGGCATGACAGACGGCTCACCGCTTATTTTCAGAGCTGCCATAAAGCCTACTCCTTCAATCGCAGCTACACAGCACACTGTAAATAAATCCGGTGAAGATATAGAGATTTCCATCAAGGGACGTCATGACCCGATTATCGTGCCACGTGCTGTTGTTGTTGTTGAAGCTATGGCTGCAATTACTATTGCGGATGCACTGCTTATGAATATGGGGGCACGCATGGACCGCATCACAGATTTTTATAAAAAATTATAACTTTGTCCTATATTAAAAAGCATCTATCCGGTTTTTCCGGACAGATGCTTTTTATCTATTTCATTGGAACAATCTGTAATGTTTTTCCTAGTGAATTCAAAATATATTTTAGAATATATTTCCAATGAGCAGCGGATTAAACAGAAAATACTGCGCATTCGTCACCCCAAAAGCCACAAGCGCCAGTGGCAGCACAATAAAAAGGACGCATGATATAATCACAGACATGCCGCTTCTTAAGTATTTAAACATTGCAAAAACAAACAGGCTGACCAGTAATCCCCCTATAAAGCGCATCAGCATTATGATAAGTATATACTGCCCTACCGATATATTCTGCGAAACACGCCACAGATGCTCCATACTTGCCGCCGGAGCATTAAGCCCCTGCGTGCCATATGCCAAAAGCACATTGCACAGCCGCACAATATATACAAGTGCAAATGCTGTGACAGCGCCTAAAAAACCAAGTATACATTTGATTCCCATATGCTGTTTCCTGCCACGGCGGGTAGTCCTTAAAAGACGGATTTCATGGTTTGCATAATCCGCTCCACATATACCGTAGGCTATTGCTATTAGGAGAATAACATACACAAATGCCTGTGCTGTATCACGGTTTTTGAAGTCTGTTCTGTCGGTAAGGATATCATAGCCCTTTTCAAAAAACAGCCAGCCCTCTTTTAACGTCTTAAGATAATCCACATGTGCTGTAAGCTTGTTGAATGCCTCCTGTCTGCTCAGTTCATCCTTGTACTTTATATTGATATAGCTTTCACTCTTCCCCTGCTCCATATCGTAAGCAATGTTATCTGACAGTCTGTCGTATTTTACTCTTTCTTCATCCAGAAGCTCATTGGTTTTGGCAGTTAAAGATCCATAATATTTGTCCATATATTCCTTGTAATACACCTCATCAACCGAGTCATAGGAAAGCTTCTCTGCCGGATTCCACCATACCACAAAAATAGCTGCCGCAATCAAAATAAGTAACACTTTTCCCGGAACAAGTGCTTTATAGCATTCGTGCAAAAATAAAGATGTATGACAGCCTGTATTTTTACCGCAGGCAAAGCCAGGCAGTAAAAGCAGCTTCTTTTCATGCACCGAATTGAGATAATTTGTAACTGCAAAAATACATACAGCTATACACACAAGCCAGAATAAGCCATACAATACCCCGGTATTAAGCGGATATCCAAACATATTGATATTGACATAATCAGAAAAAAGTCTGCCTGTCCTGACTCCATACATGATATTTATGTACTTAAGGAAGGCTAGGAAGCTGGTTCCTGATATCGTTGTGTAGCAGATAGCCTCAATAACCACGGTCACTGCAGAAGCAACGAACACAAATATAATATTGTCAAGCGCTGCGCATATCAGCATAAAAAACATGCCAAGCAATATAAAGCTTATTATTTTCACAGGAAAATAGCATGCCAGAAATTGTCCTATACTAAGCTTAAACGGACTGCCATAGTACAGATAAACACTTTGAAGCGGACTTTTCAGATTTATCGGATTGTAAAAGCACATGCTTATGACTGCATTAATTCCATACAACAGCAAGGTGATAAGAATGACCGCCATAATCATCACAAATGACTTTGACGCCATAAGCTGCCTTCTGCCCCTTGCAGTTGTTCTAAGCAATGCAAGCTGGTTCTCGCTTTTTTCATAAAACACAAGATTGAGCGCAATGATAAAAAGCATAATCACAGCCACATAGTCGGTAAGCTCATTGTCTGTAATATTCAAAAGTCCCGATGCATCCATAACCTCAGGCACTGTGCCTTCAAGCTTACTGTAGACTCTGCTCGTTTTAGCAGCATTTTTCTCTGCAAAGCCTCCATTGCCGGAAAACTTATTCATAATCGAAATCTCGTCAGCCTTTTCATTGACAGAGTCCAGATACTCATCATAAGAAAGACATGCCAATGCTTCCTTGTATACCCTGCTGCACAGACTAATCCTGCCGTAAGCTTCTGCCGTCATCTGCCTCTGTTCAATTTCCGGCAAAACATCCTCACGACTGTAATTGCTTATTTCGCCATACAGCGCGCTGTAGTCCTTACCTGTATACCCATCATCATTTACAGTATTCATGGTATACAGTCCAAGAACAGGATTCAGAACAAGCAAAAACAAAAGAATAAGCACTGTTCTTTTAGTCAATAGTTTACATATTTCGTTTTTTACTATATCCATTTTCAGTCCCCATTAAGATACAAATACAAGTCCTCAAGATTTGGCCGCACAGCCTCCTTCTGCCATCTGCCATCATACGAATCGGCAATAATGCGGGCTATGACACCGTCTGCATCCCTTGAAATATTGCTCACCTTGTATCCGGTGTTTACCTCATCTATCTCATTATCCGATAAAAAGATATTCCATACCTTTCCATCCAGCTCCTTAAGCAGCTTTGACGGAGAACCACTCCTTATTATTTTGCCGTTGCTTAACATAACAATCTCTTTGGCTATAAACTCTACATCCGTAACCACATGAGTCGCAATAATAACAATCTTGTCCTTTGCAACCTCTGATATCAGATTGCGGATTCTGATTCTCTCCTTTGGGTCAAGCCCTGCCGTTGGCTCATCCAGTATAAGTATGCCGGGATTGCCTATGAGTGCCTGTGCTATCAGTGCTCTCTGCTTCATTCCGCCCGAAAAAGCTCCAAGCTTCTTTCCAAGGACATCATCAAGCTTTACCATGCGCACATAGTGATCTATATCTTCCCCGGCTTCACTCTTTTTTAATCCTTTCAGGGATGCCATAAAGTAAAGAAAACGCCTAAGACTAAGCTCCGGATAAATATTCTGCTGCTGTGGCATATATCCGAGAAGCTTCCTGTATTCACTTCCAAGCTCGTCTATGCCCCTTCCGTCAAGCAGCACACGGCCTTTTGATGGAGTCAGATTGTCAGAAATGAGATTCATCATAGTTGATTTACCGGCTCCATTAGGTCCCAAAAGCCCATATATGCCGGGTGTAAATGAAAAAGACACATCATCCAGCGCAGTTTTATCCTTATAAACTTTTGTAAGCCCCTCCAATTCAAGTGTCATTGCTTATATTCCTCCCACTGACTTCTCACGCTTTCAAGATAGCTGTCCATTCCATCTGCTGTAAGCTTTTGTACGGCACCGTCTAAAGTATCATCTACAGTGGCACCATGCAGTCCTGTCATGAAATCATCTAAATCTGTTGAAATACTGCCCATATTCTTAGTATCCGGTTCGAAGCCGATAAACGGAGACAATGTGGCATTGTCATAAAAGTCAAAAAACTCCTTCTTACGATTGTCCACATATTTCTCGTTCTTTGTCGGATAAACATTCACGAAAAGATTAAGACTAAGCTTCGTCAGATAGTCATCATCCAGACTGCCTCCATCACAAGCTTCTGCAATGCCATCTTTTAGCTTATAATCCTTATCTTTTTCACCGTACAAAAGGATATTGCCGTACTTTTCATCTCCATATAACAGACTAAGGAAATCCATCGCAGCAGAAGCATCCTTTGCTTTCTTTGCTACACCGATGGAGCCGTTTATCCTTGATGAAAGGTAAGTCTTTACTTCCTTTACCGTGATATTGTCCTTTTTGAAATTTTCATCCACGCTACCGACACATAAAGCAGCCGCAAAATTGCCTGCCTTGATATTTTTTAATATCTGAGCATCATACAGCCCCGGATTGTTGAGATATGTTATCTCATTTGTCAAATCATCAGACATATAGCCGTCTTTCTTCATCCGGTCAAGCACCCTCAGATACCCGGTAAATTTCTGTGACTCTAAAGGATTTCCAACAGACATAGTATCATAGTCGAAGCAGAGCCCGTTTCTTATCTCACAGCCAAGCATATCATCAAATTTATATCCGTTTATGAGATACTCGAACCTCGGAGTATCACTTTTATCCCATTTAACACCCTGAAGTATCTGATATATTCCGTCTATGCTGCCATCCCATGCACTTATCGCATCGTCAGAAACGTAATCCCTGTTGAAGGCTGCATAAACGCCCTCATCACTTGCAAGTGCTAACGGAATCGAATAAATATGCTTATCGCATTTAACCATCTCCCAAAGATTCTTTGGAAAAGCCTCATAGAGTGTTTTTCCTTTATCGCCCGATAAGATATCATCAAGATTCAGAACCAGATCAGAGCGTACCAGATCATACACCGGATTATTTCCGGCAGCATCACCAAAACCTAGGAATGCTATATCTGTTTTTCCGTTTTCCAAGGCTCCCTCAACAGCCTGTCCGTAATTGTCATAGGACAAGGTTTTGATTTCAAGCTCATAATCATGTCCGTCCGCAGCAAGTGCATCATTGAACTTCTTTAGATTATTCTTATCAATCTTACAAATATCAGGCACAGCAAACGTTATAACCTGTGCATCTGAATTTCTTTTGGTCTCTGATTCTTCTTTGTCAGCTTTATCCGATTTTTTTGTTTTATCAGCCGACTCTGTCCGACCTTCGCTGACAGCTCCGGCATTATCCGTTTTTCTGTTAAGACAGACTGCCGCCACTGCTATAACAACAATGACTGCTACTGCAACCGCTATCAAAATGCCCTTTTTCTTATTATTCTTCATCATCAAAACACCTCAATTCCTTTGGTTCAAATACTCCCTTGTTCAATTCATCAAGACTTATTACCCCAAGGCACAACTTTCCGTTATCATTTGTATATGTGACATATACCGACTGACCGCAGATGCTTGTAATACCAAATGCCTTTTCAGTAGACAGCTTCATCAGTTCTTCACTCTTATCATCCTTCAAGCGATAATATGTCACTTCACCACTTTTTTCTTCAGAAAGGGCATAATATAAAAAGTCTCCGCTCTTTTTTAATGGTCCATATTGTGTTTTTCCATCCGCATCTATCGGAAGCTGTCTTGTCTGTCTGCTTTCGGTGTCAAACACAAAATATCCATCCTTTGACGAATAATAACCATCGCCATCTAACAGGCTAAGATCGTTAATATGGTCTATTTCCGTCAGACATGTTGTCTTTTCATCTGCTATATCATATTGATATATTCCATTAAGCATATTATCGTAGGCAAAAGACTCTGCATCAGCTGTCGCCCCCTCCTCTATCATCAGCTCTGTAACATCATCTCCAAACCGCACAGTCGAATAGTACACTGCACCGTCTTCATAATATATGCCCATAATATTTGCCTGTTCGCTTGTTATCTTATCACTCATATACACCTTGTAATTATCAAGATCTATAACAAAAATACCGGCTTCAGGCTTATCATCATTTATAATCTGTCCTTCATCATTAAGCTCCACACTGTTGCTGTAAGCTCCTATAACATAATTATCCCTGTACAAAACAGCCTTAACATGTTGAACATTCTCTAATTTAGCTGTTTTTTTTCGATTCTCACCATTAGAATCCATCACATACAGATACTGTATTGTCATGTCTTCATCTGACATATTTCCTATAAAATAGAGATGATCATTGTAAATTACCGCTCCAGCTTTTGACGATCCATAAAAAGCTGCAGGGCATGAAGGATTCTGATTTGTGCGTGAGTATCCTTCATGTGTGCAGTTTGGCTTGTCACAATAGACAATGTCCTTGCCGGATACTGTATCAATAAGATGCAATATTCCCGAGTCATCAAAATAGAATACATTATCCTCAGAGTAGTTATATTCCGGATTTACATTGGAATATGTGTACATTGTATTGGAGGTACTGCGGTTTCTATTCTTTACTATAAAAACCGCAGCCACAATACAGATGATAAGTATGAAGATGACTGATACGATTAATATGCGTTTTTTCTTCATAGTGCCCCTCCCTTTTTGATAATATTATACATAAAACAAATTACTCCGAATACAAAAGGCGAAATTAGTACTTTTCAAGGTGAATTTACTAAATTTTCATCAATATTTTCACGGTGAACCGTTCATCTGAACACTCAAAATCCAGTGTGCTTATATATTTATCAAGTACCTTCTTTACATTCTTTAATCCATAACCATGTTCTATTACAGATTGTTTTGTCGTAACCGGCAATCCCCCTTTAAATATCACTTTTTGTAAACATCTGTTACTAATCTCAACAACAAGTGAATCCATTAAATAATTAATTTCCAAATCTATGCTTGGATTTTTTACATCTTTTTGTGCCTCTATCGCATTCTCCAAAAGGTTTCCAAAAATAATATTCATATCATATGCCGATAAGTTTAAATTACACGGAACCACAACTTTAACATTCACCTGAATTTTCTTATCTACCGCACGCTGAAGCATATAATTTAAAACTGTATCAAGCGCCGTATTTCCCGAATCAACCAGTCGCCTTGATTCTACAAGATTATTCTCCATAGCTGACACATAATTTTTTATCTGTTCTATTTCACCTGTAGAAGCAAGCACCGAAATCTCTGCAAAATGACGTTTCATATCATGGCGAAACGATCTTAATGCCTCCATATTTTCACTTTGAAGCATAATCTCTCTTTCATAAGAACTAACTTGATCCCTAAGTGCTTGATTTTCCAAAGCTTTCTGAGAAGACTTAACAAGATCATCCATCAGATATGAAATAATAATATTTATAAGCAGAAATGCTCCGCACACTAACGAAAGAGAAAATGATGACACGGTTTTATCCATAAATATTACTATCGATGATATAATGCATACTAATAAAGACGCAATAATAAACAACCAATAACGATTATTTAGTTCTATGCCTAAATTATTTCCAAAAAATTTTTCTGTAATCAACTGTGCAGCATGCAATAATAAAAGAGCAAATATACTTACAAAAGCTGAATATCCATCATATCCAAATGGTTTTATCAAAAATGCACTTACCACTAAATCTATGATACAGCTTACTGCCAAAATATAAAAAACAAATATGCATTTTCTTTTTATCGTCCCATTATATGATAAAGCAATTGCTGACAGCCCTAAGAAAATACTAAGGAAATTAAATATCGGTTTATAAAAAAACAAGTTTACGAATATTGCTATAAAAACACTAAATGAATATGCAAATATCTTTCGCGCTCTGTTTCCATCATTATCAAAAAAAGTATGAGTAAATCTTTCTGCAATAACAGTCTGAGCTGCCTTTGTAAACAAAATAACCATTGCTCTTTCAAAAGTCATATCGCGTCCTTACTCCTTCCATAGTTAAAAATTGCTTGCTTAAATGAAGCCCTTTTAGACTGTGCTATACTTATTTCCATACCATTTTTCAGTAAAACAGCATCACTTTTCCATGATTTAATACATTTTATATTGACTATATATGACTTGCTTATGCAGACAAACTGAAACGGAAGATTTGATACAATATCACTAAGTTTTCCATAATAAGATACACTTTCACCATCGGTTTTGCATATAGTAATAGTTTTATTTCTACTGGAAAACAACATAATTTCACCATATGGAATAGAATATCCTGTCTTATTATATGTATATCTGAATTCTTTTTTCTGCACATCTTCAAGTTGTAATATTTTAGTCATGGTATCATACAAAACATTATCATCTATCGGTTTTATAAGAAAATCATATGGATGAGTTTGAAAAAGCTCCATAGCATAGCTTGTTTTATGAGAAATAAACACAATATTCATCCTGTCATTATGAAGCGTTTCCCTTATATATTTTCCTGCATAAACCCCATTATCACCCGGTAACTCAATATCCAGAAAAAGTATCTGCGGATTGAATTCTTTTATGTCTCTGCATAATGACATAGAATCATACCATACTTCAACCTCGCATTTTTCAGCTCTGTTATTAAAATATTCAATAATTATTTTTTCGAGTACAGCGCACTGATTAATCTCGTCATCACATATTGCCACTTTATAAATCATTGATAGCTTTTCTTTCTATTATTTTTTCTTGTATTTTTCCTATTATCAATAATACAGCAGTAGTTACTTCTGCCATTACAATTATCTTATACCATTTTTTTAAACAAATAAAGAATATAAATATTAAACCTTCCATATAGCAAACAAGCCTTGCACGCCGTCCATATACTTTTTTCTCCATGTTATCCAAATAATGATTCTTATTACAAACTGGTGAGAGTATAGATATAATTATTATAGAACTAATTAATAGAATCACATTTACTCCAACATTCAATTCAACGTATTTTAAATAGAAAATCATTAATACTAAAATGATATATGAGAAAATAGAGCATTTCCATATCTTTTGCATATGATAACCACCTGCATTCTGACGTAATGGTAAAAGGCAAGCTATATACAGAATGGTTTGTCTTATTTCATGTAATAACATTCCTGTAATTATAACCAATATACAGGTAATCAAAATCACCTTTAGTCTCTTAAGACCAAAATATACTATTTCTTTTTCTCCATTATTATCGCTAATTATATTGGCTATTTGTTCTATCATTTAACCTGTTCCTCATATATACTAATGAAATAGATAGTAATAATTCAATAAACTGCGTTTTTTTCAGTAAAATAATTATATATAAACTATATGTGTATATATTTTTTTACAAAAAAATCCGCAATACTATAATTTAGTATAGCGGATTCATTCCTAAAAAACAATTATTTTAATCTAAAGCGATAGCCTCATTCTCCTGACGCCTCAATATATCAAACTCATCAGGTGTCTCTGACAGCTTTACATAGAATACCTGCTGTGGATGTGGGCAGGATTCCATCTCATTGCCATCCTCATCAACGAGTGCAAGCACTGTTGCAAGCACATTGTCTCCGTTTGGCTTCATGATTTCAATCTGCTCGCCAACTGAGAACTTGTTTCTCTGCTCCATACGATAGAGGCCTTTTTCATTTGGCGCACCAACTATTCCGAGATAGGTGTAACCCTTCTCGTAAGTATTGTTATCGTATATCTGAGTCTCCTCCGAAGGCTTTCCGTAGAAAAAGCCAGTGGTAAACTGCCTGTAGGTACAGCTCTTTATCTGCTCTAAGTACCATGGCATATTTGCCTCGTATTTCTCAGGTGACTCAAGATAATCATCTATCGCCTTGCGGTAGGTTCTTGCTACTGTTGCCACATAGAGAGCTGTCTTCATACGTCCCTCTATCTTGTAGCTGTCTATTCCTGCATCAATCAGATCCGGGATATGCTCTATCATGCACAGATCCTTTGAGTTGAAGATATATGTGCCACGCTCATTCTCGTATACCGGCAGATACTCACCCGGTCGCTTTTCCTCCACAACAGAATATTTCCAGCGGCACGGATGTGTACACCCGTCATGGCAGCCATTCCGATGAAACTGCCGACTGTGAAATAGTTGGAAAGCAGGCATCTACCGGAATATGAGATACACATTGCTCCGTGCACGAAGGTCTCTATCTCCATCCTGTCATCTATGTGCCCTCTTATCTCCTTTATCTCCTTAAGCGAAAGCTCTCTGGCTGTCACCACGCGGCTGGCTCCGAGATTCCACCAGAACTGATATGTGCCGTAGTTCGTGTTGTTGGCCTGTGTGCTGACATGTCTTTCTATCTCCGGGCAGACCTCCTTTGCAATCATGAAAACTGCCGGATCTGCAATGATCAGTGCATCAGGTCTGTCCGGCTTCATATTGTGAAGCTCTGTAAAATATTCACGCACTCCGTCAAGGTCATAGTTGTGAGCCAAAATATTGGCAGTAACATACACTCTCACACCGTGAGCATGTGCAAAGGCAACACCCTCTGCCATCTCCTCCATGGAGAAATTCTTAGCCTTGGCCCTTAGTCCAAATGCCTCTCCACCGATGTAAACTGCATCAGCTCCATATATAACTGCTATCTTAAGTACCTCCAGGCTGCTCGCCGGACAAAGTAATTCTATTTTTCTCATTTTTTCTCCCATACAGTTTTGTATTCATCAAATATATTTACATCGGTTACTATAGCTTTGTTGACACCGTAATTCCATCGCCTATAGGCATCACTGCCGTCACCAGCTCATCGGAGTGTGTAAGCTCGTAGAGATACTCCCTCATACGCTTGTAGATGGTACGGTTTCTGCGCTCAACGATATAGTGCGATTCTATGATATCGCCATCCTGCAGCACATTGTCGGACACCAGCACCCCGCCTGTCTTTAAAAGGCGAAGCACCTGCGGCATAAAGTTGATATACTGTCCCTTTGCCGCATCCATAAATATCATGTCAAACTGTCCTTCAAGCTGTGGAAGTATCTCCGTTGCATCGCCCTCTAAGAGCGTAATCTGCTCCTGCTTCCCGGCTCTTTCAAAGTTGGCCTTTGCAATAGGTATTCTTTTTTCGTAATTTTCAATCGTCACTATCTGACAACCCTTCGGTGCATACTCTGCCATCAAAACGGCAGAAAAACCAACCGCTGTTCCCACCTCGAGAATACGCATTGGTTTTTGCATTGCAAGAAGCAGCTTTAAAAAGCTCTGCATCTCTTTTCTGATAATCGGAACGAAGTCTCTTAAGGCTTCCTTCTCTATCTCATCTAATACAGGCGTGTTGCCTCTGTCCAAGGAATTGATATATGTGACAAGTCTCTCATCAACTATCATTCTTGTATTTCCTAATTTGATTATTGACACAAATGCGCTTAACGGATAATTACTGTGTATCCGAAGGCTCCGTAGTCTGTGTCTGTTCTTCATCGCTCTTGTCGGAGGACATGATTACCATCATATCCTTTGCCGTCATTGAAGTGTTGAGTGTGTATATCCCTGGCTTTATATGTCCTGAGTAAGCAGACAGCTTAAGCTGGAGATAAAATAAATTGTGATCCCTTACAAGGCCCTTGTCCTCTAAAAGCTGTCCAAGCTCCTCTGCGGAGATGCCCTTTTCCACCTGAACGAGTACATCCTGACCATCGCCATTTGTCATGGCAGGCTCAGTAAAAACTCTGTAGCCAAAATCATAGCAGATGCTGCAGATTTTTATGTTTGGGGTAAGTCTGCGTCTGCCAGGTGTTCTTGCCGGACAGCAGTGCACATTTCTGCTCCAGCGTCAGTTTTTTGATCATATCCTGATGTTTCACGGAAAAGCTCCTTTCTGTGGAAACCAAGTCCTTTGGAAGCGGGGCCGCGTGATTTACAACGCGGTCCCGTTTCCAAAAGAGGAACACGGCTGCAAAAGCTATAGCTGCTCACACAGCCGTGTTCCGAAGAAGAAGATCGAAGGAAAACGAAAGGGGTTCAGCGGGTCAGCTCAGCTTCAGGCGGCAGGGCCCTCGGCGGCTGCGCCCTCTTCGGCCGGTGCGCCGCCCTCAGCGGGGGCACCTTCCTCGGTGGGAGCACCGTTCTCATCGCCGCCTGCTGCGTCCGGGCCGCCTGCGCCCGGGCCGCCGGGCATGGGTCCGCCCATAATCGGGGACTCCGACAGCACTTCGTCCGGGTGCTCGGCCAGCCACTCTGCGGCCTTGCCGGTCACTTCCTGCACGATGTCGTAGTCGGTCTCCTTGGCGTTCTCATGGTCGTAGCTCAGGTTCAGGGTACCGTCGGCGTTCACCGAGTAGATGCCGTCGCACTCCACGCCGGGCACATAGTACACAGCGGCGTTCATGCTGTCGGTGCGCAGGTACTGGTACTCGATGTTCATCTTGAAGGTGCCGTCGGCATAGATGTCCAGCGTACCGAAGATGTGCTTCGTCGTTGCGCCGCCCGGCGACAGTTTGGGCGTTGCGGTGATGGAGCCGCTGGGGCTGCTCACGATGATGTCGTAGGAATACTCCGCACCGTTCTCCGCTGCCTTGGGCGTTGCCTCAAAGTAGGCGTTGGTGTCGGTGTCGTCGTCCTCGGCCTCGGTCTCCCAGGGCATTCTGGTGCTGGACTCGGAGCCGTTGTTGAACCACATACCGGCCTGACCGCCCTGGACGGGGTCAAAGTTCTCCTGCACATGGGGGAAGTCAAAAGCCTTGAAGATGGCACTGCTGTAGTAGAAGTCACCGGCGATCTTGTTCTCGGTGCTGCTGGTCTGGGCCTCGGCACCGGAAACAGAGTACTCCGGGTTGCTCACGAAGTCGGCATCCCAGGTAAAGTCGGCCTTGATGCTGTAGGTGGCATCTTCCTTGGCAGCAGTCGTGGAAGCCGTTGCGCTGGACGAGCTGATGTCGTCAATGTCCAGCTCGATCACATCGCCGGCGTCGGCATCGTTGGTCAGGGTGAGATGGATGTTGGTGGGGTAAGCGGTGTTGCCGTACTCCATATCATCCACCTTGATGGTCAGGGTCTTGGAGGCCAGGCTCCACATGTAGTACAGCTGCGGCTCGCCGTAGTCCACTGCGCCGGACTTGGTGTAGGTGACCGAGGAAGCCGGAGAGGCCTTCAGCTCCCCATTCGCATCCGGATAGGCCACCACGCGCACGGTCCAGTCCTGATAGGTCAGGTTGGCAAAGTCGCTCAGGCTGCCGGTGTAGGTACCGCTGCCGTCCTCAACGATCTTCTCGCTCTGGGCGGCAGCGTCCTTAGTGGTGGAGTTGCTGTAGACGTAGATGTAGTAGTACTGGGCATTCTCCACACCGTCAAAGGAGTAGCTGCCGTCCTCGTCCACTGTGAAGTTGCCCGGGGCCAGCAGGGCGTTGGGGTCCAGGCTGGACGCAACGTCCGCGCCGGAAGCGTTCTTGGCGGCGGTAGTGAACACATAGGACATCTGCTTGAAGTAGGTGCTGCTGTGCTCGCCCACCTTGGTACTGCAGCCGGACAGCATGCCCATGCACAGCAGGCCGGCCAGCATCAGGGCCATTTTTCGGGTGTTTTTCAGTCTCATTTTGCGCTCTCCTTTCCGCCAAAACAGCTGATCACGCCGCAGATGGAGGCTGCCAGGCCCAGCACGATGAGTGCTGCCGCCGGGAAGGGGCCGCCCTGCGAGTTGAAGAAGCTGAATGCGCCGGTCAGGCTGCCGTACTGGTTCAGGTTGCCCCAGGTATCGGCCCAGACGTTGTAGCTGTTGGTGATGAACAGGCCCAGGCCGAACCCGGCTGCCACTACGCCCAGCAGGTTGAGCCAGTAGGTGAATTTCTTGTTGGTGAATGCGTAGGCTGCCAGCAGTGCGGCACCCAGCAGATAGCTCAGCACGACCACAAAGTCGGCATACTGTGCGTAGGCAAAGCCGTAGATGGTCTCGCCCACGGCTGCCGCGATGGCCAGCACCGCACCGGCAACGGCCAGCTTTGCACTTTTGCTTTTCAATGCATCGGATGCTTTCATGCCTCGATCTCCTCCTTCTTGGTCTTGCCGTTCTTCCGGGTCTGCACAACGGTCATGATGAGACAGGCCGCCAGCAGCACAGCCACCACGATGTTGGTCACAGCCACAGCCATCTCCCATGCGGGCACGATGGCCACAACAGCGGAGCCGTTGCCCAGGCCGTTCATGCTGGCCGTCTTGGTCATGACGTACAGGTTGTTCTTGGCGGCGCGGCGCACCTGCTTGAGCATGTTGCCGTCGCCTGCCTTGATGGCGTTCAGGATGCGCTGTGCGTTGGAACCGGCGGAGTCACAGCAGCTGTAGTCCATGCCGGCTTCCAGCTCTTCCAGCGTGTTGTTGTAGTAACCGGTGTTGACGTAACCGTCGCTGGTGACGTGGCCCTGGAAGCCCCACTCATCACGCAGAACGGTGGTCAGCAGGGCGCTGTAGTTCTTGCCCAGGCGGGTGCCGATACGGCCGGTGGTGGTCATCACGCTCAGAGCGCCGCCGTCAAAGGCACCTTCAAAGGCGCGCAGGTAGATCTCGCGCAGTGCCTGCTCGTCCACAAAGACGCTCAGACCGGTACGCTTGGCTTCCTGATCGTTGCAGGCCATGTGCTTGACACAGGTGATGCAGCCCACGCTCTGGGCGGCCTGTGCTTCGTAGTAGCCGTTGTAGTAGTCCAGGGTAGCGTCCTCGCTCCAGTACTGACCGGCACGACCGCCGTAGGGGTGACGGTGCAGGTTGCCGGCACCGTACCAGATCTCATCCTTGCCGTTCAGGGTGCAGATGAGGCCCTCGTACAGGCCGCGCTTCTCGTTCATGTCGGTGTTCCAGGTGCGGGCGGTCAGCGGGTGGGAAACGAACTGGATGGCACCGCCGGCGGCGTTGGTGTCGTCATCGCCCTTGGTGTTGCCGGGCACGTCCAGCGTGGAGATGGTGTTGGTGCTCTTGGAGTCGGTCACGGTGTTGCACAGCTGCTCCACCGTGAGCTGATCCAGGAACTTGTTCCAGGTCTCGTCATCGTCGTAATCCACGTCGATCATGTCGGTGAGCTTCAGGCCGTTGTCGGCACCCTGGGTGAAGTCGTCCACGCTGGGGGCATCGGCAGGCTGCTCGTAGTCGTAGTTGGAAATGGCATCCATCATCTGCCGGGTAGCATCCAGCTGGACCTTCTCCGGCCAGGTGCCCTGCCAGTCGCTGCGGGTCATGTAGGTGTACTCGTAGCCGTCGTAGTAGTTCAGGTCGGCATCGTCAAAGGCATTGGTGACCTCATAGCCGGTCTGGGTGGAAACGCTGTAGGTCTCGGCGTCCAGAGCCTCCTGGTTCCAGGTGTAGGTCTTGAAAGCGTCGCCGTCGGCGGTCATGCCGTTGGCGGTGGTGTAGCCCTTGGCGGCCAGAACGTTGTTCAGGGCGTCGTGAGCATCGCAGCCGATGGACAGGTAGTAGTCGCCTGCGCTGAGGACGTAGGTCTCGGCACCGTTGGTGTCGTAGCTGGCCAGGAAGTAACGGCGGACGGGGATCTCCAGCGTCTGGCTTGCGCCAGGCTGCAGCAGATCGGTCTTGTCGTAGTTCACCAGCTGGATGGCGGATTTCTCCACCTTGTTCTGCTTCTCGTAGTCGCCGTAGGGGGTCTGGGCGTACACTTCCACAACGTGCTTGCCGGCCACATCACCGGTGTTGGTAACGGTGACCTTGACCTTGTAGGCGTCGGTGGAGGCATCGTACTGCACGCTGTCCAGCGTCTCGTCAAAGGTGGTGTAGCTCAGGCCGTAGCCGAAGGGATAGCACATTTCCTCGGCGTAGTTCCAGCCGTTGCTGCTGTTGAAGGTACCGGCGGTGCCGTTGGCATTGCCGGTGCTCATGACGGTATCTTCGTAGCGGGTCTCGTAGTACTTGTAGCCCACATAGATGCCCTCAGAGTAGATGATGTAGTAGTCGATGTTCTCATCGCCGTTGATCTTGTCGTAGTCGTTCAGCTCAGCGGCATTGCCCCAGGTGCTCACGCCTTCCACCCCGCCGTTGACCACGGAGGGAGCGGACAGGGAGTTGGAAGCGTAGGTGTCCACGGTGCGGCCGGAGGGGTTCACGGTGCCGTCCAGCACCTGTGCAATGGCCTCGCAGCCGTAGCTGCCGGTCATGCCGGTCAGCAGGCAGGCGTCGATGTCGTACTCATCCAGGAAGCCCAGCTCCATCTGGAACTCGGAAGCGATGACGACCACGATGGACTTGAACACGCCGGCCTTCTTCTGGGCTGACAGATATTCGATCAGAGCCTGCTCGTTGGTGGACAGGTCCATCATGCGGCGGGCGGAACCGTCGGAATAGGTGTCATCAGCAGAGTACTGGTACACGTCGTTGCCCTCGCTGCCGTTGCGGGCGAACACGACAACAGCCGCGTCGTTGTAGTCGCTCTGCCAGGTGCTCTCGTACTTTTTTACGTCCGAGATGGCAGCCTCGGCCACGCTGCTGGTGCCGGTGGCGCTCATGCCCTGATAGACGTTGTCGCACAGGGTGGTGTTGACGCTGCTGTCACCGAATTCGTTCTTCATGGCGCTGACGAAATCCACATAGGGGTCATCGTCCGGGCAGTCAGTCTTGTAGATGGAAGAGTTGACCGCTGCATTGCCGAACAGGGTGATCTTGGAGCCGCTGGCCAGCGGCAGAGCGCTGTTGTCGTTCTTCAGCAGGGTGATGCCCTCCGCTGCGATTTCCTTGTTGGCCTCGGCGGCATCGTGGTACACCTCGATGAGAGCCGTGTTGTCGTAGCCGTAATCATTGGCCCAGTAGACCGCATAGTCACCGGTGCCGCCCACAGTCTTGGTATCCTGAATGTTCAGGTTGGAATTGATCCAGGTCGTGTTCCCGAGGGTCAGCGTTGTGAGCGATGTGCAAAGCAGCATCAGCAGCGCCAGAACCGCCGACAAACCCCGGAAGAGATAAGACGGTTTTTGTTTCATAGTGTCCTCCTTGTTCTTTTGTGTGCACTTGCGCGATCCGCCTGCCGCAGGCTCCGTTCTGCGGCAGAATTCCACCTCCTTTGCGCCATTTCCGGCGTTTCGGTCAGTTTTTATGCTTCGGTTATAACAAAAAATATGCAGGAGTCAACAACTCCTGCATAAGGTGTACGTCGTAATTCGTATCTTGTCATTTTTCGGCGGTGCGGCAGGGCAGCAGCAGATACAGGCTCACGATCGACGCCAGATTCGCCAATCCCAGCTTGATCCCCGGAACGCCCAGGTTGAGCGGTATCAGGGTCTCGACATAGCTCAGCAGAAATGCCAGCGCTGTCATCATTCCATATAAAGCGATTTTTCCGGCTCTGGATGTGCCTGCTCGTCCTTTTTTCTGCATTTCTTCCTCCTCTGTATACCTCTATAAATATATTAGTAAAAATTTTTAGTTTTGTAAAGCGCGTAACTGTTCACAGATAGGAATTTTCTGAACTGAAAATTCCGTACGATACAGTTCTGGCGTTACTGTTCACGCATACGTGCCCAGTAACGTTCTGGCTGCCGGTGCATTTAGTTTCTGGGCCGTAATCTTGACTTTCCTATCAACCTTTGTTAGAGTAGTTGCAGACATTTTTGCAAACATAGTTTCAAACCGAATTTTCGATATTTTTAAGAATGGAGCTCTTTATGAAAAAAAAGGATTTATCCGCGCTTCTGACACTTCTTGCCGTCGTATTTTTTGGCTGCGGCGCGGCGCTTCTTTTCAGCAAATCCCGCCGGGAGCCGATCAGCCGTTCCGCGTTTCTGCTGAATACATTTGTCAACATCACACTCTATGATTCGCAGGATGAAGCGATCCTTGACCACTGTGTGGACATGTGCCAGGAGTACGAAAACCGTTTCAGCAAGACGATCGAGGGCAGCGAGCTTTACAAGTTAAACCACCGCAGCGCCGACGAGACGACTTTTACCGTCTCCGACGATATGGCGGCGATGATTTCTGAAGGACTGCATTACAGTGAGGTTTCCCATGGTGCCTACGACCTGACGATCGAACCGCTCAGTTCTCTCTGGAATTTTACCAGCGACGAGCACGTGATCCCGGCGGAGGATGACATAACAGCGGCGGCAGAACGCGTCAACTGGAAAAATGTGAAACTTGACGGAAATACTTTAACCTTCCTCTCCCCGGACACGACGATTGACCTCGGCTCCATCGCCAAGGGCTACATTGCCGACCGCATGAAAGACTATCTGACCGAATCCGGCGTCGAAAGCGCCATCATCAACCTGGGCGGCAACGTACTCTGTGTCGGTGAGCGCACAAACCACCAGCCGTTCCGCATCGGGCTGCAGAAACCGTTTGCCGACTATGCAACGGTCTTTGCCGATCTGAATATTGATGACATGTCCGTTGTCTCCTCCGGCGTCTATGAGCGCCATTTTGAAAAAAACGGTGTCAATTACCATCACCTGTTAAACCCGAAAACAGGCTATCCGTACCAGAACGGACTGGTTTCCGTGACGATCGTCTCCCCGCGTTCGGTGGACGGCGATGTACTCAGCACGACCTGTTTCTCGATGGGACTGGATAAGGGCCTGGAACTCATCAATTCAATGGATGGCATTTATGCTTATTTTATCACGGATGATTATAAACTGATTTACTCGGATGGAGCGGAGGCATTTATTGATGAAATCAAAGAAAAATAGAAATGATTTTGTTTTGATTCTGGTTCTTCTAGCCGTCATACTCATCGGTTTTCTGGTTGTGCGCTTGCAGCGCCAGAAGGATGCTTTTACCGTTGATGTCAGTGTCAATGGAACAACCGTCGCCACCTACCGGCTGGATGAGGAGATAGACACCTGGATCGATGGGTATCAGGGGGGACAAAATCATCTGGTGATTCAAGATGGATGTGCCCGGATCGAAGAGGCAGACTGCCCGGACAAGCTCTGTGTGAAGCAGGGAACCGTTTCAGAGAGTGGGGAATCGCTGGTTTGCCTGCCGAATAGGGTGGTTGTGGCGGTTAAATAGATATGGTTTGCCCACACGGACGG